>Ga0308165_1000647_pt1 | contig 59008 bp, 49 predicted proteins | sample PhyWR2_FD_201032 | JGI IMG/M metagenome (GOLD analysis project Ga0308165, IMG submission 201032) | Phyllosphere microbial communities from UC Gill Tract Community Farm, Albany, California, United States - DLSLW.R2 | ecosystem: Host-associated > Plants > Phyllosphere > Unclassified | place: USA... | reverse complement strand
TAATCCGCCAGCCGCTTGTTGTGCGATTGATAAAAAAGGGTAGCCTCGGCTACCCTTTTTTCTTTTCCGAATTCCCACAACCCGGTCGCAGTTGCTGACCACCCAGGATTGGTAGCCAGTCATGTCACTTGAAATCGTAATCCTCGCCGCTGGCCAGGGCACTCGCATGCGCTCGGCGCTGCCCAAGGTCCTGCACCCGATTGCCGGCAACTCGATGCTTGGCCATGTTATCCACAGCGCAAGGCAACTTGATCCACAGCGCATTCACGTGGTCATTGGCCACGGTGCGGATGCCGTGCGTGAGCGTCTGGCGGCGGATGACCTGAATTTCGTACTGCAGGACAAACAACTGGGTACCGGTCACGCGGTTGCTCAAGCCGTGCCGTACATCGAGTCCGACACCGTACTGATTCTCTACGGCGATGTGCCGTTGATCGAAGTGGATACCCTGCAGCGCCTGCTCAAGCAAGTCGCTCCACAGCAGTTGGGTCTGCTGACTGTCGAACTCGACGACCCGACCGGTTACGGCCGTATCGTGCGTGATGCCGACGGCAAGGTTACCGCCATCGTTGAGCAAAAAGATGCCAACGAAGCGCAGCGGGCGATCACCGAAGGCAACACCGGCATTCTCGCGCTGCCGTTCGCGCAGATGAGCGGCTGGATGAGCCGACTCTCCAATAACAACGCCCAGGGCGAGTACTACCTGACCGACGTGATCGCCATGGCCGTCAACGATGGCCTGGTGGTCGCCACCGAACAACCGCACGACGCCATGGAAGTGCAGGGCGCCAACGATCGCAAGCAGCTTTCCGAACTGGAGCGCCATTACCAGCTGCGTGCCGGTCGCCGTTTGATGGCGCAGGGCGTGACGCTGCGTGATCCGGCTCGTTTCGATGTGCGCGGTGAGGTCACCGTCGGGCGCGATGTGCTGATCGACATCAACGTCATCCTCGAAGGCAAGGTGGTCATCGAAGACGACGTGGTCATCGGACCCAATTGCGTGATCAAGGACAGCACCCTGCGCAAGGGCGTGGTAATCAAGGCCAACAGCCACATCGAAGGTGCGGTGCTCGGCGAAGGCAGCGATGCCGGGCCATTCGCCCGCCTGCGCCCAGGCTCCGTTCTGGAGGCTCGCGCCCATGTGGGTAACTTTGTCGAGCTGAAGAATGCCCATCTGGGCGAAGGCGCAAAAGCCGGTCACCTGTCTTACCTCGGTGACGCCGAGATCGGTGCGCGCACCAACATCGGCGCGGGCACCATCACCTGCAACTATGACGGCGTGAACAAGTGGAAAACCGTGCTGGGCGAGGACGTGTTCATCGGCTCCAACAACTCGCTGGTGGCGCCTGTGGATATCTCCAGTGGTGCGACCACTGCGGCGGGCTCGACCATCACTCAGAATGTGGATAAAGCCCAGTTGGCGGTCGGTCGTGCTCGTCAGAAGAACATCGACGGCTGGAAGCGGCCTGAGAAGGTCAAGAAAGGCTGAGTTATCCACAATTCAGGGCAAATGTGATCTGTAGGAGCGAGCTTGCTCGCGATTGCGGTGTAACAGTTGATATCAATGTGACTGTCACACCGCTATCGCGAGCAAGCTCGCTCCTACAGATTTCTTCTTTTATCCACAGACCTTTTTTATCGTCCCCGCTTGACGAAGTTTCGCCAATAGGTTTTGATTGCTTCCGTTATCTTTCGAATCGAAACTTACCTAGTCATGTCGAAACGCAACACGCCTCAGCGCCGCCATAACATTCTTGCTTTGCTCAATGAGCAGGGTGAAGTCAGCGTGGACGAGTTGGCAAAACGTTTCGAAACCTCGGAAGTTACGATCCGTAAAGATCTCGCTGCACTCGAAAGCAATGGTCTGCTGCTACGCCGTTACGGTGGGGCGATCACCATGCCCCAAGAGCTGGTGGCCGATATCAGCCAATCTGTCTCCGCTTATAAACAGGCTATTGCCCGCGCGGCGGTCACGCGGATCCGCGAACACGCGAGGATCATCATCGACAGCGGCAGCACCACGGCTGCGATGATTCCCGAACTCGGCCAGCAACCCGGCCTGGTTGTGATGACCAATTCCCTGCACGTCGCCAACGCCCTGAGTGAACTCGAACATGAGCCGGTGCTGTTGATGACCGGTGGCACCTGGGACCCACATTCCGAATCGTTCCAGGGGCAGGTTGCCGAGCAGGTACTACGCTCCTACGATTTCGACCAGTTGTTCATCGGTGCCGACGGCATCGATCTGGTCCGTGGCACTACCACGTTCAATGAATTGCTGGGACTTAGCCGTGTCATGGCAGAGGTCGCTCGCGAAGTGATCGTGATGGTCGAGGCCGACAAGATCGGGCGCAAGATCCCCAACCTGGAACTGCCCTGGAGCAGTGTCCATACCCTAATTACCGATGATCGCCTTCCAAATGAAGCACGCGATCAGATTCAGGCCCGCGGCATCAATTTGATTTGCGCGGCTGTCAGTCAGGAGAAATAGCATGTGTGGAATTGTCGGCGCAGTCGCAGAACGTAATATCACAGCCATCCTGCTCGAAGGCCTCAAACGCCTTGAATACCGTGGCTATGACAGCGCCGGTGTAGCGGTGCTCACCAACGACGGCAAGCTCGAGCGCATGCGTCGTCCGGGCAAGGTCAGCGAGCTGGAGGCTGCGCTGGACGCCGAGCCGCTGATTGGCCGTCTCGGTATTGCCCACACCCGCTGGGCGACCCACGGCGCGCCGTGCGAACGTAACGCTCACCCGCATTTCTCCGGCGATCTGGCAGTGGTGCACAACGGCATCATCGAGAACCATGAAGTCCTGCGTGAACAACTCAAGGCCCTGGGCTACGTCTTCACTTCGGACACTGACACCGAGGTCATCGCCCACCTGCTCAACCACAAACTCAAGGATCTGGGCGACCTCACTGTGGCGCTGAAGGCCACCGTCAAAGAACTGCACGGTGCCTATGGCCTGTCCGTCATCAGCGCTGCGCAACCGGATCGACTGGTTGCCGCCCGCAGTGGCAGCCCATTGGTGATCGGTCTGGGCCTGGGCGAGAATTTCCTCGCCTCCGACCAGTTAGCCCTGCGTCAGGTCACCGACCGTTTCATGTACCTGGAAGAGGGCGATATCGCCGAAATCCGCCGCGACAGCGTGCAGATCTGGGACATCAACGGCCAAGCCGTCGAGCGCGAAACCGTGCAGTACCGCGACGGTGCCGAAGCGGCGGACAAGGGCGAATTCCGCCACTTCATGCTCAAGGAAATCCACGAGCAACCGGCCGTTGTGCAGCGCACCCTCGAAGGGCGACTCAGCCCGACTGGTGTGCTCGTCCAGGCGTTCGGTCCACAGGCCGCCGAGCTGTTCGCCAAAGTGCGCAACGTACAGATCGTCGCTTGCGGCACCAGCTACCATGCCGGCATGGTTGCCCGTTACTGGTTGGAAGAACTGGCCGGTATTCCGTGCCAGGTCGAAGTGGCCAGCGAATTCCGCTACCGCAAGGTGGTGGTGCAACCCGATACGCTGTTCGTGACCATCTCCCAGTCCGGCGAAACCGCCGACACCCTGGCCGCGCTACGCAACGCCAAGGAATTGGGCTTCCTCGCCAGCCTGGCCATCTGCAACGTCGGCATCAGCTCGCTGGTGCGTGAATCCGACCTGACCCTGCTGACCCAGGCCGGTCGTGAAATCGGCGTCGCCTCGACCAAGGCATTCACCACCCAATTGGTTGGCTTGCTGCTGCTGACCCTGTCCCTGGGCCAGGTGCGCGGTACGTTGGCTCAGGGCGTTGAAGCCACCCTGGTCGAAGAGCTGCGTCGTCTGCCAACCCGTCTGGGCGAAGCCCTGGCCATGGACAGCACCGTTGAGAAAATCGCCGAGCTGTTCGCCGAGAAGAACCACACATTGTTCCTGGGCCGCGGCGCGCAGTTCCCGGTGGCCATGGAAGGGGCGCTCAAGCTCAAGGAAATCTCCTACATCCACGCTGAAGCCTACCCGGCCGGCGAACTGAAGCACGGCCCGCTGGCGCTTGTGGATAACGACATGCCGGTGGTCACCGTTGCGCCGAACAACGAGCTGCTGGAGAAACTGAAGTCCAACCTGCAGGAAGTCCGTGCCCGTGGCGGCCAGTTGATCGTGTTCGCCGACGAGAAGGCCGGCATGACCAACGGCGAAGGCACCCATGTTGTGCACATGCCGCACATCCACGACATACTCTCGCCGATCCTCTACACCATCCCGTTGCAGTTGCTGTCGTACTACGTCGCCGTGCTCAAGGGCACTGACGTCGATCAGCCGCGCAATTTGGCGAAGTCGGTGACGGTGGAATAAGTTATCCACAGGTACGACGCAGACCCCCGCAATCGCGGGGGTTTGTTTTTTCCGGCTCCAGCATTCAGATGCGCAAGTAACAGACCATGGCCTGCAACTGATTCCCCTACCGCGCAAGCTCGACGCCGGAAGAAATAATCGCTTAGGGTCTGTTTTCCATCTGGTGCCACGCGCCACCGTCGTTTTATTGATCAAGGAATACCCAGTGGACCGATTTCAGGAAATGCAGGTCTTTTCGGTGGTCGCCCAGGAACAGGGGTTCTCGGCGGCGGCGCGTCGCCTTGGGATGTCGGCAGCCAGCGTAACTCGTGCGGTGGCCGCGCTGGAAAAACGCATCGGTACCTCGCTGTTGACGCGCACGACCCGCAGCGTACATCTGAGCGAAGCAGGCCAGCGGTATCTCGACGATTGCCGGCGAATCCTCGCCGAAGTGCAGGAAGCTGAGGATTCGGCGGCGGGCAGCCACGCAGAACCCCGAGGGCAACTGACGATCACCGCTCCAGTGCTGTTTGGCGAGCTGTTCGTCACGCCGGTGATGGTGGCTTATCTGGCCCAGTTTCCCGAGGTGATCATCAATGGTCTGATCGTCGATCGTGTCGTGAGCATGGTTGAGGAGGGCGTGGACGTGGCTGTGCGTATCGGTGAGTTGCCCGACAGCAACCAGCACGCGATCCGGGTGGGTGAAGTGCGCCGGGTCATTTGCGCGTCGCCGTCATTTTTGCAGGCCAATGGCCGACCTCAATATCCCCAGGACCTGATGCGTGCGCCGGTCATTGGCACGTCCTCCATTGGCCAGCAGCGAAGCTGGCCCTTTCATGAGGCTGGGGAATCGCTCAGCGTCCGGACTGAGCCTCGCTTGGTCGTGACCTCGAATCAGGCCGCCATTCGCGCCGCCAGCCTTGGTTTGGGCTTCACCCGCGTATTGTCGTACCAGATAGCCAACCAGGTTGCCTCGGGAGAGCTTGAGATTGTTCTCGCCGAGTTCGAACTGCCGCCCTTGCCGATCCATGTCGTGTATCAGGGCGGACGTAATGCACCAGCGCGGATCCGCAGCTTTGTGGACTTCACCGTTAAAACGTTGCGCGAACACCCGGCGTTGAAACGCTGAGGGTTTATTGCGACGGATGAAATAATTGATTGCGATTGCTGGTTATTCTGTTGTTTTGGCTGGGGGTGGAAGATAGCGTCCATCGGTGCTGATCACTCCTGAACGGCGCCACTCGATAGCGGAGTCGACCATGCAAGCGATCAAACTCTACAACTTCCCCCGTTCCGGCCATGCCCATCGCGTGGAACTGATGTTGTCCCTGTTGCAGTTGCCGACCGAGCTGATCTTTGTCGACCTGGCCAAGGGTGCCCACAAGCAGCCGGACTTCCTGGCGGTTAACCCGTTCGGACAAGTACCTGCCATTGATGACGAGGGCGTGGTGCTCGCCGATTCCAACGCAATCCTGGTTTATCTGGCGCAAAAATACGGTAATGGCCGCTGGCTGCCCACCGATCCGGTCGGCGCGGCGAAGGTGCAGCGTTGGTTATCCGTGGCGGCTGGGCCGATTGCTTTTGGCCCGGGTCGGGCACGCTTGATCACCGTATTTGGCGCTCCTTATAACGCCGAAGAAACCATCGCCTTTGCCCACGTCTGGCTCAAGCTGATCGACGAAGCGCTGGAGCAATCGGCTTATCTGGTGGGTGACGAGCCAACCATCGCCGACGTTGCCGCCTACAGCTATATCGCCCATGCACCGGAAGGCAATGTCTCGCTTGATGACTATGCCAACGTGCGTGCCTGGCTGGCGCGGGTTGAGGCCTTGCCGGGTTTTGTCGGCATGCCGCGCACCGTCGCAGGTTTGCAAAAAACCGCCTGATAGCGGCAAGGTTGGAAAGGCTGCGAGCTTCGAACAGGGGCTCGCGGCCTTTGGTGTTTGCCCTGTAGCATCTGTTGGACGCTGGCTTGAGCCGTTCCAAAGGATGCTTCATGGTTTTTATTGCTCGACTGACGGTCCTGCTGACAGCGCTGGTGCTGCTCAATGGTTGCGAGCGGCAGGACAGTGCGCCGCTCGATCAGCAAGTTTATGTCTGGCAGCGGCAATGGACGCCGTCCCACGAAGCTGCGCTCGATGACAGCCGCGCGGACTTCTCGACGCTCAGGATTCTCGCCTTGCAGGCTTTTCCCCGTGCCGGATGGAGTCGGGCGCGCATTGATGCGGCGCTGCTCAAGCGAGATGGCCGACCGTTGATTGCGGTGGTTCGTCTGGATGGCCAGCTTGCGTCGCTGGATCAGAAAGAAATCACTGCACAGATTCAGCGGATGCTCACCGATTGGCAAGGCCAGGGCCTGGTAATCGCCGGGGTGGAAATCGATCACGACGCCGGGATTGCCCGGCTTGCGGCGTATCGCAAGTTTCTCACCGACCTGCGCGCGTCCCTGCCCATTTCTCTGAAGTTGAGCATCACTGCCTTGCCCGCGTGGCTCGACAGTCCTGAACTGCCGGCCTTGTTATCCACAGTCGATAGCAGCGTGTTGCAGGTGCACGCGGTGAGCGATCCACGCCGGGGCCTGTTCGACCCGGGCCAGGCGCAAAAGTGGGCCAAAGCCTGGAGTCGCATCACCCCGCGGGATTTTTACCTGGCATTGCCGGCTTACGGTGTGGCGCTGTTGCCCGGTGTGAGCAGTGCGCCCGTGGTGGAAAGCGAAGTACCGGTCGAAAGCAGCGGCGAGCGTCGTGAATTGCTCGCCGATCCTCAACAACTGCGCGCGCTTGCCCTGAAGCTTCGCAACGACCCGCCGGCCCATCTGGCGGGCTTGATCTGGTTCCGCCTGCCATTGGCCAGCGACCGCCGAGCGTGGAGCCTCGCCACGCTGGGCGCTGTAGCGCGTGGCGATCCCCTCGACAGCCGCGTGATGTTGAAACTCGCGAACCAGGATGGCCTTTATGACGTCAGTGTCAGCAACGAAGGCAACCTCGACAGCGCCTGGCCCGAGCGGCTGACTCTGGCGGTGCAGGGCTGTGAGGCTGCCGACGCCCTGGCCGGTTACGCGTTGCAACAAACCCCGGATGTGCTTACCTTCACCCGCCTGCGCGACGGACGATTGCCAGCCGGCGGGCAGCGTGCAATTGGTTGGGCGCGCTGCACCCATATTGATCAAGGAGGTTCGAATGTTCACCCGTAACTGGCCCCGTCATGTGCTCTGCCTGAGCCTGAGTTTGCCACTGGGGTCGGCGTTGGCCTGCGGGCCGGACTTCCCCATGCGCTTGCTCGACAACCGTGGCCAGTCGCTGGCGGAGTTGCCCGAAGGTAATTTCCGTTTCGAGGTCAGCCGCCTGGGCCAGGCGATTGCGGGCCTGAAAGTGGTCAACGATACCCTGCACAGCGGCGACCCGGCCGAATACAGCGAGCAGCGTGAATACGCCGAACAGGACGGTTTAACGGCGCAACAGCAGGAACTGGTTAAACGCCTGCGCGGTTTGACCGATGCCCGTCAGGTTGAAACCCAAGGGGCGAGCCTGCCAAGGGAACTGGTGCTCTATACGGCAGGCGCCGTGGCGTTCAACACGGGCGATCATGGATTGGCCGTCGATTACTTCCGCAACGTGTTGGCGTTGCCCGCCGATCAACGCGGATTGCGCAGCACCTGGGCCGCTTATTCGCTGGGCCGGGCACTGTTCGCCATGAGTGCCGACGCTGACGCAGCCGCTGACCTGCTGGCGCAGGCACGTCAGGCCTTCGAGCAGGCTCGGCAACTGAGTATCGACGGGTTCAGTGACCCGTTGGAACTGGGGGTTGCCAGCCTTGGCGAAGAAGCTCGCGTAGCGCGCGCGGCCGGCGACTGGAACAGTGCCATCGAACTCTACGCCGCACAAAATCGTCACGGTTCCGGGGTCGGGTACACCTCGCTGAAGTTGCTGGTGGCTGATCTGGTGGCGATGCCCGAGGCACAGCTCAAAGCGTTGCTTGAAGGCAAACCGGTGCAGCAACTGATCACGGCTTCCTTGATCAGCCGATTGAACTGGTCATTTGGTGATCAACCACCTGCTGAGCAAAAAATGATCAAATTACTCCAGGCCAGCACGCGCGGCAGCCTGGAGAACGCTGATCGGCTGGCAGCAATGAATTATCAACAGGGCGACTACGCCAGCGCCAGGACCTTCCTCGAGCACGCCGGCGACGGTGGTTTGGCTTGGTGGTTGCGCGCCAAGCTGGCGATGCGCGACGGTGACAAGGTCGCTGCCGCCGCAGCCTATGCCAAAGCGGCCCAGGCATTTCCGCAAAACGAGTCCTGGGGCGAGCGGCGTACTCCGGACTGGGCCTTCGAAACGTTGGAGCCCAAGTGTCGGGTCGAAGGTGAGAGCGCGATCCTGGCGTTGCAACGTGGTGATTACCTGCAGGCGTTCGATCAGCTTTATCGCAGCAAGGACATTTACTGGTTCGACGCCGCGACCGTAGCCGAGCGCGTGTTGACCGTCGATGAGCTCAAGCAGTACGTCGATGCACAGGTACCTGCGCCCCCCGCGCTGACCCAGGAGGATCGCGACAACTACGTGCCGTTATCGGTGGCTGCGAAGTTGCGCAACCTGCTCGGGCGCCGCTTGCTGCGTGAGGAGCGTTACGACGAAGCGGTGACGTATTTCGACAGCGATACGCTCCAGAAAAAAGCCAGGTGGTATGGGGAATTGCGCCACGAGGCTGAATCGAAATGGTGGCCAAGCAAGCGTGCCTTCGCTTACTTCAATGCCGCGACGCTGGCCCGATTCGACGGCATGGAGTTACTCGGTTACGAGATGTCACCGGATTACGCCACTTTCGGCGGCAACTACAGTCTGGAAAGCACCGAGCTCAAGGTCGGCCCGCTGGTGGCGGAAGAAGAGGTCAAACGTCAGCAGGTCAGCACGGCGCAACCTGATCAGCGTTATCACTACCGTTATGTCGCCAACGCCTTGGCCAGCCAGGCTGCCGATCATTTACCCCATACCAGCCAGGCCTTCGCGGCGGTGCTGTGCGCGGCGACGGGTTGGAATCCTGGCCAGGCAGAGAAAACGGCGTTCTATCAGCGTTACGTCAAGGAAGGTCCCTATGTGGATTGGGCAGTCTTCTTCGGTGAACGCTGCCCTTATCCAAACTTCCAGGACGCCGACAAGCGTTACGTTACTCAGGCGTTGAGCCCGTTGCGGGCGACCCTGCGGCCTTATAAAAAGTGGTTGGAGGCAGCGGGGGTCGTGGCGTTTACAGCGGTTGCACTGGTGTTGATCAATCGTCGCAAGCGCAGGGCTCGTCAGTAGTCAGGCCTGCTGAACGAAAGTCAGGCGCACTGCGAAGCCAATCAGCAGACTGCCAAACAACCATTGCTGGAGGCGCTGGGCCGAAGGACTGCGTTGCAGCCAACGACCCAGTGCCGCGCCAGCCAAGGCGTAGGCGCTATCGAAGAGCAGCCCCACGCTGACGAGCACAACACCCAATGTCGCAAACTGCGTCAGCACCGATCCCGCGCGCGGGTCGATGAACTGGGGCAATAGCACCGAGCAAAACAGCAAGGCCTTGGGGTTGAGCAGGTTGGTCAGCAATCCACGTTGAATCGCCTGGCGCCAGTGGGGTTTTGCGTGGCCTGTACGATTGCCGCTCAAGTCGGGCAGCATCGTGGAGCGCAGGCATTGGATGCCAATCCACAGCAAGTACGCTGCCCCGGCCAGGCGCACTGCATCGAAGGTCCAGGGCGCTGCCTTGAACAACGCCGCCAGACCCAGCGCTGCCAAGGCCACGTGACAGCCTCGAGCGATCGCCAATCCCACTGCGGTGGCCAGTGCCAAGCCTTTGCCCTGACGTGCGCCCGTCTGCAACAGCAGGATCATATCAGGCCCCGGCAACAGGTAGACGACCGCCAACGCCATGAAAAAAAGCCATAGTCCCGTCATGTTGCACCCCAATGCGTTCGATTTGTTGAAGCCAGTCTAGAGCTGAAGGACGGGGCAGGTGCTTGCGTAGTTTGCTTCTACAGCGTCATGGATTGGCATAACCTGCTACACATATTCGCTTTGACCATCAGGATCTATCAATAATGAAACTGGATGCCTACGACCGAAAAATTCTGGCGGCTCTGCAACGGGACGGTCGCTTGAGTAACGTGCAATTGGCTGACGAGATTGGCCTTTCGGCATCGCCTTGTCTTCGGCGGGTGCGGATGCTCGAAGAGGCCGGAGTGATTCGCGGCTATCAGGCCAATCTCGATCGTGACGAGATCGGTCTGGGGTTGACAGTGTTTGTCGGGGTTAAGGTCGAGCGCCATAACGATGAGCAAGCCGAGGCCTTCCGCTCGGCGGTGACGGCATTGCCGGAGGTGATTTCGGCCTTTCTGGTCTCGGGAGAGTCGGATTTCCTGCTGCAAGTAGTGGTGCCGGACCTGCGCGCCTACGACCGGTTTCTCACCGGGCGCTTGCTGAAATTGCCAGGCGTGAGCGACATCCGCAGTAATTTTGCCATTCATACGGTGAAAGCCCCGGGGGCTTTACCTTTGGAACATTTGCCGCTTTGAACCAAGTTGCACCCCGTCGCGGGCAAGCCCGGGTGTACACAAGTCCCGTAGGCGCGGGCTTGCCCGCGATGGGGGCAACTCAATTCCAAGCCCTACATCTGCGTTGCCATCCCCTCCACATCCATCGCCGCCTGACGCAGCGCCTCGGAGCGGGTCGGGTGTGGATGACAGGTCAGTGCAATGTCTTCGGCTGAGGCGCTGAACTCCATCGCCACGCAGTATTCGCCAATCATCTCGCTGACGCTTGGACCTACCAGATGCACCCCCAGCACTTCATCTGTACGCTCATCGGCGAGCACTTTGGCGAAGCCCTCGGTCTCGTGGTTGATTTTCGCCCGGCTGTTGGCGGTGAACGGGAATTTTCCAACCTTGTAGGCACGACCTTCCGCCTTCAGTTGCTCCTCGGTCTTGCCGACGCTGGCCAGCTCCGGGCGGGTGTAGATGACATTGGGGATCAGGTCGTAATTGACTTCGCCAGCTTTGCCGACAATCTGTTCGACGCAGGCCATGGCTTCATCTTCAGCCTTGTGCGCAAGCATCGGCCCGGACGTCACGTCGCCAATGACCCACACGCCAGGGGCTTCGGTGCGATGGCCCTTGTTGGCGAGCATGCCGCGTTTGTCCGTGGCGAGGCCAACGTTCTCCAGACCCAGACCTTGGGTATAAGGCCTGCGTCCGATGGCGACCAGCACGTAGTCGGCTTCCAGTGCCTCGGCCTCGCCGCCGGCGGCTGGCTCGATGCTGAGCTGGACGCCGTCTGTCGAAGACGTGGCACGAGTGACTTTTGAACCCAACTTGAAGCTGATGCCTTGTTTGCTCAACGAGCGTTGCAAAGCCTTGCCTGCTTCTGCGTCCGCACCGGGGCAGATCCGGTCGAGATACTCGACGACGGTGACTTTGGCGCCCAGGCGCCGCCACACTGAACCCAGCTCAAGACCGATGACCCCGGCACCGATCACTACCAGGTGCCGGGGTACCTCGGCGAGTGACAGCGCGCCGGTGGAATCGAGGATGCGTTGGTTGTCGATGTCGACCCCGGGCAGGGGAGTGGGTTCGGAACCGGTGGCGATAATAATGTCCTTGGCGCTCAACTCGGTTTTGCCGCCGGCACTGTCCGTTACCGTGACTTTCCCCGGGCCGGCGATATGGCCCCAGCCTTTGATCCAGTCGACCTTATTTTTGCGAAAGAGAAACTCGATGCCCTTGGTCAGGCCTGTAACGCTTTCATCCTTCTGCTTCATCATTTGCGCAAGGTTGAGCGTGGGTTTGACCTCGATGCCCAACTGGGCGAATTCCGCACCCATGGCCGCCTCGTACAGCTCGGACGCGTGCAGCAGTGCCTTGGAGGGCATGCAACCGACGTTCAGGCAGGTGCCGCCGAGGGTGGCGCGCCCCTCGACGCAGGCGGCCTTGAGGCCCAACTGACCGGCGCGGATCGCTGCGTTATAACCACCGGGGCCGCCGCCCAGAATCACGACGTCATAGTTGCTCATGGCTGTACTCCTGGATGAGTAAAGGAATTGCTCACGTAAACTGGAGAAAATTATGACCGTAATATGTGCGCTTGGAAGGCATTCGGTCAAGGGTTCAGCAACGCGACAGCTTCGTCGCCTTTAGATAGAACGTTCCATACGAAATATTCACGCTATTCGTTATATCGTAACGAAATGTGATTCGGGCAAAGATGCCGGGGTGTTATGCAAGTCGATCTTGAGAGTGACGGCGCCGCGATCGCCGGGTTGCCACGCTTCCAACAAGCGGCCTTCCACAGCCGGCGTCTGGGCTGGTGGGTGGTCGGCCTTGGCGCGCTGGCTGGTGTGGGGCTGGTGCTGGCTTTTTTCGTCGCGCTGTTTGCGCCGAAGTCGCTATGGCCGGCGCTGCTGGTCAATCAGTGCGCCAGCTTGCTGGTGCTGATGGCAGGCCTGCAATCGGCGGGGTGGGTGGCGAAGTGGCGCGCCAGGGCGATGAACCCTTCAGAGACCGTGGCGGCCGCCGAGGTCGTTGAGCCCGCAGTGGGTTGGTATGAACGACTGCTGGAGCGCATCAGCCAACGCAGCAAACAACTATTGATCAACATTGGCGCGCCGACGTTGTGGCTCGCTGGCTGGGCCCTGTTGGCACTGCTGGGTATCGACCAGGTCTGGAACCTGTCCCTGCCCGCTGCGCAGTTGGGTTTTTCAGCGAATGTCGGCGCAGCGGCGTCGCTGTTGCTGGCGTTCGGCTTGCTGGTGCTGGAGCGTCAATTGGCCCAGCAATCGGCTGCCCTGTGGCCTGAGGCCGGTGCATTGGCTCAATTGGCGCGCGTGGCCATCGTCAGCCTGGTGCTGAGCGCGTTGTGCCTGTTGTTCGCCAGCAGCGAAGCGGTGTGGCCAGCACGGCTGGCGGTGTTGATCGGCCTGCTGCCGGGGCTGGTCGCCGCCGAACTGCTGCTGCTGCGCGCCTTGCTGTCCTTGTTCACCCCGCGCCCCGAACAGCTGGAGCCGCCGCTGCTGGCCAGAAGCTTCGTTGCTGATCTGCTGCGCTGGCCGCCACAACCCTTGCTGGCCTTGCAGCACGAATTGCACAACCGCTTCGGCATCGACCTGCGGCAAATTTGGGCGTTCAGTTACATGCGCCGCGCCTTGATACCGGTGTTGGCAGTGGTAGTCGTGGTCGGGTGGGCGCTCACCGGTGTTCATGAAATCGCCATGCAGGAGCGGGGCATCTACGAACGTTTCGGCAAGCCGGTGGCAGTGTTCGGCCCGGGGCTGCATGCCGGTCTGCCCTGGCCGTTTGGCCGCGTGCTGAGTGTCGAGAATGGCGTGGTTCATGAGTTGGCCGCAAATGTCGGAGAAGTGGCGGCGCCTGTTGCTGTGCAGCCGGCGGAAGGCCCGGCACCGGACGTGGCCAATCGCTTGTGGGATGCCAGCCACGCCAATGACAAATCCCAAGTCATCGCCAGCAGTCGTGCAGACAAACAGAGCTTTCAGATCGTTAACATGGATGTGCGGTTCGTCTACCGCGTCGGTTTGACCGATCAAGCAGCATTGGCCGCGACGTACAACAGCGCCGATGTGCCGACACTCATCCGCAGCACTGCGAGTCGGATCCTGGTTCACGATTTTTCCTCGCGCACGCTCGACGGGTTGCTGGGAGAGGACAGGGGAGGGCTCGCTGAAGACATTGGCCGCGCCGTGCAAGCCGACCTGACATCGCTCGACAGCGGCGTGGAAATTCTCGCCACGGTGGTGGAGGCCATTCACCCACCGGCGGGCGCGGCCAATGCCTATCACGGTGTGCAGGCAGCGCAGATCGCCGCTCAGGCATTGATATCACGCGAGCGTGGTGCCGCGGCCGAAACGACCAACCAAGCGCAGTTGCAGGCCAGCGTCGCCTACGACCAGGCGAGCGCGAGCGCACGGGAAACCCACGCAGCGGCGCAGGCGACGAACCTCAAGTTCTCCGCCGAGCAAAAAGCCTATGCCAGCGCTGGCCAAGCATTCGTGCAAGAGCAATATCTGAGTCAGCTTTCCCGAGCCCTGGCCGGCGCCAAACTTCTGGTCATCGACCATCGCCTGGGCGGCAGCGGCAACGCGCCGACCATCGACCTACGCACGTTCACCTCGCCAGGCGATCCCACCCCCTCGCGTAAAACCGCTCAACCAGGAGCTGCCCATTGAGTCAGTCACACACTCACGATCATGATCACGGCCATGGCGGGCACCACCACGGGCACCACCATCATCATGGCGACGCTCAAGAGGCCGGCCCCTTTCCCTGGCGACGCATGAGCTGGGCGGTGCTGCTGGTGGCCTTTGCCATCGCAGCGGCGAGCCTGGTGCAGGTCCGTGCCGGCGAGGCCACGGTGATCACCCGCTTTGGCAATCCGTCCCGGGTGCTGTTGGCCCCCGGCCTGAGCTGGCGTTGGCCGGCACCGTTCGAGGCCGCGATCCCCGTCGATCTGCGTTTGCGCACAACCTCCAGCGGCTTGCAGGACGTGGGCACCCGCGATGGCCTGCGCATTATTGTTCAGGCTTACGTGGCGTGGCAGGTTCAAGGGGATCCGGACAATGTGCAGCGCTTCATGCGCGCGGTGCAAAACCAGCCAGACGAAGCGGCGCGCCAGATTCGCACCTTTGTCGGTTCCGCGCTGGAAACCACCGCAAGCAGTTTCGATCTGGCCAACCTCGTGAACACTGATGCCAGTCAGGTGCACATCGCTGATTTTGAAGCGCAACTGCGCCAGCAAATCGATCAGCAACTATTGGCCACTTATGGGGTGCGCGTGCTGCAAGTAGGCATCGAGCGGTTAACCCTCCCGTCGGTGACACTGGCCGCCACGGTCGATCGCATGCGCGCCGAGCGTGAAACAATCGCCACCGAGCGCACGGCCATCGGCAGGCGCGAGGCCGCGCAAATCCGCTCCACTGCCGAACGGGATGCGCGGATCGTCCAGGCAGATGCCACTGTGAAAGCTGCCGAAATCGAGGCGCAGTCGCGTGTCGAAGCTGCGCAGATTTACGGGCGCGCTTACGCCGACTCTCCGCAGTTGTACAACTTGCTGCGATCACTCGACACCTTGGGCACTATCGTTGGCCCGGAAACCAAGCTGGTGTTGCGCACCGATGCTGCGCCATTCCGGGTGCTGGTGGATGGCCCAACGACGCTCGATAATAAGTCCGGGTTTCAGCCATGAGTAGGGTTCCACGTGGAACACATGCGTTGAGCAGCCCTTGGATTCAGGCCGGGCGCTTGGCGTTTATTGCGTTGTATGGGGTAACAGTGCTGGCGGCCTTGGTGTGGGCATTTTCGAATGTGCGGCAAATCGATCCGCAGGATCGTGCGGTGGTGCTGCACTTCGGTGCTCTGGATCGCATTCAGAATGCTGGATTGTTGCTTGCGTGGCCTCGACCTTTCGAGCAGGTGATTCTGCTGCCGGCGGCGGATCGAGTAATTGAGCGACGGGTCACCAACCTGTTGCGCAGCGACGCTGCATTACAGGCTGACCGGTCCGCGACCTTTGCCTCGCCGATCAGTGATGCATTAGCCGGGTCAGGATATTTACTCACCGGTGACGCCGGCGTCGTGCAGCTGGATGTGCGAGTGTTTTACAAGGTTACCGACCCTTACGACTTCGTGCGTCAAGGTGAGCATGTGCTGCCGGCGCTGGATCGACTGGTGACCCGCAGCGCGGTCGCCCTGAGTGCCGCTCGGGACTTGGACACCATCCTGGTGGCGAGGCCTGAGCTTATCGGTGCCGACAGCCAGGCCGCTGAACGTCGTGAGCGTCTGCGCGGCGATTTGGTGAAAGGTATCAATCAACGCTTGCTTGAACTGGCCGCGACAGGGCAGGGCCTGGGCATCGAGATCTCGCGCGTCGATGTGCAATCGAGCCTGCCGGACCCGGCGGTTAACGCGTTCAATGCCGTCCTGACTGCCAGCCAGCAGGCTGATAAGGCGGTCGCCAACGCACGCACCGAGGCGGAGAAGCTTAACCAAACTGCCAACGAACAAGCCGACCGCACCTTGCAGGTCGCCCATGCCCAGGCGAGTGAGCGGCGGGCCAAAGCGTCCGCCGACACGGCCATGGTGCTGGGCCTGGCCAAGGCGCAACAGCAAGGCACAGACCCACAGATGTTGCTGCGTATTTACCGGGAACGAATGCCGAAAATCCTCGGTCAGGCCGGTTCAGTAACCACGGTCAATCCGAGGGACGATTCCCGCCTGATCCTTCAGGGAGCCGCAAAATGACTGCTTCTACCACCGCCGCACCCATCCTGCTGTCTTCAGCCGAGCAACGCAGCGCCGCCCGCCAACTCACGCTCGCCATGCTCGCCCTGGGGTTGCTGACGCTCGGGTCGATCTGGCGCTGGGCCTCGCCGCAACAGATCGGCGTCAGTCAATTGCTGCTGGGCGTCGCTTCGATCCTGGTGGCCGTGCCCGTGATGCGTTCGGCATGGTACAGCCTGCGCTACCCAAGTCTGCATGGCATCACCGATCAGTTGATCGCTTTGGCCATGCTCGGCGCCTGGGCAATCGGTGACCTCCTGACTGCGGCGTTGTTGCCCATCATCATGATCTTCGGCCACGTCCTGGAAGAGCGCAGTGTGATCGGGTCGCAGGAAGCCATCCATGCCTTGGGCAAACTCACCCGTAGCCAGGCGCGCAAAGTGCAGGCTGATGGCTCCATCCTGGAGGTGGACAACGGCACGCTCAAGGCCGGGGATTGGGTGGAAGTTCGTGCAGGTGATCAAGTGCCCGCCGATGGCCGAGTGCTATCCGGACAGGCCAGCCTCGATACGGCATCGATCACCGGTGAGTCGGTGCCAGTGGAGGCGGGCGTCGGCTCGTCGGTGTTTGGTGGGACGATCAACCTGGATGGTCTGCTGCGCATTGAAGTGACGCGCACGGGCAGCGAGTCGACCCTGGGAAAGGTCATCGCGCTGATGCAGAGTGCCGAGCGCTCCAAGCCGCCGATCACCCGGCTGCTTGAACGCTACGCGGGCAGCTACATGGTGCTGGTGTTGCTGCTGGCAGCCGTGACCTGGTTCGTCACAAACGATGCCCAGGCGATGCTCGCGGTGTTGGTGGCGGCATGCCCGTGTGCGCTGGTGTTGTCAGCCCCGGCTACGGCCATTGCCGGCGTCGCGGTGGCGGCGCGTCACGGGATCCTCATTCGCAGCTCGGCTTTTCTCGAAGAGCTGGCCGACCTCACGTCGCTGGTGGTCGACAAGACCGGGACACTGACCTTTGGCACGCTGCGCCTGCAATCAATCGACAGCCCGCTGGAGGATCACAGCCAGGTGCTCAGGCTCGCGGCCAGCCTCGGTTCCGCCAGCAGCCACCCGGTCAGCCGTGCGCTCACTGGCTTGGTCAGCCAGGAACAGTGCCTGTTGCTTTCGGACATTCACGAGCGTCAGGGCCTGGGTGTTGTGGCAATGACCGAGCACGGCGAAGCCGCACTGGGTCGGCCCGAGTTGTTCACCCAGTTGGGCATTGCGACAAGAGCCGTGCCCGAACACGATGGGCCGATTGCCGGGCTCGCCCTGGCTGGGGAGTTTCTCGCGTGGCTGTTGTTGTCCGATAGCCTCAAACCCGAGGCAAGGTTTGCCTTGGGTGAATTGCGTGAGCTTGGGTTGGGCCGTCAGTTGTTGCTCACCGGAGATCGCCACAGTGTGGCGCAGACCCTGGCCCGAGACGTCGGATTGCACGACGTCCATGCACAGGCGTTACCCGAAGACAAACTCAATTGGGTGCTCAAGGAAATCGACAGCGGTTTTCGACCGATGGTGGTTGGAGATGGCATCAACGATTCGTTGGCCCTCAAGGCCGGTGTAGTCGGGGTCGCCATGGGGCCGGGCGGGGCGGACATCGCCTTGGCGTCGGCGGACATCGTGCTGATCGGAAGTGATTTGCGACGCCTCGGCACCTGTGTACGTCTGAGTCGCCAGTGCCGGAACACGCTTCAGGTCAATGTAATCATCGGTCTGGGCTGGACGCTGGCGATTGTCGCGTTCGCGGCGTTCGGCTGGCTGGGCGCGGCAGGCGCAATGATCGCTGCGCTGCTGCATAACCTGAGCACTTTGCTGGTACTGGGCAACGCCGGGCGCCTGCTGCGGTTCAGAGAACCGTTGCTCAAACTGAAGGATGAAACGTGAGGACGATTGATATTTTCCGAACTGCGCGAATTATTTGTAGTCCTCTGAAAAGAGAACTCACGTTTTCTTCGAAGACATCGGGCTGAAGCGCTAACGGCCATAGAAAAGGGCTATCTAATCGATAGCCTGCTATTTTTCAGGGATGGTCTAACCTCACTTCAGACGTCTGAACCAGGGGGATATTCCATGCTCGCGCAACTTCCACCGGCCTTACAGAATCTGCAGCTACCGTTACGCCTGAGGCTCTGGGACGGCCACGAGTTCAACTTGGGGCCGACGCCCAGTGTCACGATTGTGGTCAAGGACCCGCAAATGGTCAGCCAGTTTGTCCACCCCAGCCTGGATGCTCTCGGCGCGGCATTCGTGGAAGGCAAGCTCGAGCTTGAAGGCTCCATGAGCGACGTGATCCGCGTCTGCGACGACTTGAGTCAGGCGTTGTTGGGCGAGGACGACGACAGTAATCCCGTGCGCACCGCCCACGACAAGGAAGCCGACGCCAAGGCAATTTCCTATCACTACGACCTCTCCAATGAGTTCTATCAGCTCTGGCTCGACAGTGACATGGCGTACTCCTGTGCTTATTTTGAAACCGGAAGCGAAACCCTGGAGCAGGCCCAGCAAGCCAAGTTCCGCCACTTGTGTCGCAAGCTTCGCCTGCAACCGGGGGACTATCTGCTGGACGTCGGGTGCGGTTGGGGTGGATTGGCGCGTTATGCGGCGCGAGAATTTGGCGCGAAGGTCTTCGGCATCACTCTCAGCAAGGAGCAACTGGTGCTGGCCCAGGAACGGGTCACCGCCGAAGGTCTGGATGATCAGGTCGAGCTGCAGTTGCTGGACTATCGCGACCTGCCTCAAGACGGTCGTTTCGACAAAGTGGTCAGCGTTGGCATGTTCGAACACGTCGGCCACGCAAACTTGGCCGAGTACTGCAAGACCTTGTTTGGCGCTGTGAAGGAGGGCGGTCTTGTGATGAACCACGGCATCACCGCCAAACACACAGATGGTCGCCCAGTAGGACGCGGGGCTGGTGAGTTCATCGAGAAGTACGTCTTTCCCAATGGCGAGCTGCCGCACCTGTCGATGATTTCTGCCGAGATCAGCGAGGCGGGTCTAGAGATCGTCGATGTCGAAAGTCTGCGTCTGCATTACGCGCGCACGCTTGATCATTGGAGCGAGCGATTGGAAGACAATCTGGAAACAGCCGGCAAGATGGTGCCCGAACAGGCGCTGCGCATCTGGCGGCTGTATCTGGCGGGATGCGCTTACGCCTTTGCCAGGGGCTGGATCAACCTGCATCAGATTCTCGCCGTGAAGGCTCATGGCGATGGCAGCCATGAACTGCCCTGGACCCGTGACGACATCTACACGCCTTAAAGTATCGGTGAAATAAGCCGGGCGATCCGCATGCCGACCTGTTGGAGGCGGTGGGTCTCCCGGCTTTCTTCCTTGGCCACTTCGTGGGCCTGGGCGAAGTCATCGTTGAGCATCTGTTGTACCTCGTTGGCGAAAGTACTGTCGACCGTCAGCAGCATCACTTCGAAATTCAACCGGAATGATCGATTGTCCATATTGGCACTGCCGATGGCGCTGATTTCGTTGTCGATCAACACGACCTTCTGATGCAGAAAGCCCGGCTCATAACGGAATACCCGCACGCCCGCGCGGACGGCTTCGAAGGCATAGAGGCTCGAGGCGGCGTAGACGATTCGGTGGTCGGGCCGTGACGGCAGCAGGATTCGCACATCGACACCGCGCAACACGGCGAGGCGCAAAGCCGCGAACACGGCTTCGTCGGGAATGAAATAGGGGCTGGTGATCCACACGCGTTCCTTTGCGGCGTGGATGGCTTCGACAAAGAACAGCGAACAGGTTTCGTAGGGATCGGCCGGTCCCGTGGCGAGTAATTGGCAGAGCACTCCGTCCTCCGGATACACCTCTGGCAGTATCAACGGCGGCAATGAGCGCGCGGCCCAGAACCAGTCTTCGGCGAAGGACTCCTGCATGCAGGCCACCACGGGCCCGCGCACCTTGACATGGGTATCGCGCCATGGAGCCAGGGGTGGTTTCTCACCCATGTATTCGTCGCCGATGTTGTGCCCGCCAACGAAACCGAGCACACCGTCGACCACCACGACCTTGCGATGGTTACGGAAGTTGACCTGGAAGCGATTGAGCCAGCCGCTGCGTGTCGCAAATGCTTTGACCTCTACACCGGCATCGCGCAGGGGCTGGACGTAACTATGGGGCAGGGAGTGACTGCCAATGCGGTCATAGAGCAGATAGACCGCGACGCCCTCGGCAGCTTTCTTTAGCAGCAACGACTGCAGGCGTTGCCCGAGGCGATCGTCATGGATGATAAAAAACTGGATCAACACCGCTTCTCTGGCCTGGCTGATCGCCTCGAATATCGCTTCGAAAGAAGCTGTGCCGTTGATCAACAGTTGCACTTCGTTGTTGGCCAGGCAGGGCATGCGTCCCAGCTTGGGCATTGCTCGCAATGAGGCGTAGGCGTTGGAGGCTCTGGCTGCCAGTGCTTCTTCTACCCAGGGCCGCCAGTTCAATTCGGAGATCGCCTTGCGCATTTCTTCGTTGGCCTGTCTGCGTGCCTTGATGTAACCATCGAAGGTGCTGCGGCCAAAGACCAGGTAGGGAATCAACGTAAGGTAAGGCATGAACAACAATGACAACGCCCAGGCGATCGAGCCTTGGGCGGTCCGGACGGTCAATACGGCATGCAAGGCGGCGATGAGCCCCAGGGAATGCAACAGCGCGATCAGATAACCGAATACATGCGGTCCGAAATAGTCCATGGGACAGCCTAGCTCCTGAAGATTCAATGCTTAACAGACCATGTTCCGTGCAGAATGTCGCTAATTAATTCGCCCATGAACCGAAGCCTGTGGCCGGCGTCTAACGGCCACTACTGATCAGGAGTTACTCGATGAACGTTCGTCTGCTGGGTTTGGCCGTGGCTTTTGGTGTGGCGCTTCCCGTAGTCGCTCAGGCGCAGATGTTGCAGCCGGGCTTGTGGGAGTTGACGTCCAGCAACATGAAAGTGGATGACCAGAATCTGCCGGATCTGCAATTGCTGCTCGGGCAAATTCAGAGCCAGATGACGCCGCAGCAACGGGCGCAGCTTGAGAAGCAAGGCATTACCATGGGCGGTAAAGGCATTCGTGCCTGCCTGACACCCGAGCAAGTGAAAAACGACAACATTCCCCTGACGGACCCTCAGTCGGGCTGCCGGCAAGAAATCACCGAGCGCAACGGCAACCAGTGGAAATTTCGTTTCAGCTGCCCGAAAGCCCAGGGCGCTGGAGTGGCGACGTTCTTGAGCGATCGGGAATTCACCACCAAGGTTAATGGCACATTCAACGCTACCGGCATCCAGCAGAAGGGTAGCCTGGATACGCGTGCGGTATGGTTGGGGCAGGATTGCGGGACGGTGAAGCCCCGAGCCTAAACCCCATCGCGAGCAGCCTCATTCCCGCAGTTAAAAAAGGCATTTCATTGTGGGCGAGGCTGCTCGGGACCCGACTTTCAAACCAGGGCAGGGTCGACTGCGCGCAACCACGCACACACCGCATCAATCGCCATCGTGCCGAAGTCTTCCCCGGTCTGGCTGCGCAAACTGACAAACCCACCTTCTTTTTCTCTTTCCCCGATCACCACCAGGTATGGCACTTGTTGGCTGTGCTCTCGAATCTTGTGGTGTACCTTTTCATTACGCAAGTCCGCGCGCGCTCGCACGCCACTCCGGCGCAAGGCTTCGGTTACCGACTGAGCGTAATCAGCCTGGCGATCGTCGATGCTGACAATCATCACGTGTGGCGGTGCCCGCCAGTTTTCGAGTTCTTCCTGAGAAGACCAGCAACTGCCGTAAATACGCTGTGGGGTCGTGGCGCTGATGTGATCCAGAGCAAAGGCTTGCAAGACCCTTGTCGCAGGGACATGCGGGCCCTTCGAATGGCATTCGAAGTCACCGAACAGGTAGGGCGTCAGTTCATCCTCCGTTGGCGATGGCGGGGGGCGACGGCGAATCGAGTGATTGGTGGCCGCCAGCATTTTCATGCGCGCTTCGATACCCGCCAAATCGACCAGGTTCAAAGGACGTTCAAATTCAAACTCATGGTAAAAGCCATCTCCGAGCGCCGATCCGACGTGCAAATGCACCTTGGGGTAAATCTGTTTCACGGCGATGGCGAGCATCAGCGCGCAGGAGCGCCGCAGGATTTCCAGGCCATCAGGCTCTCGAGGCGTGATGATGCTGACCCGTGAATCGGATGTGAGCAGGAACTCACAATCCACCAGCACCCCGTTGACGCGACCCGCAACTGCCGCCTTGGCCAAGCCGGCGTTGATGCTGGCGGCAAGCTCATACACCGACAACGGCTGGTCGTATTCAAGCAATGAACCATCGCTCAGCGTGATGTGGATCATGTCGATGCTCGTGAGTGCTAGCGCGTAAACCCTAGAGGTAAAACATGGTCGTTGTCATTAAGACATTTGTCGCGCCAGGTGATTTTTCCAAGCACCCGCGTCGTGCCGACACTGTGACCGGTCTTGGTCACGACCGTCGTGATCGAGAGCAATGGTGTGCCGCTCATTTCAGCAAAGCGGGGGAAGACGTTCTGTACCCATGGTAGGCCAGAAGGCACCGGCCTGGGTGCGTCCCAGCGTAACGCGTCGCGGCGAATCATGCTGCTTCCCAATTCCATCGGCTTTCGGCGACGGCGTCATGGGCATGGAGACTTTCCGCATGCACCACGCGAATCCGCAACGCTGTGATACCTGGAGAGCGCTTAAGGGCCAAATTCAGGCTTCGTGCGGCGTCCTCGCAAAACATCAGGTTCTGCCCGTTGGCCAAGGCGAAGGCTTGCTCATCGGCGCGTTTGACGGCGGTTTGCAAAGCGGTGCCGAGGGCTGCTTCGGCGTCATTGATCAGCGAAATCAGTGGCAGTTCATCCACGACCTCATCCAGGAGCAGGCTCAATTGCGCATGGCTGCGTTGGCTGTGAGGCGTCGCGACGATTCCTTTGGTTGAACCTAACCACGCCAAAATGTCTGCATGCTGCAAAGGCCGTGTTGCGAAATCATCGACGAATTGTTGTTGGATCAGCTGACGGGCCAGCGCTGCTGAGCAAGGGCACGTTGAGGAATAAGGCACATTGATTTTGAGTTCCACGTGGAACATCTCGTTTTTCAGGCGTGCTTCAACGCTCACGGGGTATGACTTCCAACCAAACAGCGCGCTGATGAGCGCCGGTCTCTTTAGCAGTAAATCAGCCTCAATCTTCAGGAAGGCACTGTCCGAAAGTCCTTCATGGGAGTCGAGGAATTGTTGCAGAACGCGTCGAATAGATTGCGCTGTCAGATTCTCGCGCTCCAGAAACTCCAGCGCGAGGTAGAGCCGTGACATGTGAATGCCGCGTGCCTCGCCATCGTCGAGACTGACACCCGCGTCGATTTTCGCACTGAGGCGTTGGCCGTCGAGAAGGATTGGTAGCGCAATGCCGCACATGCCCACCCATTCGAGGGGTAGGTTTTGGCGTGAGGGCTGCGCGGCGATATCCGGCAGGGTCAACGCGTTCATCGTCAGATCCATCGTGGTAGTCGAGAGGCGATGTTATGTTATTACATGAAGTTCAGCTATTTCTTTTTATGTGCCCTTTCGATCGCGTGCCTCAAGAACCTGTTGAGCAGGCGCAGGAAAGTCCAAACCTAACAACCGGTAATTCGGCTGCAGGTGAATTTGCCGCTGCTGCCGCCGGAGCTGGAAAAACGGTTGAGGGTGGTCCAGCCCACTCGACGGTTGTAGCCGACCCAGGCTTCGCCATCGGAGGCGATGCCGGTGAAGAAGGTCAGTTGCCCGTAGCGGCTGTTGGTCTGCGCCCAATAGCGATTCCCCTCACGTTCGAAGCCGCGCAAATAGATTGTGCTGCCGACGGTATTGACGCTGTAGGCGTTGCCATCTGCATCCACACAGGCCAGCAGATTTGCGCTTCGAGTGCAGTGAGCAAGGTTCGGCACTTGCGCCCCTGCATTCACTGCAGCCAGCAGCGAAATACACGTCAGCGTGATTTTCAGGGCATTACGCATGGGATTTCTCACCGTTAGGACCGCCTGGAGCATTGTGCCTTTTCCCCGTGGCGACAAGAGGGGGTGGATAGATTGCATTGTTATACTGTAACGTAAAAATAAGCCCGACATTGCGACCGGGCATTCCTGTGAGGATTCCCTGATGCCCAATCGTCTCCCTGTCACCGTCCTGTCGGGCTTTCTAGGCGCCGGTAAAAGCACGCTGCTCAACTACGTCCTGCGTAACCGCGAAGACCTGCGGGTGGCGGTGATCGTCAATGACATGAGTGAAATCAACATCGACGGCAGCGAAGTCCAGCGTGATGTCACCCTGAACCGCGCCGAAGAAAAACTGGTGGAAATGAGCAACGGATGCATCTGCTGCACCCTGCGCGAAGATTTGCTCGAAGAGGTCAGCCAACTCGCCCGGGACGGTCGCTTCGATTACCTGCTGATCGAATCCACCGGTATCGCCGAGCCACTGCCGGTAGCGGAAACCTTCACCTTCCGCGACGAAGAAGGGCGCAGCCTGTCCGATATCGCACGGCTCGACACGCTGGTGACCGTGGTCGACGGCGTCAACTTCCTGCTCGATTACCAGGCTGCCGAAAGCCTCGCGTCCCGTGGCCAAACCCTGGGCGAGGAAGATGAGCGGCTGATCACCGAGTTGCTGATCGAGCAGGTCGAATTCGCCGATGTGATCCTGATCAGCAAGATCGACCTGATCGGCAGCGGCGAGCGGCTGGAACTGATGGCGATCCTCGAAAGATTGAACCCGCATGCCGAGATCCTGCCGATGGTCATGGGCGAAATCCCTTTGGCGAAGATCCTCAATACCGGTCGTTTCGACTTCGAAAAAGCCGCACAGGCCCCAGGCTGGTTGCGAGAGATGCGCGGCGAACATGTACCGGAGACCGAGGAGTACGGCATCGCTTCCACGGCATACCGGGCTCGCAGGCCGTTCCATCCCCAGCGCTTCTTTAACTTCATCGATGGCGAATGGAGCAACGGCAAGCTACTGCGCTCCAAAGGCTTCTTCTGGCTGGCCAGCAAACCCATGGATGCCGGCAGTTGGTCCCAGGCCGGCGGTTTGATGCGCTACGGTTATGCCGGGCGCTGGTGGCGTTCAGTGCCGAAGGACCAATGGCCACAGGACGAGGAGAGCACCGCTGCGATCATGGCCAACTGGACTGCTGCCGTGGGCGACTGCCGACAGGAGCTGGTGTTCATCGGCCAGAACATCGACTTTGCACAACTCACGGCCGAGCTGGACGATTGCCTGCTGACCGATGAGGAAATGGCCCTTGGGCGCGAACGCTGGCAGTTGCTACCGGACCCGTTCGGCCCCTGGTATGAAGAAGTGGCAGCGTGATGTTCAAGGCTTGAGCCAGTTTCCCTGGCTCTGGCCTTCGCAATACGGCTTTAAATACGCCGCGTCTTTGGCCACGCCGTAATAGTGAATATCCTGCCGGTAAGGCATATTGGCGACTTGCGCATTGCTGCACACGCCGAATGCGCCGCTGGGGCAGTGGTCAACGTATTGCACCTCCACTTTCTGCCCGGCCAGGTTTGGCTGGCAGAATCCGTCGGCGAACAGTTTTTCCGGGATGTTGCGGTTCTCCTGGCAGACTTTCACGTCGAGTCGCTCAGCCGTGCTATGGACCACACAGGCCTGGGCCAGCGCCTCGCCAGAAACGAACGTGAGCAGCAACGTCCAGCCAATCAACCGCATCCTCCACCTCCTCAGACATCCTCGACCATGTTGCAGAACATTCCTACGCACGTGATCGCCGGCCCATTGGGCGCCGGCAAGACCAGCCTGATCAGGCACCTGCTGACGCAGCGCCCGGCAAACGAGCGCTGGGCGGTGCTGATCAACGAGTTCGGGCAGATCGGCATCGATGCCGCGCTGCTGACCCGTGACGCCGATGGTATCGCACTGGGTGAGGTGGCCGGAGGCTGTTTGTGTTGCGTCAACGGTGCGCCGTTCCAGGTCGGGCTCGGGCGATTGCTGCGCAAGGCGCGGCCGGACCGGCTGTTTATCGAACCTTCCGGGCTCGGTCATCCCGTGCAGTTGCTCATGCAGTTGGGTGAGGCGCCATGGCGCGGCGTGCTGGCTGTTCAGCCCAGCGTGCTGGTACTGGATGCCCAGGCGCTTGCAGCGGGTAAACCGTTGCCGGGGGCGCAGCAGGAGGCGTTGAACCATGCCGGGTTGTTGCTGCTGAACAAGTCCGAGCTTCTCGATGACGATGAGCGGCAGCGAATCATTTCCCAGCTTGCGAATCGGCGTTTGTACTGGACCCAGCAGGGAGCGTTGCCATTGAGTGAATTGCCCGGACTGGATGCTGCGGCGGTGGCGGGTGTGGATAACTTCGTCGCGCCCAAGGGACTGGGGCAAATGCCGGCGGTCTGGACCGATCCGGCGCGACCCATCTGCCTGCACCAACAGCAGGGCGATGTTTGGAGTATCGGTTGGCGCTGGCACCCGAGTCAGACGTTTGATTCGGCGCGCATCGACGGTTGGCTTGCAAGCCTTGCCTGGCGGCGGGCCAAGCTGGTTATCCACAGCTCTGGGGGGTGGGTTTCGGCCAATGCGCTGGATAACGCGCCTCTGAAATGGCAGCCCAGCGAATGGCGTCAGGATTCGCGCCTGGAGCTTATCTTCAGTGAGCCGCAGCCGGTGGATTCATTGCAGAGGGCACTGGGTGCCTGTCGCTCCGATTAAGGACGCCATTTCGTGTGTTCTTGCCGCCACTGACTAAGCTCAATCACTTCAGCACGGGGCTTGACCACGTCGGCCACCGGCGGGGTGTCGTCGAACGGCATTGGATAGGGTGCCAGCTCGATTTGGGCACTGTGGGGGCCGAACTGAGTGATGGTGCCGTTGTGGCGTGTTTCGCCCGTCACCGTGAACTCGAAGTTATACACACGTGCCAGACGCCGCTTACTGTTGGCGTCCTTGATGAACGCGATCTTCTTCAGCGCGACGTTGCCGTCCAACAACTCGATCCCGAGCTTGGTGCAATGCTGCTTGACCCGCTCCAGCGCGCGCTCGCGCAAGCCATGGTTGTGCCACAGCCACGCGCCTGCGGTAGCGAGCAGCATCAGCACGAATATATTTCCAAGGGTCAGCATCAACGGGTGCTCCAACAAATTGATGTCAGCTTAACTGCGTCGCCGGCCTGTCGTACAGGCTGCGTTTAGTCGCATACTGCGCGGCTCGAATTTCAATCGTTTGACGGAACTCTCGGCATGAAACGTACGCCCCATCTGCTCGCCATTCAGTCCCACGTGGTATTTGGCCACGCAGGCAACAGTGCCGCGGTTTTCCCGATGCAGCGGGTCGGGGTGAATGTCTGGCCGCTTAACACCGTACAGTTCTCCAACCACACCCAATATGGCCAATGGGCCGGTGAAGTGTTGGCACCGCAGCAGATCCCCGACTTGGTGCAAGGCATTGCAGCCATTGGCGAGTTGGGCAATTGCGACGCGGTATTGTCCGGCTATCTGGGCAGTGCGGCGCAAGGGCGGGCGATCCTCAAGGGTGTCGAGCAGATCAAGGCGATGAACCCCAAGGCGCTGTACTTGTGCGACCCGGTGATGGGCCATCCGGAGAAGGGCTGCAGCGTGCCGGCCGAAGTCAGCGACTTCCTGCTGGAAGAGGCGGCTGCCATGGCGGACTTCATGTGTCCGAACCAACTGGAGCTGGACAGCTTCTCCGGCCGCAAGCCGCAGTCGCTGTTCGATTGCCTGGCGATGGCGCGTGCGTTGCTGGCGCGAGGCCCGAGGGCCGTGCTGGTCAAGCACTTGGCATACCCCGGCAAACCGGCGGACGTGTTCGAAATGTTATTGGTGACGGCGGACGCGAGCTGGCATTTGCGCCGTCCGCTGCTGGCGTTCCCGCGTCAGCCGGTGGGCGTCGGCGACCTGACCTCCGGGCTGTTTCTGGCGCGAGTGTTGTTGGGTGACAGCCTGGTGGCAGCGTTCGAGTTCGCGGCTTCGGCGGTGCATGAGGTGTTGCTGGAGACCCAGGCGTGCGCCAGCTATGAGTTGGAGCTGGTACGCGCCCAGGATCGTATTGCGCATCCGCGGGTGCGGTTCGAGGCTACTGCAATCAGCCTCTGAGATTAAGGGGACCCCATCGCGGGCAAGCCCGCTCCTACAGGATTTGTGGTGTTCATTAATCCCTGTAGGAGCGGGCTTGCCCGCGATAGCTATCTAAAGCTCAACCTACAACCCTCAGGCATCACCCTTGATTTCCTGATAACGCTTCTCGAGCTCCTGGCGAATCTGCCGCCGCTGCTGGGCCTGGATGAAGCGGCGCTTTTCTTCGCTGTCTTTTGGTTGCAGCGGTGGCACAGGCGCCGGTTTGCGGTTGTCGTCCACCGCCACCATGGTGAAGAAGCAACTGTTGGTGTGGCGCACCGAGCGCTCGCGAATGTTCTCGGTCACCACCTTGATGCCCACTTCCATCGACGTGTTGCCGGTGTAGTTAACCGAGGCCAGGAACGTCACCAGTTCGCCGACGTGCACCGGCTCGCGGAAAATCACCTGATCCACTGACAGCGTCACCACGTAACGGCCGGCATAGCGGCTGGCACAGGCATAGGCCACTTCATCGAGGTACTTGAGCAAGGTGCCACCGTGAACATTGCCAGAGAAGTTGGCCATGTCAGGGGTCATCAGTACCGTCATCGACAACTGGGCGTTTCCGGGTTCCATAGCGTTCTCACGGGTCAAGGCTGGTTTCGGAAGGGTGCACCTCTACGGGTGCCTGAGCGGTTTTTCAAACCACAGTTATCGGGACGCCGGGCGGGTGATCGCCGTCACGCCAAATCTATCTGTTTCCATATATTGCACCGCCTTTTTGCCGGAAGTCGCGGTGTTACCCTGCAAAAGCCCGGTCCAAGGGCGATTCCTACGCAAAATGCGGATTTTTTCCTGCTCGATCAGACCTTTCGCGCGTCTGTTAATTGAGCAACGTCACCAAGGAGCCTCACACCATGCATGCCATCAGCTTTATCCAGGATCTGGCAGTGATCATGTTGGTCGCGGGTGTGGTGACCGTGTTGTTTCATCGTCTCAAACAGCCGGTCGTGCTGGGCTACATTGTCGCCGGCTTCATCATCGGCCCGCACACGCCACCGTTCGGTTTGATCCACGACGAAGAAACCATCAAGACGCTCGCCGAACTCGGGGTCATTTTCCTGATGTTCTGCCTGGGCCTGGAATTCAGCCTGCGCAAGCTGTTCAAGGTAGGCGCCACGGCCTTTATCGCGGCGTTCCTGGAAATTGTGCTGATGATCTGGATCGGCTACGAAATCGGTAGCTGGTTCGAATGGAACACCATGGACTCGCTGTTCCTCGGTGCGATCCTGGCGATTTCCTCGACCACTATCATCGTCAAGGCGCTTAACGACCTGAAGATGAAAAACGAGCGTTTTGCGCAGTTGATCTTTGGCGTGCTGATCGTGGAGGACATTCTCGGCATCGGCATTATCGCCCTGTTGTCGAGCATCGCCGTCAGCGGCACGGTCAGTTCCGGTGAGGTGTTTTCCACCGTCGGCAAGCTGTCGCTGTTCATGATTGTCGCCCTCGTGATCGGCATTCTGTTGGTGCCGCGACTGCTGGCCTATGTAGCCAGGTTCGAAAGCAACGAGATGCTGCTGATTACCGTGCTCGGCCTGTGTTTCGGCTTCTGCCTGCTGGTCGTGAAGCTTGAGTACAGCATGGTTTTGGGTGCGTTCCTGATTGGCGCGATCATGGCTGAATCGCGGCAACTGCTGAAGATCGAGCGCCTGGTCGAACCGGTTCGCGACCTGTTCAGCGCAATCTTCTTCGTGGCGATCGGCTTGATGCTCGATCCGATGATTCTGTTGCAATACGCGTGGCCGATTGCAGTCATCACCGTCGCTGTGGTGCTTGGCAAAATGCTTTCCTGCGGGTTGGGCTCCTTTATTGCCGGCAATGACGGACGAACCTCACTGCGCGTGGGGATGGGGCTTTCGCAGATTGGCGAGTTTTCCTTCATCATCGCGGCGCTGGGCATGACCCTGCAGGTCACCAGCAACTTCCTTTACCCGGTGGCGGTCGCGGTGTCGGTGATCACCACGCTGCTCACGCCTTACCTGATACGCGCGGCCGATCCACTGTCGATCAAGCTGGCGGCAGTGATGCCGCAACGCATGAGTCGAGTGTTGGGGATGTATGGCGAATGGCTGCGCAACATCCAGCCCCAGGGCGAGGGCGCGCTGCTGGCCTCGATGATCCGGCGGATTCTGTTGCAGGTAGGGGTCAACCTGGCACTGGTGATTGCGATCTTCTTCACGGGTGCGTACTTCGCCGCACGCATCTCCACCTATCTGCAAGACTGGATCAGCGATCCAAGTTGGCAGAAAGCATTGATCTGGGGAGGCGCGTTGCTATTGTCGCTGCCGTTCCTGATCGCCGCCTATCGCAAGCTAAAGGCACTGTCGATGCTGCTCGCGGAGATGGGGGTGAAGCCGGAGATGGCAGGCCGCCACACGCAGCGAGTGCGTCGGGTCATCTCCGAAGTGATCCCGATCCTCTCGCTGCTGGTGATATTCCTGCTGTTGTCAGCCTTGTCGGCCAGTATCCTGCCCACCAACAAACTGCTGGTGCTGGTCGCCGTGGTCGCGGCCGGCGTGGCGGCGTTGCTCTGGCGCTGGTTCATCCGCGTGCACACGCGGATGCAGGTGGCCTTGCTCGACACTCTGGATAACCACAAGGATTCAGCCGGGCATTGAGCATACGGGGTGCGGGCGTCTCAGCTTTCCAGCCAGACGTCCCGTGCCCAGTGCCACACCGACTCCCAGGTTTCTTCGGCAATCAGCTCTTCTTCGGCTTGCCACAGCACCACGGTGCCGTCTTCTTCGACCAGATAATAATCGTCACCGTCCTGGCAGATCGGGATCATGCTGCGATCGACGCCAGCGTCCCAGGCGTTGGCAGCCACATCGGGCAGGTAGGTGTGGGATTGCGGGTCGGTGACGGTCACCGGCTCCAGGCTGCCATAGACCACGTCGCTGACGGTCAGCAAAAACTCCCGGAAGACAAAGGGAATGTCGATGAACAGCTGTTCTTCGATTTCGACCAACAGGTCCTCGTCGGGTAACTCCAGGGGCACCGGAACCGGTTCGTTGGCTTCACGCAGTTGTTCGATGATTTCTTCCACGTCCGGGATCCTCTAGCTTGTGTGGCGCGGTTTGTATGGGGCGGTTTATACAGTAGCTTGCTATGGATGCAACCGCGAAATAGAAAAACCCGGCCGAGGCCGGGTTTTTCATTAGACAGCGTTGAGTCACATCGAACGCAGGGCAGATCAGCCGTTCTGGCGGATACCGGCCACCAGCCAAGGCTGGTTCTCACCCTGAGCACGTTCCATGTTCCAGCTTTCGCTGAAGACTTCGCCCTGGTCGAAGCGAGAGGTCTTCGACACGCCGCTGAAGGTCAGGGTGGCGATGGTCTTGTCGGCACGATCATCGACGCCATCGAGTTGCACGTTGAGGTTGTCAATGTAGGTCGACTGGAAACCGTCGCCCAGATCGGCACGCTCGCGCTTGAGGAACTCAAGCAGTTGCGGGGTGACGAACTCGGCAATCTTGTCCATTTCGTTGGCGTCCCAATGTTGCTGCAGGGACTGGAAGTGACTGCGTGCGGCTTCAATGAAGTTGTGCTCATTGAACCAGGCCGGGGCATTGATCACCGGACGGGCGGCAGCCGGAGCCGCGGAACCACCGAAGATCGAGCCCATGGATGGCTTTTGCTCGAACACTTCACGCTGCATTGGAGCGCCGGCTGGAGCGAGGTGCTCCTGTTGCTTGCGGCGGCGAGCGGCGATGAAGCGGAAGACCAGGAAGGCAATGACTGCCATGATCAGGATGTCGAAGATCTGCATGCCCTGGAAGCCGCCGCCCATGAACATGGAGGCCAGCAGGCCACCGGCGGCGATGCCGGCCAGGGGGCCGAGCCAGCGAGAGGCACCGCCGGCTTTGGCGGCAGCGCCAGCGGCACCGGCCGCGCCCGCAGTGGCAGCAGCGCCGCCTGCAGCAGAAGAAGGAGCCATTTGGCTGGTCTGGTGAGTCGGCGCGGCGCCGGAGCTCTTGCCGCCACCAAAGCGCTTGGCGTTGGCGTCGAGGCTCATCGTCAGGCCGATGCACAACGCCATGGCGATGCTAAGAAAACGTTTCATAAAGGGAATTCCCATTTGTGGATGGCACGCGTCGCCATGTTGCACAGGTGAAGGGTGACTGGCTAGCGACAGATTGTTTCGGGCTTTTGCCTGACAGGTCGGGTTCAGCTTCAGTCAGCGCAATCAGGCTTGTTTACTTTGGTCAGTAGGATTGGTGGATAAGTTCTGTAGGAAGGTGTCTCAGCGTCGTAACGCCAGCATCACCACACCCGCAGTGATCAGACCGATTCCACCCCATTGGCGCAGGTCGAGTTTCTCGCCCAGCAGCAAGACGCCAAGCACGGCTACCAACACCACGCTGAGCTTGTCCACTGGTGCCACCAACGACGCTGGGCCGACTTTCAGCGCACGGAAGTAGCAAATCCACGATGCTCCGGTCGCAAGACCCGACAGCAGCAGGAACAGGTAACTCTTTGGCGAGATCGAGCCCAGGGACTGATATTGGCCCGTGGCGTACAAAATCAAGGCCAGGCTGACCAGGACCACCACGGTGCGCAGCAGCGTGGCGAAGTCCGAGTTGACGTTTTCCACGCCGATTTTCGCGAAAACCGCAGTCAACGCCGCGAAAGCGGCGGACAACAGCGCCCAGAATGTCCATGAAGAAAAGAAACCCGAGCCCATGGTTGCTCCTTGTGGTGACAGTCCCTGTAGGAGCGAGCTTGCTCGCGATGGCGGTGGGTCAGTCAATACTGATGTGGCTGATACACCGCTATCGCGAGCAAGCTCGTTCCTACAGAAAGCCCTAGATCGCTTCCAGCTTCGCATACCCCAGCATCAGCCACTTGCTGCCTTCGCTGAAGTTCACCTGTACCCGCGCCTGGGCTCCCGCGCCCTCGAAGTTGAGGATCACGCCTTCGCCAAACACCGAGTGGCGTACGGCCTGGCCAAGGGTGAAACCGGTTTGCGGGATCTCGCTACCGCTGAACAGGCTGGATGTACTTTGTTGCTGACCGCCACCGAACGGCCGGCTCACGCTATTGGACAGCCGTACTTCCTGAACCAGACCTTTAGGCACCTCACGTACGAATCGCGAAACCTTGTTGTAGGTCTCACTCCCGTACAGCCGTCGGGTTTCCGCGTAGGTCATGACCAGATTCTGCATGGCGCGGGTAATGCCCACATATGCCAGACGCCGTTCCTCCTCGAGACGGCCGGGTTCTTCCAGGCTCATCTTGTGCGGGAACAGGCCTTCTTCCATGCCCACCAGGAACACGTAGGGAAACTCCAGGCCCTTGGCGCTGTGCAAGGTCATCAACTGAATGCTGTCTTCGTGCTCGTCCGCCTGGGTATCGCCGGCCTCCAGCGATGCGTGGCCGAGGAACGCCGCCAATGGCGTCAGGTCTTCGTCCTCTTCGGTGTTTTCGAAGTTGCGCGCGGCGCTGACCAGTTCCTCAAGGTTTTCGACCCGGGCCTGGCCTTTCTCGCCTTTTTCCGCCTCGTGGTAGGCGATCAGCCCGGACTGCTCGATGACGGTTTGGGTCATCAGGTGCAGCGGCATCTCGATGCACTTGGCGGCGAGGTTCTCGATCAACTCCATGAACGCGCCCAGTGCGCCGGCTGCACGGCCAGTCACGCCTTTGTTGGCGATCAACTGGCGCATGGCTTCCCACATCGATACGTCGCTGTGGCGCGCATGTTCGCGAATTGCTTCAACGGTTTTTTCGCCGATGCCACGGGTCGGAACATTGATTACCCGTTCCAGCGCCGCATCGTTGCCACGGCCTTCCAGCAAGCGCAGGTAAGCCATGGCATTCTTGATTTCGGCCCGCTCGAAGAAGCGCTGGCCGCCATAAATTCGATACGGAATGCGCTCGCGCAGCAGGGCTTCTTCCAAGACGCGAGATTGGGCGTTGGAGCGGTACAAAATCGCGATATCACTGCGGGCCAGGCCGGTTTTCAGCGCGCTTTCAATGGTTTCCACCACATAGCGTGCTTCATCGTGTTCGTTGAACGCGGCGTACAGGTTGATCGCTTCGCCATCGCCGCCGTCCGTCCATAGCTCCTTGCCCATGCGCCCGGTGTTGTTGGCGATCAGGGCATTGGCAGCTTTCAGAATGCCAGCGGTGGAGCGGTAGTTCTGCTCCAGGCGGATGATCTCGGCATCCGGAAAATCATCGGAGTACTGATAGATGTTCTCGATTTTTGCGCCACGCCAGCCATAGATCGACTGATCGTCGTCGCCGACCACCATCAGGCTGTCGCCGCCTTTGGCCAGGAGCCGCAGCCAGGCGTACTGGACGGCGTTGGTGTCCTGGAACTCGTCCACAAGGATGTGACGGAAGCGTTTCTGGTAATGCGCCAGCAGGCCTGGATGATCGCGCCACAGGTCCAGTGCGCGCAGCAGCAATTCGGAGAAGTCGATGACACCGGCGCGCAGGCACGCGGCCTCATAGGCTTCATAAATGCTGCGCATGGTCGCCAGGAACAGGTCGCCACTGGCTTGAATGTGTTGCGGGCGCAGGCCTTCGTCTTTCTGCCCGTTGATGAACCACTGGGCCTGACGGGCCGGCCAGCGCTGCTCGTCCAGGCCCAGGTCGCGGATCACGCGCTTGACCAGTCGCTGCTGGTCGTCGCTGTCGAGAATCTGAAAGGTCTGGCTCAGGCCGGCTTCCTGCCAGTGCGCCCGCAGCAGTCGGTGCGCCAGGCCGTGGAAGGTGCCGACCCACATGCCGGCCGGGTTGATGCCCATCAGCTGCTCGATGCGATGGCGCATCTCGGCAGCGGCCTTGTTGGTGAAAGTCACCGACAGGATTGAGTGGGGCGAGGCGTTTTCGACCTGGATCAACCAGGCGATACGGTGCACCAGCACTCGGGTTTTACCGGAGCCAGCACCGGCCAGGACCAACTGACGACCCACGGGGGCCGCTACGGCCTGACGTTGGGCATCGTTGAGGGAGTTCAGCAAAAGGGAGAGATCATCGCGCATCGGGGCATTCTAGGGGGCCGCGCCACACCGGGCAAACCCCGCTTTGCTTTAGCCGATGAAAGATGCGAGCGGGACGACCGGTCGGTCATCCGCTGCAGGTGCTGACGGGCCTCGCTTGCAGGGTTTGCGGGGGGGCCGGAGGGCCAAGTACTTTTGTCGAATTTATGATCTGCAGCAGTTTGGTAAGGTCATTGGCTTGTGTATGCTCCGTCCACGTTCGGACTCAGCTCATCCTTATAAGAACAAGAATATTGTCTATGACCCTCAGCTCCGACCTGTCGGGCCCTGTTGTGGAGCCCCGGGTTATTCGCAAACAGTACGCCATGGAAATGGCGGTCGAGCGTACGCGCCTGCTTTATCAAGGCTCGCTGTTGCCGACACTGTTCATGCTGATCAATGGACTGGTCTGTGCAGGCCTGCTGTGGAGTCCACAGCGCTATTTCGTGGTCACCGTCTGGCTGGTGTGGTTGCTCTCGCTGGTGGCGTTGCGCGTCATCCAGGTGGCGGCCTTCGATTCGGCGATACCTCACCGCCAGGCTCATCCCGTCTGGCGTCGCATGTTCCTGCTGGGCTCGGCCATGACCGGGCTGACGCTGGCCGGCGCCGGCATCGCCCTGGTCCCCGCCGACGATTTCATCCAGCAGGCCTGGGTGTTTGGCCTCATCGGCGCGGCGGCGCTTTCGGCCAGTGTGGCCTACGCAGTCAGCCTTCCTGCGTTCCTTTCGTTCACCTTGCCATGCCTCTTGCCTGCCATCGCTTACCTTTTCTGGGGCGGTGACTCACAAGGGCAGGGTTGGGGCTGGTTCGGACTGATCCTGCTGGGGGCATTGAGTGTCGTGGCCTGGCAGGTCAATCGGCTGATCGATGGCGGCTTGCTGCGTCGTTTCCAGAACCAGGCGCTGATTGAACACTTGCAGGCCGCGCAAAACCAAAGCGATCAACTGAACCAGGAGCTGGCCAGGGAAATCGAGCAGCGTCGCCGTGCTGAAGATGAGTTACGTGAAATCCAGACCGGGCTGCAAACCCGCGTCGACGAGCGCGGCCTTGAGCTGGACGCCGCCAACCATGCTCTGGGAAAAAGTGAGGCGCGGCTGGCGCTCGCGTTGAAAGCCAGCGAATTGGGGTTGTGGGACTGGAATCTGCAGACCGACGAGGTTCACCACACGCATCTGCAGGAGCTGTTTGGCCTCGATCCGGAGTTCATTACGGCGATGCTTGGTCATCTCACGCCGCGTTTGCACCCGGAGGACGTGCCAGGACTCAAGCGGGCACTGGTCGAGCACTTGAAGGGCCGCAGCGAGGATTATCAGATTGAGTACCGGGTGCGCCATGGGGCGGGTCACTGGGTCTGGATCGAGGACCGGGGGCGCGCGGTCGAGCGTACCGAAAATGGCCGGGTGATCCGCATGGTCGGCACCCGCCGCGACATCACTGCCAGTAAAAACCTCGAGGCGCAGCAGCAACTGGCGGCGACGGTGTTCGAGGCGGCCAGTGAAGGCATCATGATTTTCGACCCGAACTACGCCCTCATTGCGGTCAACCAGGCGTTCAGCCGTTTAAGCGGTTATGACCTGGAAGACATGATCGGGTGCAACGTTGTCGAGCTGCCATGCAGTCGCGATGCCCGCCGGCACTACGGGGCGATCCATCAGGCACTGGAGCAGCATGGCAGTTGGCAAGGCGAGCTGGTGGAAACGCGCAAGAATGGCGAGCTGTATCCGCAGTGGCTGCAATTGAACGTTGTGCGCGATAACCGAGGAAATATCAGCCATATCGTGGGCTTCTTCGCCGATCTCTCAGCGCGACGTGAATCTGAAGAGCGCATGCGCTATCTGACTCACTACGACGAACTGACTGGCCTGGCCAACCGCTCGCTGTTCCACGAACGCCTGAGGGAGGCGCATCAGCGTGTGCGCCAGGGCGGTCGTAGCCTGGCGTTGCTGCACATTAACCTCGACCGCTTCAAATTGCTCAACGACAGTCTGGGCCATGAAATCGCCGACCAGCTGTTGCAGAAAATGTCCCGGCGTCTGGTCAACGCGCTGCCGGAGGCGGACACCATCGCACGGCTGTCCGGCGATGAATTCGCCGTGCTGTTCGACGCCTACGGCACACTCTCGAGCCTGGCGCGGGTGGCGACGCGACTGTCGACCAAGCTGCGCGTGCCGGTGACGGTCGACGGGCATGAACTGGTGGTCAGCGCCTCCATGGGCATCAGCATGCTGCCGGACAATGCGCGGGAAATCTCCGCCCTGGTGAGCCAGTCGAACATGGCCATGCAACACGCCAAGCACCTGGGCGGCAACAATTTCCAGTTCTACACCGACAGCCTTCAAGCCAGCACCCTTGAGCGCCTGCAACTGGAAAACCGGCTGCGCAAAGCCATCGAAGAAAAGCAGCTGAACGTCTTCTATCAACCCAAACTGTGCCTCGCCACCGGCCGGCTGAATGCTGCCGAGGCGCTGGTGCGTTGGGATCACCCTCTATTAGGCAACGTCCCGCCGGGAGACTTCATCGGCCTGGCCGAGGAAACCGGGTTGATCGGCCCTATCGGTGAGTTTGTGTTACGACAGGCGTGCTGGCAGGCCTGCGAGTGGCAGCGCCAGGGCCTGGAGCCTATCCGGGTGTCGGTGAACCTGTCGGTGCATCAACTGCGCCAGGGCAAACTGGTCAGCCTGGTGCGTCAGGTGCTGGAAGAAACTGGCCTGGCGCCGCACTACCTGGAACTGGAACTGACCGAAAGCCACTTGCTGGACAGCGTCGAACACATCATCGCGACCTTCCAGCAACTGCGGGACCTGGGCGTGAAACTGGCGATCGACGACTTCGGCACCGGCTACTCGTCCCTGAGTTACCTCAAGCGGATTCCGGTGGACTACGTGAAGATCGATCAGTCGTTCATTCGCGGCCTGGGGGAGGGCACGGTGGACGCGGCGATTACCCGAGCGATCATTGCGATGGCGCATGGGTTGTCGTTGAAGGTGGTGGCCGAGGGGGTCGAGAAGCAGGAGCAGCTGGAGTTTCTCCAGGGTGAGCGCTGCGATGAGGTGCAGGGCTACCTGATCAGTCGGCCGATTGAAGCGGATGGGCTGGCGTCGCTGCTACGGGCTCAACGCGGATAATCCTGCCACTAGCGCTACATCTGGCATTCCTTGCCAAAACAAAGCGGCCTCCAGCCATTCAGTTACTCATTTGAGCAGGCAAAAAGCCGATTCATGTAGTATAACTACAAGCGTGCTACATCTCCGGCACCTGCCCATAACAAAGAGTCCAGGCCCTTGAATCTGCTGCAACACATTGCCCAGTCACGTCACCTGTTACGCAAGTCGGAGCTCAAGGTCGCCGACCACGTGCTGCTTGACCCTGCGGCGGTGATGCACAGTTCCATGGCCGATCTGGCCCACAGCGTGGGTATCAGCGAGCCGACCATCGTGCGCTTCTGCCGCGCCATCGGTTGCTCCGGGTTTCAGGATCTGAAACTCAAGCTGGCGCAGAGCCTGGCGGCGGGGGCGAGTTTCGGCCAGTTCGCCATCCATGAAGATGACTCCGTCGCCGACTACAGCCTGAAGATTTTCGATACCACGCTGCACACCCTGATGGAGGTTCGCGAGAAGCTCGATCCGGTGGAGTTGCAACGGGCCGTGTCGCTCATGTCCCAGGCGCAGCGTGTCGAATTTTATGGCTTCGGTGCATCCGGCGCGGTGGCGGCGGATGCGCAGCACAAGTTCTTTCGCCTGCTGCTGACGGCGGCGGCGTATTCCGACCCGCACATGCAGGCGATGTCGGCGGTGACGCTCAAGCCAAGCGACGTGGCGATCTGCATTTCCCAGTCGGGGCGCTCCAAGGACTTGCTGATTACGGCCAACCTGGTGCGCGAAAGCGGCGCCTCGTTGATTACCCTGTGCCCGAGCCAGACGCCGCTTGCCGAGTTGTCGACGGTCAATCTGGCCATCGACGTGCACGAAGACACCGAAATTTATACGCCGCTGACTTCGCGCATCGCTCACCTGGTGGTGATCGACGTGCTGGCGATGGGCGTGGCCATGGCGCGCGGGCCGAGCCTGGTCAACCACCTCAAGAGCGTCAAGCGCAGTCTGCGCAGCTTGCGCTTGTCGCCCAAGGCGGTGAAAGCGCTGGATGATTGATGACTGGCGTCATCGCAAGGTCGTGCCGACCCTGATCGCGAGCAAGCTCGCTCCTACAACGGTTTTGTGAACACCGCTCCACTGTAGGAGCGGGCTTGTCGAGTCGTCGCACCGTCGCGATAGCGCCTTCCAAATCGGCAACTTTCATCAGCCTGTAACCCACCCGCCGCCAAATCGTCATCCCCCGCGCCCATTCTGTAACTCCCGTACTCGCCTTGGGAGACTCGAAATGGCCCAGCCCTACGAAGAACGCAACAGCGCTGTCAGAACCCGTCGTCAACAGGAAGACCAGCGCCGCATGGAGTTTCGCCGCGCCATCGAAGATCGCTGCGAGCGCCGCCAGTTAATGGCCGAGATCGGTGATTTTCCAGAGCTGGAACTCAACTACTGGCAGGCAACTCCCGCAACTTCCCGTCGAAACGCTCAACCAGGGCGCTGATCTGCACCCGTTCGCTGCGGATGAACGCAAGGAATGCGTGGGCCACCGGCGACAGCCGCTTGGCCTTGGCCTGGACCAGGCACCAACTGCGAAACAGCGGCAGCTCCTCGACCGGTAACTCAATCAAACCACCGGTCGCCAATTCCAGGTTCAGGGCGTGGCGCGTCATCAGCGCGACGCCCAGACCCGCCAACACGCATTCCCTTTGAGCTTCGGCCGACGAGACCTCCTGAGTCTGGTTGAAGTGCACGCGCTTCTCCTTGAAATACTCCTCGCAGGCCATGCGCGTACCGGAGCCGGGCTCGCGCAGCAGCAGGGTATAGGGTTCCAGATCCTGCAAGCGTAGCGGGCCCATGTGACACAGCGGATGATCGGGCGGCGCCGCCGCGACGATCGGATTGTTGAGGAAAGGCAGGAATTCCAGTCCCATGTCCTGCGGAACCATGGACATGATCACCAAGTCATCGCGGTTGTCCGAGAGGCGGCGGATCACCTGCCCACGGTTGACCACCGTCAGTTGCAGGTTGACCTCCGGATGCTGGCGCTTGAACGCGGCAAACAGGTGCGGCACGAAATATTTCGCGCTGGATTCGATGGCCAGTTTCAGTTGGCCCTGCAACGAACCCTGCATGTCCGACAGCTGCATGTCGAGATTTTCCAGGCGACCGAAGATGTCGCGACTGGCTCGCTGAAGCGCTTCAGCGGCTTCGGTCATGTAGAGCTTTTTGCCGACGTAGTCGAACAGAGGCTGGCCAATCAGCTCTTCGAGCTGACGAATCTGCAGGCTCACGGCGGGTTGAGTGAGTGACATTTCGTCGGCGGCGCGGCTGTATGAGCGCAGGTCGCACACCTCGTTGAAAATCTGCAATTGACGCAATGTCATACGCATCAATGACTTACGCATTATCCGATCACTCCTGCCGCAGGCTGATGGTTCAACTATAAGTCTTTACTTATGCATGACCCAATAATTAATCATTTTTGTTAATCCCTTGTGCGGGCTAGTGTGGGGCTGCGACTAAATTGAAACATTTGGTCACGCGTCGACCTGGTCTAGCAGGTCGTGGGTACCAGCGGCTCAAGGGAAACTCCAAGTGATAACAAAGATCCTGATCGCCAACCGTGGTGAGATTGCCGTCCGCATCGTGCGAGCCTGCGCCGAGATGGGCATCCGCTCGGTGGCGATTTTCTCTGATGCCGACCGCCATGCGCTGCACGTGAAGCGTGCAGACGAGGCTCACAGCATTGGCGCCGAGCCACTGGCCGGGTACCTGAACCCGCGCAAGCTGGTGAACCTGGCGGTGGAAACTGGCTGCGATGCCTTGCATCCCGGCTATGGTTTCCTGTCGGAAAACGCCGAGCTGGCAGAGATTTGCGCCGAACGCGGCATCAAATTCATCGGCCCCTCGGCTGAAGTCATCCGCCGCATGGGGGACAAGACCGAAGCTCGTCGCAGCATGATCAAGGCCGGCGTACCGGTGACTCCGGGCACCGAAGGCAACGTATCCGGCATCGAAGAAGCCCTCACCGAAGGCGACCGCATCGGTTATCCGGTGATGCTCAAGGCGACCTCCGGTGGTGGCGGCCGTGGTATCCGTCGCTGCAACAGCCGCGAGGAACTTGAACAGGCTTTCCCTCGAGTGATTTCCGAGGCCACCAAGGCGTTCGGTTCGGCGGAAGTGTTCCTGGAAAAATGCATCGTAAACCCCAAGCACATCGAAGCGCAGATCCTCGGCGACAGCTTTGGCAATGTGGTGCATCTGTTCGAGCGTGACTGTTCGATCCAGCGCCGCAACCAGAAGCTCATCGAGATCGCCCCGAGCCCGCAACTGACCCCCGAACAGCGCGCCTACATTGGTGACCTGTCGGTGCGCGCCGCCAAGGCCGTGGGCTACGAGAATGCCGGCACCGTGGAGTTCCTGCTCGCCGAGGGCGAGGTGTACTTCATGGAGATGAACACCCGTGTGCAGGTGGAACACACCATCACCGAAGAAATCACGGGCATCGACATCGTCCGTGAGCAGATCCGCATCGCTTCCGGCTTGCCGCTCTCGGTAAAACAGGAAGACATCCAGCACCGTGGCTTCGCGCTGCAGTTCCGGATCAATGCCGAAGACCCGAAAAACAACTTCCTGCCCAGCTTCGGCAAGATCACCCGTTACTACGCGCCCGGCGGTCCCGGCGTGCGCACCGACACGGCGATCTACACCGGCTACACCATTCCGCCATTCTACGACTCCATGTGCCTGAAACTGGTGGTGTGGGCGCTGACTTGGGAAGAAGCGATGGACCGTGGCTTGCGCGCCCTCGACGACATGCGTCTGCAAGGGGTCAAGACCACCGCCGCGTACTACCAGGAAATCCTGCGCAACCCGGAATTTCGTAGCGGCCAGTTCAACACCAGCTTCGTTGAAAGCCACCCTGAACTGACCAACTACTCGATCAAGCGCAAACCCGAAGAGCTGGCCCTGGCCATCGCCGCCGCCATCGCCGCCCACGCAGGCCTATGAATGAAACAGCTGCAAGCGCCGAGCTGCAAGCTGCAAGTAAAAGCCGATCTGCTTTTGCTTGACGCTTGTAGCTCGAAGCTTGCCGCTATGAGGAGATACCAATGACTAAGAAGATCTTCGTTACTGACACCATCCTGCGCGACGCCCACCAATCGCTGCTCGCGACCCGCATGCGCACCGAAGACATGCTGCCGATCTGCGACAAGCTCGACAAAGTCGGCTACTGGTCGCTGGAGTGCTGGGGCGGCGCCACGTTTGACGCCTGCGTACGCTTCCTCAAGGAAGATCCGTGGGAGCGCCTGCGCCAACTGCGCGCCGCGCTGCCCAACACCCGCCTGCAAATGCTGCTGCGCGGCCAGAACCTGCTGGGCTACCGCCACTACAGCGATGACGTGGTCAAGGCCTTCGTCGCCAAGGCCGCGGTCAACGGCATCGATGTGTTCCGCATCTTCGATGCCATGAACGATGTGCGTAACCTGCGCGTGGCCATCGAAGCCGTGAAAGCCTCCGGCAAACATGCCCAGGGCACCATCGCCTACACCACGAGCCCAGTGCACACCATCGAGGCGTTCGTGGCACAAGCCAAACAAATGGAAGCCATGGGTTGCGACTCGGTGGCGATCAAGGACATGGCCGGCCTGCTGACCCCGTACGCCACGGGCGAACTGGTCAAGGCATTGAAGGCCGAGCAGTCGTTGCCGGTGTTCATCCACTCCCACGACACCGCCGGCCTCGCCGCGATGTGCCAGCTCAAGGCAATCGAAAACGGTGCCGACCACATTGACACCGCCATCTCCAGCTTCGCCTGGGGTACCAGCCACCCGGGCACCGAGTCGATGGTCGCTGCCCTCAAGGGCAGCGAGTTCGACACCGGCTTGAACCTGGAACTGCTGCAAGAGATTGGTTTGTACTTCTACGCCGTGCGCAAGAAGTACCACCAGTTCGAAAGTGAATTCACCGCAGTCGATACCCGCGTGCAGGTCAACCAGGTTCCAGGCGGGATGATTTCCAACCTGGCCAACCAGCTCAAGGAACAGGGCGCCCTGAACCGGATGGGCGAAGTGTTGGCAGAAATCCCGCGGGTGCGCGAAGACCTCGGCTTCCCGCCGCTAGTGACTCCGACTTCGCAGATCGTGGGTACCCAGGCGTTCTTCAACGTGCTGGCCGGCGAGCGCTACAAGACCATCACCAACGAAGTGAAGCTGTACCTGCAAGGTGGCTACGGCAAGGCACCGGGCACCGTGAACGAGCAACTGCGTCGCCAGGCCATTGGCAGCGAAGACGTCATCGACGTGCGTCCAGCCGACCTGCTCAAGCCGGAAATGGCCAAGCTGCGTGAAGAGATCGGTGCGTTGGCTAAGTCCGAAGAAGACGTGCTGACCTTCGCCATGTTCCCGGACATTGGCCGCAAGTTCCTCGAGGAACGCGCTGCCGGCACCCTGACTCCGGAAGTGCTGTTGCCGATTCCCGAAGCCGGCAAGGTCGCTTCCGCCGGTGGTGAAGGCGTACCGACCGAGTTCGTCATCGACGTCCACGGCGAAACCTACCGTGTCGACATCACCGGTGTCGGCGTGAAGGCCGAAGGCAAGCGTCACTTCTATCTGTCCATCGACGGCATGCCGGAGGAAGTGGTGTTCGAGCCGCTGAACGAATTCGTCGGCGGTGGCAGCAGCAAGCGCAAGCAAGCGACTGCACCGGGCCATGTCAGCACCACCATGCCAGGCAACATCGTCGACGTACTGGTCAAGGAAGGCGACACCGTCAAGGCTGGCCAGGCCGTACTGATCACCGAAGCCATGAAAATGGAAACCGAAGTCCAGGCAGCCATTGCCGGCAAGGTCACCGCCATTCACGTGGCCAAGGGCGACCGGGTAAACCCGGGCGAAATCCTGATCGAGATCGAAGGCTGATCTAACAGCCTCGGTCACAACGTTTTAATCCTCGGGGGAGCGGGTGCTCCCCTTTTTTTTGCCCGAATTTCGTCGCCGCTCAAAAGCTTATGCGCCACGGCCCCATCAGGCCATGGCCGCGACTGTCGCTGCCCCTTTCTCCGTTCAAACCCACGCCCAGCGTATTGTGTGCCGAGAGGTTCAGGTCCAGGCCGGCATCGACCATCAACGTGTCCCGATCCACAGGCGCACTGTAGACGCTGTACTCATTGCTGGTTTAAGCCTACAGATGATTCTTCGACTGAGGTGTGTGTGCATTGTTTTGCAGATTTGCGGGTAAAAGTGTTGAAAATCTGCATTTTATTGCGCTTATTACGACTGTTACGTCAATGCATATGCATTATGTTGCGTGTGTAGCCCTGAAAAACCTGGAGCAACGTTTGAAAGAGTGGCATCTGAAATGAGCATGACCGTCGCTGAACGTGCAGTGCTCTTGGACAGCATTCAGGAAGCGTTGAATCAGGGCACGCTTGAAGTCGGCGAAGCCGTCCGGCGATTGCGGGTCGAGGTCACAGGCATGCACCAGGTTCAGTTCGCGAAAATGTGCAGGATATCGGTGCGCACACTGGTACACATTGAGCATGGGGAAGGGAACCAGACACTCAAATCGCTGAATGCCGTGTTCCGTCCCTTTGGCATGAGATGGGGGTGGTGCGCATCCGCAGGCATTGAACCGAGAGCGCCTTCGCATACCTGGGCTCGGAGGCCTCTGTGCAGACGTCGGTGACTTATCCCCGGCACTCCGCCAACGTCTTCACTTGCCCGGCCCCCAACTGATTCTCATCACTCAACCAGCACTCGAAACCCGCTGCGACTGCCGGCCACTCCGAGTCGATGATCGAGTACCACGCTGTATCGCGGTTCTGTCCCTTGACTACCATGTGCTGGCGGAACACGCCTTCAAAACTGAAGCCCAAGCGTTCTGCCGCGTATTTGGAGCGGGCATTGCCGTTGTTGCATTTCCACTCCAGACGACGGTAGCCCAAGGCGAATGATTCCTTGGCCAACAGGTAAACCGCTTCGGTGCTTTTCGGCGAGCGCTGCATCGGTGCGCCGAAGGTCACGTGGCCAATTTCGATACGGCCCTGGGACGGCACGATCGACATCAGGCTGAGGATGCCTTGCACTTCACCGCTGGCGCGGTCGACCACGCTGAAGAAATACGGGTCGCTGCTGGCGGCGTGGTTGTTCAGCCAGTCATTGAAGACGCTGCGCTCCGGGAACGGGCCGTAAGGCAGGTAGTCCCACAGTTTCGGGTCGGCGCCGGGACCTTGCAAAGCGTTGAACAGCTCGTCGCCGTGTCGTGCCGGGTCGAGTCTTTCCAGGCGAATGAAGCGCCCTTCGAGGGTTTGCACGGTGGGGGCCGGGGTGCCTTTCCAATCGGCGAGTGAAGTCGACATCGTGTTCTCCTTGAACCTTAAATGGCTTTGCGAAACTGGATGAAACCCGGGCGTTCGGCGATGCGCTCGTAGAGCTGGATCGCGGTGGCATTGGTTTCGTGGGTCAGCCAGTGGACTTTGCTGCAACCATCGGCCTTGGCCGTGGCATAGACGAATTCGATCAACTGGCGGCCGACACCGGTGCCACGGGTTTCAGGCACCACCAGCAAGTCTTGCAGATAGCAGGAGTTTTCGATGGCCCAGTTGGAGCGATGGTAGATGAAATGCACCATGCCCACCGCTTTGCCATCCGCCCAGGCCAGCGCGGCGTGGGTCGGTTCGCTCGGGTCGAGGATGCGCTGCCAGGTGCTCTGGCTGACCGCCTCCGGTAACTCGGTTTTGTAAAAGCGCAGGTAGGCCTGCCACAACGGCAGCCACGCGGCGTGATCGTCAGCGCTGACCTGACGGATTTCTATCTGGCTCATGGGTGTTCCTTATGTCATCAAGTGGGCGAGGGCGCGGTCCTGGGCATCCGGGCTGGCGGCAAGCCCTTCGCGCACGCCGGCAATGTCTGCGCTGCTGCGGTTCTGGCCGAGCTTGCGTTTGCCCTCCAGGCGTTGGATCGGCAAGGCAAAACCGACGACGGCCTTGAGCATGCCGTCGATGTAGTCGGCGGGGGCATCGGTGACCTTCCACGGCTGTGGGCGGCCGGTTTCGTGGCGATCGGTCAATGCACTGACCAGGTCATGCAGGCGTCCGGTGTCGGTGAATACCTCGGCAGTGCCATAGGCGTGCACCGCGATGTAGTTCCAGGTCGGTACAGCCTTTCCGTGTTCGGCCTTGCTCGGATAGAACCCGGGGCTCACGTAGGCGTCGGGACCAGCGAAGATCACCAGCGCCTCGGCGCCGTCCTGCAGGTCCTTCCACTGTGGATTGGCGCGGGCAAAGTGACCGTAGAGAGTGCCGTTGGCGCCCTCGTCCGGACGCAGCAACAGTGGCAAGTGACTGGCCTGCAAGCCCTGCGCACCGTGGGTCACGAGCACGGCCAAGCGGGTATCCCGCATTTGCTGCTGTATCTGCTGCAAATCGTCGATGGCAAAACTACGTGGCGTGTACATGGATATTTTCCTTGGCGATTGCTTGCATCCTAGGCAGGCTATTGGTCTGTTGTAAGAGCCATTTAAGACCCATTTAATAGGTCCATTACCATGACGGACGTGCCGCTTTCGCTTTCATTCAACCCGGCGGGCATAGAACTCGATCGACGCCAGGGGCTGAGTCGTCAGCTCTATCAAGCGTTGCGCGCACGGGTGCTCGACGGGCGATTGGTCAGCGGCACCCGGTTGCCAGCCAGTCGGGATCTGGCTGGCGCGTTGGCGATTTCGCGCAACAGCGTGGTCAGGGCCTACGATCAGCTCTACGCCGAGGGCTTCATTGAAGGGCGAGTGGGCGACGGCACGTACGTGGCTCAACTGCCGCAGACAAAAAAACTATCCACAAAAGTATCCACAGGCTTTTCAACAGGCTTACCCACAGGGTTATCCACAAATTTGCTGGATTTACCTGTGGTTCCATCCAGTAAAGTTATCCACAGTGGCGCGATGGAGAGGGTCGAAAATAACCATTTGGCCTTGCCGCCGAGCGGTCCTCCCCGAGCATTTCGGGTGGGTGTTCCGGCATTCGATCTGTTCCCTTTCGAGGTGTGGGCCAAGCTGAACGCGGCTTTCTGGCGCAAACCGGATTTGCACCAGTTGTGTTATGGCGACCCGGCAGGTGATGAGCGCTTGCGAGGGCTCATTGCCGCGTACCTGCGCAGTTCCCGAGGTATGCAGTGCACGGCTGAGCAAATTGTGATCACCAGTGGGGCGCAGCAAGGGATTAGCCTTTGTGCACAGCTGCTGGTGGAGTCGGGCGATGGGGTGGCTATCGAAAATCCGGGGTATCGCGCAGCGGGTCATGCCTTCGCCGTGGCCGGAGCGCGCCTGCAAGGTGTGGCGGTGGACAGCGAGGGTATCGACTGCAATGAGTTGGCGACCTACAGCAATTGCCGGCTGGCGTATGTCACCCCTTCGCACCAGTACCCGAGCGGTGTCGTCATGAGCCTGGCACGGCGTCTTGAATTGCTGGCCTGGGCCGAGCGGAATCAGGGTTGGATCGTCGAAGACGACTACGACGGCGAGTACCGTTACACCGGCGCGCCATTGGCGCCGCTGGCCGCCCTCGATCGGCAGGGGCGGGTGCTGTATGTCGGCACCTTCGGCAAAGTCGCCTTTCCGGCCTTGCGCCTGGGCTACCTGGTTTTACCTCCGGGGCTGGTGGACGCGTTTTCGCGGCGGCGTGCGGTGGATGTCCGGCACTCCGAAGTGAGCACCCAGGCGGTCATGGCTGAATTCATGGCGGCCGGGCACTTTCAGCGCCACATCCGCCGGATGCGCCGCGCAGCCTTGAGCCGGCGCAACACACTCATGGCGGATTGGCCCCAGGGCATTTCAGGTGTCGGCCAACTGCCGAGTGTAGCGGCCGGGCTTCACTTGACGGTGGCAGTGGACTCAAAGGCCCGAGAGCAGGAACTGGTCGAGAAGGCCGCACGTGTCGATGTCGAGATCAACCCGCTGAGCAGCTACTGGCTGCCCGACTCACAAACGCCGCTGGACCTGCGTGCCGGGCTGGTGCTTGGCTTTGCAGCGGTGCCGGAGGCGGATATCCGGGCGGCGCTGACGCGGTTGAAAAAAGCCTGGCGCTGACCCCATTCCCAACCCTGCAGGAGCGAGCATGCTCGCGATGGAATCACAGGCACCGTTGGCATCCAGGCAGCCCGCGTTATCGTTGACCTCCATCGCGACGGTTCGACGCCTCGACATGCTCGCTCCTACAGGGGATGGGTCAGTTTTTTGAGGGCAGGAACAGCGCCTTGGCCAATTGCGGACTGATTTCGCTGCGATAGATTTCGATCAGTTCGTTGTTGGACGGTGCGGTTTTCATTTCGAACCCACTGCCCAATTTGCGTTGAGAAACGGTTTTCAGATGGGCTGCCGTGTAGCCATCAATCGGCGTGTCTGGCTTGGGGTAATGAAAGTGCGCATACCAGAGCACCCCCTTGCTGTCGCCTGCTACGCGCTCGCGGATTTCGTACTCCTCGAGAAAATCCTTTCGTTGCCCCTTTAGCCGGGTTCGCCCAGGAATCCGAACAATGTCCACCAGGCCCTGATCCTGCAGCCATTGAACCCGGGCGGCGGTGGGTGGTTGTTTTTTGATCATATTGATTCGGCACTGACGCCCCTTTTCGTACAGGCTGGCGGCGCCGTCATTGAGCTGCTTGACCAGGTTGACGGCTGACACCTGGCCGCCGTCCGTGGCGTTCAGGTCGGTCAGGGCGTTTTCGATGGCGTCGGCCGCTTCTGTCATTCGGCGGGCCTGTTGACTGAACATGTCCTCGATTTCCACCGGAATGCGCCCTGCCTGGTTGGCGTGCGATTCGGTTCGACGGCTGAAGGACGCCATCTGGTCGAACAGCATCTGACCCTTCTGAATACTGGGGTCGAGGTTGGGGCGTGCCGTCGACGGCGTTTGCGCAGGCACATGTTCAAGCCAGTTGCCCGGGGTTTTCTCGTGAAAGGTCGCGATCACCTGGCCGGTCAGGGGTGATTTCACGTCAAACAGATCAGCTTCCTCGCCCGCCACTCGCTGGCGTGGGGTGCCGACCACCGTACCCTTGAAGCGCGTCTTGATGATGCGGCTATGCGGTGGTGCGGGCCGGGACGGTCCAGGTGTCGGTTCGAGCAGCCTGCGTTCAATCAGCAGGTGGGCCAATTGCTGCGTGGTGGGTTCGTTGAACGCCTTGACCCGTTCGCGCATGAGGTCAAGGGGAGCGTCCAGGAGTTCATCGGGAAACTCGGGTCCCAGATCGGCAATGCGCTGATCGAGGTTGGAAAATTGCTCCACCAGGTCATTGAAACCGTCGATTCGCTCCAGCAATGGCAGAGTCTCGCCTTCAGCGGTGAGGTCCAGGGACGACTGGATTGTCAGGCAGACGTCTTCGACAACTCTCTCCATGGCTTGTCGCGCCGACGCCGAGTCACCCGGTGCGGCATCGTTGAGGCACAGCTCTTGAGCAATGCTGATCTGGAACATTTTCAGATCCTGCATTTTGAACCCTGGCATGTGCATTGAGTAATCACGGGCGATTTCGCTGGCGTCCTTGCCCAGTCGAGTCATTTCATCAATTCGGGCCTGGGCGAACTCGATTCTGTCGATAAAGCCCTGCGTCATGTCACTGGTGAGTTGATGGATCTGGCGAGGCGTCCGATCGCTTTCGAATGTTTCGTGGTCGAGCAGTGCAAGGGACTGGCGCATGGCTTCCCTGAAGCTGTTGTGTTGCAGGGCGAACCATTTTTGCGTCAGCGATAATTGTTGATCCAGACAACTGACCAGCACCGGTCGATAGTTCTGCAGTGGCTCAAGTGCGTTGAAGTCCTTGACCTGTTGGATGTAGGCGCCGTACTCCACCACCTGCGCATCCAGCGTTTCGCCCAGCGCCTGGCGACTGGATTTGGAGAAGGCTTTTTCAGCTTTTTGCAGTTGCACTTCCAGCTCACGTTTTCGAATGTCGAACGCTTCCAGTTTCTGCCTCAAGTCTGTCTTGCGCTGCTCGTTCTGGCGCATGAGCATCTGGCGACGACCACCGCCACGCAATCGAAGACGCATGTCGACAAACCACTCCCCCTTGGCTGAATGAATCAATAACGGACCTTTGGCCGCCGGTGTCTTGCGCGAGTCGATGATCTGCACGTCTTCGTTGTCGTTGAGCGCGACTTCGAACCAACGCTGACCGACTTTGGCGTACCACTGATGGTTGAGCCCCCTCAGATACTGGTAGGCACCGGGGTCGAGCGCCGGTGGCTTGAGGTCGGCTGGTTCGGCAATGCTCAGGCCGTCGAGGACTTCACCCAGGCCCTTGGAGGTCAGCGCGCCGAGCGCGTGCAACGAGGATTCGTGGGCGGCGGGGGGTAGGCTGGCTTGCCAATCCGGCAGGCGAATCACGCTCGCCTTGGGTGCAGGCAATGCGGGCGAGGCGGGACGCTCCACGATGGTTTTCTCCAGCACTTTTGCAGAGGATCTCTGCCGGGCGGCGGCCTGATGGGCGAGCACCATGCCGAGGGTCAGTAGCAAATCCGTCATGGCCGACCAGCTCCCCTCGTGGTCGTCGTTCGTCCAGGCGTCGTTGGCTTGTTGCAAGTCGTCCATGATTTGCCAGATCCACGCCGCCGTACTCACTGTGCGACCGAGGAACGGCAGCGCCACGCTGAACATCATCCACGCACCGTGCTTGAGTGTGGTCCAGCGGGCCTCGGCGTTGGACACCGATTGGCGATCCGCCAGTGTGACGATCGCGTCGGCGTTGGCTTTGAATAACGCGGCGACCGGTTCACCCTCCACTGCCGTGGTGCTGAACCTCACATTGGCCATCTTGCCGAGTAACGAGTTGGGCTCCACCAGCAATTGGCCAATGGTCCAGACCGCCGGCAGCTCGCCGGGAAAGACGTATTGCGAGTAGTTGAAACGCACGCCGTCCGGCAGCCAGGCCAGGATGGATTGCCGCAGTATTGTGCTGTGTCTGATCGCATACAGCAGGTTCGCCTCGCCTGGATATTGCAACAGCGGATGCTCAAGCAGCGGTCGGTAGAGCAGGCACGGACCCTTGGTCGCCAAGCGTGGCCCGATGACAAACATGTTCGCGACCGTATCCGCCGAGCTCTCGGCATCGTCGCCAGTGACGAACGCCAACGGCCGAATGATGATTTCCAGCCCGTCGACATAGCGCAGAGCGGGGTCCTCCTGCATGACCGCCAGCAGGTATTGATAACCGCGCTCGTCGAGACCTTCCTCGCCGCGGATCTTGCGTTGCAGCGCTTGCAGCGGCAGCTGGATGCGCAGGTGCCGACTGTACAAGCCTTGCCTGCGTGATGTGTCCTGCGTGTCGGTGAGCAGCTTGCGCTTGATCAGGGCGGGATAGGTCTGGCCAATGTCCACCTGAGTGACCAGTTGCTCCAGATACTCGGCGGTCATCCAGCCTGGCGTCGGGTTGCGGTTTTTGTACTGCACAGCCTTGTTCCCCAGCGGTAGGCCGACCAGATTTTGCAATGCCAGGTCCACCAGCGAGAGCCGCAGGGTCTGGGTCTTCGTCGGTACGACAAAGGTCCCGATCACCACCACGCTGGTGATACTGAATTCGACGTCCTCAAGCTTGAGCGTCGAGGCATCGGGGTGATCCTTGATGATCCGCTCGCGCAGCCGTTGCAGGGTGAATTCGCGCAATGCCGGAATGTCGTCAAGAAAGGTCTTGCCCGCATCCTTTTCTCGCAAGTTGGCAATGTCCATCAAGTGCCGGCTGTAGCGGGTGAGGTCTGCCGGTGAAGCACGTTTCAGCCAGTTGGGCGTCAAGGCTTCGACTTTGCTGAAGTAGGAGGACGGTGGTTGGTCGCCGCTCGTGAAATTCCTGGGATGAGGATTCGAGGGCGATGACGGGTTCACTGGCGAGGACTTGTCAGGGCGGTTAAGGTCGCCAATGGCGTCGACTTCCAGGGCAATGAGTGCGCAGGCCTGATGATGAAAAAAATGGCCGTCGGGCTCATACAGTCGCCACTGGATGTTCTGCTGGGTGGGCAGCCTTTTACCCAATGCGTCCAAAGAGTCGTAACGTTTGAATCCCTCGATGATCGAGTGCGTGATCACGTACGTCCGCCCGCCGAGTGTGCCAACGAGAACGGCCGCATCGAGAATCCACGAGTGCTTATCCGTTGTGCCTGGTTCTGCCACCACGTCAATGTCGATCAGGCACGCCTTGGTCAGGTACTTGTCGGTCATCCGTCGTATTGCCCGATCCGGCTGGCTGAACACCGCACGCGCCATGGCTTTTTCGTCTTCGTTCCAATCCAGGGTCGGGTCGAGGTTCCAGATGCCTTGCAGCGACAGCGAGAGTTGATGCCATCGCGGCGTTGAGGGGCGGATCAGCGTGTTCCAGTAATCGAGCTGTTGTTGCTGAAATGCATTGAACAACAGCGGTGCGAGCGAATTGAGCAGGCCGCCGATGGCATCGATCTTCACGGCCAGTTGAACCATCGGTTCGACACCCGGATGCAGTGTCAGAAAGTGTTCGCCGTCGATGTAATTCACGTACCCCCGCGTGTACCCCAGGCGTATCAGCACATTGGTCAGGGATTCGTAGGTGTTTTTTCCGGGGATCACGTGTCCGGTGGTGATCACCCAGGTCGGACTCACGACCGTGGCGAGCGCCGGATTGATTTCCAAGTGCGGGTACAACGCGGCAAGCGCTGGCCGCAGCACATTGGCGGCGACTTCAGTGATCAAGGGGCCCGTGATCAGTTCGGTCAGTAAATCCAGTTCTTTCTGGAAGGTGGTTTCGGACATGGTTGTCTCCTGATGACCGCTGCAGATGACACAGCTTTGGGGTCGAAGACGTTATCGGGCGGACGCCGCCGGCTGGCGGTAGATAAATATCGTGGGCAAAAAAAGACCCGCAGTGTGCGGGTCTTTGGGGCGGATGACTGATTAGAAACTTTCAAAACCTTCGAGTACGTTCACGGCGTTGATGCCGATTTCCTCGACCGCATAACCGCCTTCCATCACGAACAGCGTGGGCTTGCCGAGACCGGCGATTCGCTTGCCCATCGCCAGGTAATCCGGGCTGTCGAGCTTGAATTGCGAGATCGGATCGTCCTTGAACGTATCGACGCCCAGTGAAACGACGATGATGTCGGCGCCGTAGTTTTCGATCTCTTTGCAGGCCTGTTCCAGCGCAGCGCTCCAGGTGTCCCAACCGCTGCCGGCGGGCAGTGGGTAGTTGAAGTTGAAACCTTCGCCCGCGCCTTCGCCCAACTCATCGTCAAAACCAAGGAAAAACGGAAACTCGGCTTCCGGGTGGCCGTGGATCGAGGTGAACAGGACGTCACTGCGCTCGTAGAAAATCGACTGGGTGCCATTGCCGTGGTGATAGTCGACGTCGAGGATCGCGACTTTCTTGTGGCCCTGATCGAGGAAGGCCTGGGCGGCAATGGCAGCGTTGTTGAGGTAGCAATAGCCACCCATGACATCGCTGGCGGCGTGATGTCCCGGCGGGCGGCACAGGGCGAAGGCGCTGCGGGCGCCGCGCTGGATCTCCGCCTGGGCGGTCAATGCCACTTGCGCGGCGCTATAGGCCGCTTGCCAGGTCCCGGCGGTGATCGGGGCGCCACCGTCGAAGCTGTAATACCCGAGTTCGCCGTGCAGGCTTTTCGGCTTGATCGCGCGCAGGGTGCGCGCTGGCCAGGTGTAGGGCAGCAAGTCGCCGTCGGTATTGAATTCGGTCCAGCGTGCCCAGGCACCCTTGAAGAAGTCGAGGTAGTCGCGAGTGTGTACGCGGGCGATCGGGTCGAGGCCGAAATCCTTGGGCGCTTCGACCGGCCCCAAATTCTGGTTGTTCACCCGTTGCAGGACATGGTCGGCGCGCGAAGGCATTTCGAAACAGGGCTTGAGTTGCCCGTCGATCAATTCGCAACGGCCGTGGTGCAGGTGGTGATCATCGGAGTAGATCGTCAGCATTTGTTGTTCTCCGCAAGCTGATTCGGTTGCTCACAGTCTTGCGGCACCCGCGATTTTGGAGAACGGCAGGAAAGGCCAAAAGGGGATTGATATGGCCAAAACCTATGACCGGAATTCGCCCCTTATTGGCGCGGCAGTGAGTATTCAGGGTCTGAACTGACTCGGTGCTACACCGCTCCAGCGCACGAACGCATGCCGAAAACTCGCCGTCTCGCTGAAACCCAGCGCCTCGGCAATCCGGTAGATCGGCATCTGGTCCTCGCACAGCATCTGCTTGGCCTGTTCGAAACGCAGCTCGTCGAGCAACTCCTGATAACTGCAGCCCATGTCCTTGAGATGCCTGCGCAGGGTTCGCGTGGAGCATTTCATCTGCCCGGCCAGACCGTCCAGGCCCGGTGCCGCATTGAGTTGAGCGCTGAGCAGTTGGCGAATTCGCCCCAGCCAGGCCTGGCGCCCGGTGAATTCGGTGTTCTGTTTGCGGCAGCGTTCGGCCATGGCCTGGTGGGTGATGACATCGGCTAACGGCAAGGGTTGATCGAGCCAGCGCTTATCAAAGGCGAAAGCGTTGTTCGGGGCGTCGAAACTCAGTGGGCAATCGAAGTGTTCGGCATAGGTTGCCCGATAGTCGGGCCCAGGGTGTTCGAAGCGTGCCGCCAGCAGCGGCAGCGAATGCCCAAGCAGGTCGTCGCAGATGACTTTCAACGACACCATGCAAAACTCCGCGTTGAACACTGCCATGGCCGGGCATTCGCGGTAATCGCCGGCGACGAACCAGATGCGTTCGCCATCTTCTTCCAGGCCCAGTTCAAAAAGTGTTCCCAACAGCGCCGGATAACGCATCGCCAGACGTAAAGCGTCACCGAAGGTGGCACTGGTGAGGAGCGCATAACCGAGCATGCCGTAGGACGAAACATGCATGCGCCGACCCAGCTCCAGGCCGATGTCGCGTTTGAGCGCCACCGCGTTGGCACACACCTGCATTTCCTGGTTGGTGGTGATGCGCGTGTCCGCCCGGCTCAGGTCTGCGGTGCTGATACCACTGCCGGCCAACAGCGCCTCGCTGGACAAACCGTCGGCCTTGAAGGCGTTGAGCACCAGGGAAACAGCGTTGAGCGTGGTGAGGTGGGAGTGGAGCATGGGAGCTTCCAGCCTGGGGTGTGGCTGGATTACAGCAAGGAATATGCCGTACGCGGTCCCCTGTAGGAGCGAGCACGCTCGCGATGGACGCAAGGGCACCGCGGGATATCTGATATCCCGCGTCATCGTTAACGTCCATCGCGAGCATGCTCGCTCCTACAAAGGGGTGGAGCTCAGCTCAGCTCACCGCACAGGTCGAGTTCCATGAGCCGACGTACTTCGGCCACATCGAGCCCGGTCCCCAGCAAACCATGCAACTTGCCGAACGCCGCTTCGCGGGTCATGCCACCACCCGACAACACACCCACACCGCGCAAGCGGCTGCCGGCTTCGTACACATCCAGCTCCACACCCCCTTCATGGCACTGCGTTACGGCAACGACGACCACATCGTTGTCGCGCGCCCGCGACAGCGCGGCGAGAAACTGCGGGTTGTCGCTGGGGCCCGTGCCGCTGCCGTAGCACTCCAGCACCAGGCCCTGGATGCCGCTTTGCAGCACGCCGTCCAGTTGCTCGGCGCCAATGCCCGGAAACAGCGGCAACACCGCAACGTTCGCCAGTTGTTTGGGTTGGTTGTAATTCAGCGCGACCGGCAGCGTCGAGGCTTTCACACCGCCACCCTGACGGTCCAGGCGTTTGAACGGATGCCGGCCAAAACTGCGCACCTTGGCGCATCGGGTCGGGTCCAGCAGTTCGCCGTGGAAGTACAGGTGCACGCCCGGCGCCAGTCCTTGACCTAGGGCAACCAGCGCGCCGCCAAGGTTTTCCCAGGCATCGCTGTCGGTCACGCCGGCAGGCAGCATCGAACCGGTAAAGCACACGCGAGCCTTGATGCCCAGCAGTTGAAAACTCATGGCTGCCGCGCTGTAGGCCAGGGTGTCGGTGCCGTGCAGGATCAGCACGCTGTCACAACCTTGCACGTCCACTGCGTCGACCACCGCCTCACGCAGTTGCTGCCAGTACGTCGGGGACATGTTGGCGCTGTCGATCAGCGGAGACATCTCGCGAAAGCGCCACTGCGGTACGACCCGCTCAGGCTGGCTGTGCAGATACTCGCGCATCCGCGCTTCGAAACCGGATGCCGGGGCCAGGCCGTTGGCGCTGGCCTGCATGCCGATGGTGCCACCCGTGTAAAGCACCATGACGTGCTGAGCGGCGGGGTAGGTCGAGGAATTCATGAAGCGGCTCCGAGAACAATGACGTCCTTTGTAGGAGCGAGCAAGCTCGCTCCTACAGGTGTTTCGAACTTTAACCGATCAGCGTTGCGCTGCGGGTACGCCTTGCGCCTCGGCTTCGGCCTTGCCGGCCGCTGGCGGGTTGGCTGGCCAGGCGTTCAGATCCAGGTCCAGGTCCGGGAACTTGCTCGAATCGAACACCGGCGTCTTGATCCCGGCTGCACGCTGGTCGTCGTAGTCACGCAGGATGCGCATGCCGACCTTGAACAGCAGGAACAGCGCGATCAGGTTCACGAACGCCAACAGCGTCATGGTGATGTCGGCGAATGCGAACACCGTGCCGAGGTTTTCGATGGCGCCCCAGAAGATCAGGGCCAACACCATGACGCGGTATCCGATCAACGCCTTGCGGTTTTCACCAATCAAGAAGCGCAGATTGTTCTCGCCCAGGTAGTAGTTGTAGAGAATCGACGTGAACACGAACAGCGCCAGTGCCACCGAGATGAACATCCGACCCCAATCGCCGACGACAGCCGCCAGCGAGTTCTGGGTCAGGGCAATGCCGTCGCCTTCGAAGCCCGGGGTGTAAAAGCCCGAGAGCAGGATCAGCAACGCGGTGCAGGTGCAGATCACGAAGGTGTCGAGGAACACGCTGAACGCCTGTACCACGCCTTGTGCCACCGGATGCTCCACCGAGGCCACGGCCGCCACGTTTGGCGCACTGCCAAGGCCGGCTTCGTTGGCGAACACGCCGCGCTTCACGCCCATGACGATCGCACTGCCGACCAGGCCGCCGAAGGCCTGGTCCAGACCGAATGCGCTCTTGACGATGGTCATCAGCATGGCCGGCACGTGGTCGAATTGCAGCACGATCACGTAGATGGTCACGCCGATGTACACCAGGGTTTTCACCGGCACCAGCAGGTCAGCGACCTTGGCAATACGCTTGATCCCGCCGATGAACACCAGGCCCAGCAACACCGCCAGCGCCAGGCCGGTCCAGGTGGTGTCGAAACCGAACGCATTGTTCAGCGAGTGGGTCACGGCGTGGGATTGCAGGCCGTTGAAGGCAAACCCGAAGGTCACCAGCAACAGGAACGCCATGATCGCGCCCAGCCAGCGCTTTTTCAGGCCGTGCTCAATGTAGTAGGACGGACCGCCACGGAACTGGCCTTCGGAGTCGCAGCGTTTGTACAGCTGGCCGAGGGAGCATTCGAAGAAGCTGCTGGACATGCCGACCAGAGCGGTCACCCACATCCAGAACACGGCACCCGGGCCACCCAGGGTCACGGCAATGCCAACGCCGGCAATGTTGCCCGCACCCACTCGGCCGGCGAGGCTGAGCATCAGGGCCTGGAACGAGCTGAGCTGGCCAGCGCTGCTTTTGAGGCTGTCGCGGAACACCGCGAACATGTGGAAGAAATGACGCAGTTGAACGAAACGCGAGCGGATCGTGAAGTAGCTACCGAGCCCGACAATGAGCACGATCAGTACTTTCCCTGAGAGGAAGTCGTTGATGACTTCGAGCATGGAGTGTTCCTCGCTGATTTTTCTAATGGCAAACGCAGGACGGTTCAATGCATCGCTCGGCACCAGGCAGTGCACGACGCTTGGACCCCAATCCTTTTGCGGGTGTTGTTATTCATGCGGTTTCGCGCTGTCCAGGACCTCGATAACGACGATCTCTGACGCGAAGAGGGGCGGCACTATACCTAGGCGAGCGTGATCCGTCTGCACAGGCCGATTAAAGGTTTCAGCACGCTCGAGTCGGGCAAGGAGGGTTTGCAGGGCGATATTGGATTTTTTATGGGCGTCATTTCACAACCTTGAGGCAAAAAAAAGGGCCTGAAGAACGAGCCTTCAGGCCCTCAAAAGGTGAGAGGTGTCTAGTCCCTCAACCTGGTGAGCGGTGCAACAAACGCTTAGGCCTTCAGGGGAACCAAGCGTGGAGCAATCATGTTTTCGGGGCGCA
>Ga0308165_1000645_pt1 | contig 59083 bp, 52 predicted proteins | sample PhyWR2_FD_201032 | JGI IMG/M metagenome (GOLD analysis project Ga0308165, IMG submission 201032) | Phyllosphere microbial communities from UC Gill Tract Community Farm, Albany, California, United States - DLSLW.R2 | ecosystem: Host-associated > Plants > Phyllosphere > Unclassified | place: USA... | reverse complement strand
CCGCGGACTTCCTTCAGATTCGCAGTCACCCACGACACCCTTGTCTCTAGCTAACACTTCCTACTGCTAAGCGTGTTCGGGACTCAAACCCTATAGTCGATTGCCATGCCCGGCGCACCAAAAAAAATGCCGAGACTAAAGCCTCGGCATGGTTCAAAATTGTTTGCTTAAAAAAGATTCTTTATTTAGAAAGGCAAATCATCATCTTCACCTGGTGCATTGCTAACATCAACCGGAGCTGCATAAGCTGGGCTTGCTGCCGGAGCGCCTGCTGCAACAGCATTGATACGCCAAACCACCAAACTGTTAAAATACGATGTTTTACCTGTTTTATCTGTCCACGGACGACCACGCAAATTAAAGAAAACTTCTACCTCATCACCTGCTTTAAATGTATCTAATAATGCAGTTTTATCTTGCAAAGCCTCAAAACGGATATATTCTGGGTATGTTGGGTTTTCTGCGTATTCTATTATTAAATCACGTTTTTTAAACGTTTCACTTACTTGCTGTGTTGCACCTACTTCGTGTACTTTTCCTTTAATTTCCATAACTAATACTACTTAATGTACTATAAACATCAAATCTCTATAATTTTATTGATAACTTCGCATATATTATGATGCAAGTTTTCCACAATAAAAGCAAGGTAATTATTACCTGCAACAAGCGCCTTTCGCCTTATTTACAAGAAGAAGTTAAGGCTTTAGGTTACACCATAGAAAGATCTTTCGCTACGGGTGTTGAGCTCAATATTACCCTTACAGAGTGTATTAAGCTTAATTTGAACTTGCGTTGTGCCAGTCAGATTTTATACGCAATTAAAAGTTTTAAGGCCATTACGCCTGATGATTTATATAACGAAATCAAAGCCATAGAATGGGAAGAACTGATCGATTTTTCTGGTTATTTCTCGGTAACCTCAAATGTTGATAACCCAAATATTACCACACCGCTATTTGCCAACCTAAAAGTAAAAGATGCTATCGTAGACCGCATGAAAGAGAAAAAAGGTATCCGCCCCAACTCTGGATCTGATGCGAACAAAGCCGTAGTACATTTATACTGGAAAGATGCAGATGCAGATGTTTTTATGGATACCTCTGGCGAAACCCTTGCCAAACACGGTTACCGTAAAATCCCTGGAAAAGCCCCAATGTTAGAAGCACTGGCAGCAGGGGTAATTTTAGCCACAAACTGGGATAAGAAATCGCCATTTATCAACCCAATGTGCGGCTCAGGAACACTGGCCATCGAAGCGGCCCTAATTGCCACTAACCGCGCACCAGGCCTATACCGCATGAATTATGGTTTTATGCATATATTAGGGTATAATGAAGAAGAATTTTTTGCAGAACGCCGGATTTTAAAAGACCAGGTAATTAAAAATATCGATCTTAAAATTGTAGCTTCCGATCTTTCGGAAGATGCCGTTGAGGTAACCCGCAGAAATGCCAAAACCGCAGGTGTAGATACTTTAATTGAGTTCGAGGTATGCGATTTTGAATTGACACCTGTACCTGAAGATGGAAAAGGTGTAGTTGTTTTTAACCCTGAATATGGGGAACGCCTGGGTGTTCACAGCAAATTAGAACTCACCTATAAACGCATGGGCGATTTTATGAAAACCAAGTGCAAAGGTTATTCTGGCTATATTTTTACCGGAAATCCTGATTTAGCAAAAAAAATTGGATTAAAAGCCGCTAAAAAAGTTGAATTTTACAATGGTAAATTAGACTGTAGGTTACTAGAATATGAATTATACGATGGTTCGCGCAGGGCGCCATTAATTGATGGCTAGACTTTTTAATTGAAAATTAATATATTAGGCTCTCTTACGTACCATAACGTAAACAATTTTGAAAGATATGGAATTTGATGACATGGATCATATGCCCGAATGGGAGCATTTTAGCCGATTTGGCCGGGATGATGAGGACGAAGAAAATCTATCCAGTGTTGAAGCGGAAAAGGTTAGGCTAAAGGTAACCCGTGCCAAAAGCCTTTACAACCAGGCAAGGGCTGTATATAAATATGCTGCCCTCTTTTGCGAAACACTGGAAGGTGAAATGGCCGAAATGACCGCTAACTTAATTATGCAGAATGCACTCATGCTCTGCCCTAAAATTGTGGGCGCTGAAGGTGCAGATATGTATATTTTAAGGATGGAAAATGCCTCCATTATCCGCACCAACTGTCGCGAATTAGAAACACAGGTAAGAGCAGCGGATATGTTCGAAATCTGTACTCCCGAGTATAAAGACATTGTTTTAGACGAAATCGAAAAATTTCGCCTGCTGTTTATCGAGTGGGTTAAATATTTCGAAAAAGATGAATTTGAAGATGACTGGGGGTTATATTAATCCTTAGCATCTAAATTTTCTACCGCTTTCTTTTTTAGGGCACCGGTAATAGAAGGGAATTGTTTATGCCACATAGCTGTATACATCCCGTTATGCTTTACGAGTTCCCCATGTGTTCCCTGCTCAATTAACTTTCCTTCTTTTAAAACCACAATTTTATCAGCATTTACAACCGTACTTAAGCGGTGCGCAATGAGTATAATCGTTTTTCCATGCTCGCGGAGTAAAGAAATCGCATGATGAATATGTTCTTCAGAAGAAGAATCGAGCGATGAGGTAGCTTCATCCAAGATCAATATTTCAGGATCGCGGTACAAGGCCCTGGCAATGGCTAAACGCTGCCGCTGCCCACCCGATAAATTAGTGGCATTTTCGCCCAGGTATGTATCAAATCCATTGGGCAAACGCTCAATAAAATCCATAATGTTTAATTGGGCACAGATGCGGATTATCTTTTTCATATCAGGCTCCATTTCTCCCACTGCTATATTTTCGATTACATTTCCGGCAAACAGGTGCACATCCTGAGGCACCACCGCCACCAGTTTACGTAAACTTTCGTTGGTAATGTAATTGATATCGAATTCTCCAACCATAATATTGCCCGATTGAAGCGGGTAAATATTCTGCAATAAGGAAAGTAAAGTGGTTTTGCCCGATCCGCTTTCTCCAACTACCGCGGTAATTTTTCCTTTTTGTACATGCAGGTTAAACTCTTCAAACACGGTTACGCGGGTACCGTACCTAAAGTTTACATTCCGAAATTCGATATCGCCGATCATATCAGGCGTTAAATCTGTCCTGTTTTCTGTTTTTTCGCGTTCAAGATCCATAATCTCGAAAAGCCTGTCGGCAGCAATGCGTGCATCCTGAAATACTTTGTTCATTCCGATCAAACTGATTACCGGCCCTGTAAAATAGCCAATAATGGCATAAAATGATAAAAGCTCTCCTGGGGTGATCATATTTTGAAGCACAAAGCTCGCCCCTGCCCAAAGTAAAATCACCGCAAAAATACTGGAGATAAAACCGCTCGCATTGCCTACCAAAAGCGAATTGGTTCCGGAAGTGTAAACGGTTTTTAAAAGGTTAATAAACCTGATTTCGGTTTTTAAGTTGGAAAAATTTTCCAATCCGAAACGTTTAATCGTACTTACCGAGTTTACAGATTCTACCAGTTGGTTTTCCAGTTCGGCGCTTTTCTCCATCAGCTGGCGCTGGGTGGTTTTATTTAACCGGTTAGAAACGTAGTAAACCAAAGCATATAAAGGCACAACCGTTAGCATAATCAAAGCCAGTTTCCAATAATAGGTAAACATCAGGGCAAAAGAGAAAATGAGGATGAAAACATTTACCGCAAAACCAACCAGTACATCGTTGATAAAAGCCCTTATTTTTACCGCATCGTTCATTCTCGAAATAATCTCGCCTACACGCATGGTATCGAAAAATTGTTGCGGCAATCGTAAAAGATGTTTGTAATACCCTAGAATCAACCGCGCATCAATCTGCTGACCGGTTTTAATGGTTAATAATGTTTTAGCATAATTTATAAAAATCTGTATTAAAATAATGACGATCATAACCGTCCCCATTAAATTAAGCAGGTTTGTGTTTCCTTCTGGCAGCACATTATCTACAATTTTTTGCAGAAAAATAGATGTCGATAAACCGAGTATGGTATAAAAAATTGCACCAATCAAAACCTGGATCAATACCGATTTATGGGGCGTTAAAAGGTAGATAAACCTTTTCTCTAACGAGATACGCTCGGTACCTGCCGTAAAATCATCACCCGGCAATAACATAATTAAAACACCTGTCCATTTTTGCCTAAATTCATCCGGGCTCAGCCGCTGCATTTCGCCGTAAGCGGGGTCCATCACCTCAACATATGCTTCGGTAATGTTATACAGCACAATATAATGTGCCAGATTGTTATGGTTAACATGAGCAATAACCGGCAATGGAATGGTAAAGAGATTATCGTAACTGGCTTTTACCCCTTTTGCCGAAAAACCTAACCTTGCCGAAGCTTCTATTAAACCCAAAACATTTGTGCCTTTTTTATCTGTAGAAGCATACTGCCTAATGCGGGCAATTGGCAGGTCCAATCCATAATGAATGGCTATTGAAGCCAGGCAGGCCGCACCACAATCGGTAACATCATGCTGCTTGATAATGGTTTTTTTTGCTTTCTTTTTTGATTTTAAAGCAGCAAAGAATTGGTTTATGCTTTTCATAGGCGCGTTACTTGGGTATCCTTATTTTGGGGGGTTACGTTAGGGTTTAACCAATCGTCTGCTTTATCGTAAAGCAATTGAAACAAAGTTCTACGGGTAACAAAAAAGCGTGCCTGTAATGTCATTCCTTTTTTAATCTTACCTATATAGCCATTACGCAGTTTAAGGCTGTTTTTATCTAATAAACACCGTACTTTAAAAAAAGGCTGTGCCCCGCTCTGCATAAATACATCACTTGAAATCGATATTACCTTTCCACTTGCCATTCCCCATTCGTTATAATTATAAGCATCAATCTGAAACCTGGCCTTGGTACCGATATGCAATAGGCCAATGTCTTTTGGCTGCACATAGGTTTCGGCAATCAGGCCTGAATCGGGAGAAATTTCGCCCAAAATCTCGTTGGCAGAGATCGAACTTCCGGGCTGGATACCTTTTAACTGCTGAACGGTACCGGTTAAGGGCGCCTTAATGGTATAAAATTCTTTTTCCTCTTCATATTGCCTATCGCGCGTACCCAATTGCTGGTCCTGAATAGTTAATTGATTAAGCTCAGTCTGCCACTTACTGCCCTGCTCCTCTCCAATAAGCGAAAGCTCGTTAAATACGTTATCTTTTTTAAGTTTTACCTCATCGTATTCTAGGGCCGAAACTGCCTTACGTTTATAGAGATAAGCATACCGGTCGTAATTTTTGTAAGCCAGCTGATACCGGGCCTTTGCTTCGGTAACGCGCTGCATAAATAAACTGTACTGCTGGCCATACACACCCGATTTTAAGGGGAGCTTTTTCGACCAATCGTTTCTTTTATAAGCGTTAATAAGCAGCCCCAAATCAAATAATTGATCCTTAATATCAATTTGCTGAAACTGGTTCAGCGCGTCCTGGCTTTCGATGTTTTCCTTTTTTATGGTGAGTAAAACCTGTCCGGCCTTTACGTGCATATTCTCCTTGATAAACAGCGAATCTATCCGCCCCGCCACCAAAGGTTTAATCTCATTCCGCTCCGCAGTGGGCCTAAACAAACCTGTGCTTTTTACATTTACATCCACCTTGATAAGGAAAATGGCCAAAAATGCCAGGATAAGAACGGACAGTATTACCTGGTATATGATTTTGGTATAAGAGTTATGGGAATGAAAATGGTACTCTGCCGTATTTTCAATAATTTCTTTTGGGAATATATATTTATCGCTATCCATATCTTAACTTATATACGCATTTAAACCGTTTTAGTTTTTAACAGATCAATACAATTGCCCTGCGTAACTTATTTAGGCTCCATAAAGCCCAAGTTTAACCCAATGCCGTTACCTGCCGAAATGGTTGTGGTACTGCTATACTCACCATAACTTCGGGTAAGGGTAAGGCTCAATAAACTTTCGGACGTTAAGGTAAGACACAGGCCCATGCTTCCGTTTTGTGATTGTATACCACCGCCATTGGTACTTAGCTGTTCTTTTTCTGATAAATTTCTCATAATCTTAAATTAGATAAACAGAAAAAGGAGGGTAAAAATCACCCTCCTTTTTCATCAATAATGATCTATTATTTGCTTAAGCTATCAAATAGCCCAGATAAACTGCCCCCGATGTTGTTACCGATTGACAACGAACTTGCGCTGGCCTCGTCGCCATCCTTACTTGCGGTTTGGAACGATAATAAATTACCGATGCCGATCGACCCTAAAAGCCCTCCTGAATTTGATGAATCGTTGTTACCAAACAAACCACCACCGTTAATCTCTTTCATTTCTGTTAAATTCAATTCTTGCATTTTCATAATAAATAGATTTACTTAAGCCTACTCTTTTAAAGGTTTTCGGCGCCCCCTATTCTAACAAACGCAATGTATCTTGCTTTGGATGCCGACGAAAGCGTGTATCGAACAACGGCACAGAATACATTAAATCAATTGGTTGTCAGATATTTAAAACAATATTCCAGCCCAAAACGTTACGCGTACAACAATAAAAAAAGGACCTCCGAAGAAGTCCTTTCCTTATAAATTGAGTGGTTAAGTCAAATTAGCTGGTTAAGCTTTTAAATAATCCTTCCAAGCTACCACCAATGTTATTCCCTAAAGAGAACGAGGTTTTACTCGATTCATCTCCGTCTTGGGTTTCGTTTGAGAAGGATAACAGATTACCAATTCCGATTGATCCCAACAGACCACCAGAATTAGATGAATCATTACCACCAAATAAACCACCACCGTTGATTTCTTTCATTTCGTTTAAATTTAACTCTTGAAGTTTCATAACGTTTTCTAATTTTAATAATGCCTACTATGTTTGAGGTTTTCGGCTACTCCTTTTATAAACCCGCCATTTAAGCGGCAAGTTAAGATAAGAACGAAGCTAGCACCGATAAAGTTTTATATAAACACCTGATTAACAACACTAAAACAGAATACATTAAACATTTAGGTTGTTCTTTTGTTGTAATAATCAGTTCGTTTCCCCGTTCGCGCGATTCATTATAGGGCTAAATTTTAAGCTTTAAAAATCTGTTGCGGCGAAAGTTTCGTACATAGTGGAAGAACATTTAAAAATTTATCCCTTTTTTATGGAAGATGTATTGGCTTTAAAGACGAAGAATGTTGCCGGGAATATTAGAAAAATTAGAGAATACAGAGACTATACTCAAGATTATCTGGCAGCGAAGTTGAAAATATCTCAAAATGCTTATAGTAAAATTGAGCTTGGGTATAGTAAACTAACGGTCGACCGTTTATTTCAGATTGCTGCAATTTTAGAGGTTGAAGTGCCTCATCTATTAACCCTTAACCACAATGATTTAATCAAAATTATTGCGGACGACGAAAACAGAACAGCAGCGGCGAGTTAATTAACCCGACCGCTGTTGATATCATTTCTTTTTCGCTGCAGATAATTCCAATACCTTTGGAAGAAATTTAACGATATGCAGGGCACCATTGAGAAAACGATTAATTTTGTACAAAAAACTTTAGCAAATGCCGAGGCCGGCCATGATTGGTTCCATATTGAACGTGTTTTTAAAACTGCTCAATCCATCAATCAGCACGAAAAAGGTGATGAACAGGTGGTAGCCTTTGCTGCATTATTGCACGATATTGCCGATCCGAAATTTAACAATGGAGATGAAGAAGTGGGTCCGAATATGGCTGCAACATTTTTAGCATCCATCGGCATCGATGAAGAAGTTATAACCCATGTTAAGCTCATTATCCAAAATATGTCTTTTAAGAACAGTTTTGATAGTGCTGCGTTTACCTCAAAAGAAATGCAGATTGTACAAGATGCCGACCGTTTAGATGCAATTGGAGCAATCGGTATTGCCAGGGCTTTTACTTATGGCGGCTTTAAAAATAGAGTGCTTTACGATCCTGCCATTAAACCCGAAGAACACCTAACCAAAGAGCGTTATAAAAATACCACAGCGCCTACCATCAACCACTTTTACGAAAAATTACTTTTGCTCAAGGATTTGATGAATACTGATGCCGGTAAAGCTATAGCAGCTGAAAGACACCACTTTATGGAGCTTTACCTGCAACATTTCTACAAAGAGTGGGAGGGCAAATAACCTACAAAAAGACTATTATAAAATACCTATTAGTAAGTATTTCAGAACAATATACTAGGGCTTAACTTTATAAAAATTAATCCTCATGTATCCCTACAAACTAAAATACCATAAAAATAGTGTTTTGTTAATCGCGATGGTTGGCATTCCTGTGTTTTTCATCACCTTAATGTTGTATTGCCTTTTTAGTTTACCTACATCACTTTCAGAAATTTCTACCTTGGTATTGGTTTCCTTATCAATTATATCGATGGCATTAATCTTATTATGGGTTACCAGAACTCAGATTTTTGTTCAAAGTAAGGTATTGATCAGTGAGAAAGGCATCAGCTTTAAATTAAAAAGCACCTCCTTTTTATATAGAAGAACAGATTTTTTCTGTGGGTGGGAGAACGTTACCAGCGTAACCGAAATGTTCGATAACCACAATGGTGGCTATTTTTATCAAATTGCTTTTAACAATCCTGATTTTGTGGTCAATTTTAGTCCGCTTAAAAATCACGAAAGCGAAGCTGATCGTTTCTTTTCAGAGCTACAATATTATCAGGACAGCTATAATATTGCACATCAATTGCCATTGAGCAGAAAATTGAACCCATCAGGCAATTTCAGCTAAGAAACGATTATTCCAAAATCGAATAGATTAAACAGATCTTTTTACTAATATTTTTAGTTAATAAACTATATTTGTTAGTAAATATCATCCCTATGTTTGATCGAATTCGTGAAAAATTAAATATTCTTGCTGACGCCGCTAAATATGATGTTTCTTGTTCATCAAGCGGCGGCACGAGAAAAAATACCGGTAAAGGTATTGGCGATAGCCACTCTTCAGGCATTTGCCATACATATACAGAGGATGGCCGCTGCGTTTCGCTTTTAAAAATCCTCTTAACCAACCATTGCATATACGATTGTTTGTTCTGCGTTTCGAGGAAAAGCAATGATGTTAAGCGTGCGGCTTTTACAGTAGATGAAGTGGTAGAGCTTACCATGAACTTTTATCGCCGCAATTATATAGAAGGGTTGTTTTTAAGTTCCGGGATTTTCAAAAATGCCGATTTTACCATGGAGCGCCTTCTCCTTGTGGTAAAAAAATTACGATTGGAGCAGAATTATAATGGTTATATTCACCTAAAAACCATTCCGGGCGCCAGTGATGAATTAATTAAGGAGGCAGGCCTATATGCCGACCGCATGAGTATTAACCTGGAAATGCCAACCGAAGCGGGCCTAAAGCTTTTAGCGCCCGAAAAAAGCCATGAGGATGTAATTAAACCCCTGGGTTTTGTACAACAACAGATAACCCAGTTTTCGGCAGATAAAAAGCTGATTAAACACGTGCCCAAATTTGTACCTGCCGGACAAAGTACACAAATGGTAATTGGTGCCACGCCCGAGAGCGACAAAGACATTATGTATACTGCAAATGCCTTTTACAAAAACTTTTCGTTAAAAAGGGTTTATTATTCAGGCTATGTTCCCATTAGCAATGATACCCGAATGCCCGTGCTTGGCACCCAGCCCCCGCTTTTAAGAGAAAACCGGCTATATCAAACCGATTGGTTAATGCGTTTTTATGGCTTTAAAGTTCAGGAAATTTTAAATGATGCCAATCCAAATCTTGATGTGGATATTGACCCTAAATTAAGCTGGGCCATCCGCAATATGCAGCATTTCCCTGTTGATATTAACAAGGCTGATTATAAAATGATCCTCCGCATACCGGGTATTGGGGTAATGTCGGCCCAAAAAATTGTACAGGCAAGAAAGTTTGGGAAATTGAGGATCGATCAACTCAAAAAAATCGGGGTAGCATATAACCGGGCCAAACATTTTATCATTTGCGTAGATAGCCCCTACCAGCTGAAAGACTACCAGGGCACACAGATTAAAGCTTTTATTTTAGCAGAAAGCCAAAGTAAATATCTAAAAACGGATAGTAACCAAATGATTTTGTTTTAAACTACGCTGTTGTGCGGAACGCAGTGAAGCATCTGCACCATGGAGCAGCTCCGCTCTAATCCGCACTAAAGGCCTACGTTTTGTTTTTCATATGAAATGGGTTCTTCACTGCGTTCAGAATTACAAGAAAAGGAACATAAATTATGACCTATATTTTCGATGGCTCTCTACAAGGCCTTTTAACATCGGTTTTCGAATGGTTTGAGCGTAAGCCAGGAAAAGTGGTATTAAAATCTCAGGCTATCTTTCAGCCTGAGGCTTTTGCAGAAAGTTTTACCGTAACCACTGATAATGAGAAGGCTGATCGGGTTTGGGCAGGACTTCAAAAAAAGCTCAAAAAAGATTGGTTAAGAAAATTTTATTGTAGCTTTTTATCAGAAATCCCCGAAGCTTATAATCACCTGTTTCAGTTTACGCTATATATTTTCCAAAACCAACCAGGTGCCGAAAGCAATTATGGCAATGCGCACGTAATTGCCCTGGCCAAATATGCCAAAAGCGTTGAAAGAGAAAAACACCGGATGGAAGCATTTATCCGCTTTCAAAAAACCGGTGATGGCATATTCTACGCTGGGATAGATCCTGATTTTAATGTTTTGCCTTTAATATCCAATCATTTTAAAAACAGGTACGCCGATCAACAATGGGTGATTTACGATTTAAAACGTAAATATGGTCTTCATTACAATTTAAATACGGTTGAAGAAATCACGATTAGCTTTACCAATGGTATTAATAAGCAGAACCCAGCTCCGATTTTAATGGACGAAGGAGAAACACTATATGCTACCCTTTGGAAAGATTATTTTAAAAGTGCCAATATTGTAGCCCGTAAAAATACCAAACTGCATGTACAACATGTACCCAGGCGGTATTGGAAATATTTAACGGAAAAGGCCGTATAGAACAACCGTCATTCTGAGGAGGAACGACGAAGCAATCTTACAACGATCGCTATAATCTATAGTATTAAGATCGCTTTGTCGAATTCGGGGCAAGCTGTCGGCTGAAATATCCTTCTCGAAATGACGAGTAAGAGATAAATTTGGTTTAAAACCCAAAAACTTACTGCCATGCTGACACCCAGAATCTGAATTATAATGAAAAGATTGACAGTTTGGTGAAAATTTGTCCCTGAAAACCTATTGGCACAAAAAGTGTTAATTGTATGCTTAGTTAAAAAACTCAAATCAAAATAAAAAAATAATAAAAGTTATGGCGTTAAACCTTAAACCAATTGCTGGCAGTTCGAACAGAGTAATAGTTGAACCGGCTGCGGCAGAAGAAAAAACTGCATCGGGTTTGTATATCCCTGATACTGCTAAAGAAAAACCATCTAAAGGAACTGTAGTTTCGGTTTCTGAAGAAGATTCTGAAGGTAAAAAAGCGAGTGTAAAAGTTGGCGATGTTGTAATTTATGGTAAATACGGCGGTACCGAATTCCCTTACGAAGGTAAAGATTACCTAATAATGCGCGAAACTGATATTTACGCTGTTGTAGGATAGGTAAAATGATTGAGTGACTGAATCTCGAATTGGTGAATTCAGCATAAATCAAAAAAAATAGTTAAAAATTATGGAATGAGTGCGTTTTGAATGATAGATATATTTCGAAATTCAATCATTCTCTCATAAAATCATTCAAAATTCAAAAAAGAAATGTCAAAACAAGTAAAATATAACGTAGAAGCACGCGACGCCCTGAAAAGAGGTGTTGATATTCTTGCAAATGCAGTAAAAGTAACATTAGGTCCAAAAGGCCGTAATGTAATTATTGATAAAAAATTCGGTTCACCAGCAATCACCAAAGATGGTGTTACTGTGGCTAAAGAAATCGAATTAAAAGATGCCGTTGAGAATATGGGTGCTCAGATGGTTAAAGAAGTGGCTTCAAAAACAGCTGATATTGCTGGTGATGGTACTACTACTGCTACTGTATTGGCTCAGGCAATTATTACTACTGGTATTAAAAACGTTGCTGCAGGTGCAAATCCGATGGATTTAAAACGCGGTATCGATAAAGCAGTTGCTGCAGTTGTTGAGAACTTAAAAACTCAATCACAAACTGTTGGCGAAGACAATAACAAAATTAAACAAGTTGCATCTATCTCGGCTAACAACGATGAGGTTATCGGCGCTTTAATTGCTGAGGCAATGGGTAAAGTAGGTAAAGATGGCGTAATTACTGTTGAAGAAGCAAAAGGTACTGAAACTGAAGTTAAAACAGTAGAAGGTATGCAATTTGACAGGGGTTATTTATCTCCATACTTTGTTACCAATGCAGATAAAATGGAAGCCGAATTAGACAATCCTTACATTTTAATCTACGACAAAAAAATCAGCAACATGAAAGAACTGTTGCCTGTTTTAGAAAAAACTGTTCAAACTGGTAAACCATTGGTAATCATTTCTGAAGATTTAGATGGTGAAGCTTTAGCTACTTTGGTAGTAAACAAAATCCGTGGTTCGTTAAAAGTTGTTGCTGTTAAAGCACCAGGTTTTGGTGATAGAAGAAAAGCAATGTTAGAAGACATCGCTATCTTAACTGGCGGTATCGTTGTTTCAGAAGAAAGAGGTTACAAATTAGAAAATGCTGATTTAACTTATTTAGGTTCTGCAGAGAAAGTTGTTGTTGATAAAGACAATACTACTGTAATTAACGGTGCAGGTAACTCTGATGATATTAAATCTCGCGTAAGCCAGATCAAATCTCAGATTGAAACTACTACTTCTGATTACGATAAAGAAAAATTACAAGAGCGTTTGGCCAAATTAGCCGGCGGTGTTGCCGTTCTTTATGTTGGTGCAGCAAGTGAGGTTGAAATGAAAGAGAAAAAAGACCGTGTTGATGATGCTTTACATGCAACCCGTGCGGCTGTAGAAGAAGGTATTGTTGCTGGTGGTGGCGTTGCTTTCATCCGTGCGGTAGCTTCTATCGCTGATTTAAAAGGTGCTAACGAAGACGAAAATACCGGTATCCAGATTATCCGTCGTGCGATTGAAGAGCCATTACGTCAAATTTGCGAAAATGCAGGTATTGAAGGTTCTATCGTGGTACAAAAAGTTAAAGAAGGAACTGCTGATTATGGTTACAATGCACGTACTGGTGTTTACGAAAACTTAATTGGTGCTGGTGTTATCGATCCAACCAAAGTAAGCCGCGTAGCATTAGAGAACGCAGCATCTATTGCAGCAATGTTATTAACTACTGAAGTTGTTTTAGCAGACGAGCCTGAAGAAGGTGGTGCTCCAATGCCTCCAATGGGCGGCGGTGGCATGGGCGGTATGATGTAATACCATCCCTGCAGCGAAACGATTTCGTGTAAAAATATTCCCTCAAGGCAATTGGTCTTGAGGGTTTTTTTATGCCTTATTGGCATTGGAAACGAAGCTTAAACGTTTTTATAACCTACTCATTTAGTTGGCGTTGGTGTAAAGTTTTGCTTCTGCAACACAAAAATCACGTTCTTTGCACCGAATATTTATTGACGCGTCTTTAGGTCTGATCCTCGCTCCTGAGATTGGATTAGAGCAGTTCACAAAGCTCCAGAACGCAATAAAATCATTCCCTAGTGTTAGAGATTTATGAAGATTCGTTGTAAAAGGAAATGGCTTTTTTTTGTCCTATTTTTTGGGGCATTTTTGTTCACGTCGCAGGCTTTCGCGCAAGTAACCATTGGCACCGTTGATCCTGGTCCGTTTACACCCGGGAGTACCATTGCGGTTCCGTTTAAAGATAATACAAACTGTACCGCACAGAGTAACCTGTTTCAGCTTTATCTTTCCGATCAGAATGGTAATTTTACTACAGAAACCCTTATCGGTACCTATCCGGGTTTTTACAGTACTTATGTAAACGGGATACTTCCGATTGGCCTTAGCCCGGGTACGGGTTACAGGGTGAGGGTAAAATCGACCAACCCGGCATCAGTAAGTTCGGCATCAAGCGCCTTTGAGGTAAGATCCGGAATCCCGGTTGAAGCCAAGCTTACCTCTACCTTGTTAAACGCTACAAACGGCGAAACTTTTGGTACCTGTATTACCAGACCAAACAATCAATTTTCCCTCAAGAATGAATCTACAGCAACAAGCACCGTTACCGCGTCTATTACAGATGAAGTAAATGGAACAAATCTGCCATTAATTAATTTCCCCACCCCAATACAAAATTTTACAGCCCAACAGGTACATTATACGATCTACACCAAAGCAGTAATGCCAGATGGCAGCGTGGCCACAAAAGCTTACCTGCTCGTTAACAACAAAACCATAACAACCTTTACCAATTCAGGCAATACGGTGGTTTGTTTGCCTGAGGGAGCTTTAACGTTTAGCGTTGATATTACTTCTCCTGCGGGTATTCAGAACAATTTTCCGGGTGATAGTTATACGATTACCTGGGGCGATCAGAGCACATCAGTTTATACCCTTTGCGAAATCATTAAAGATGGTGGCATGGTGAAGCATAACTATTTAAATTCATCATGCGGAAGTGTTTCAACTTCTAGCGCCGGAACAATTTATAACGCTTTCGACGTATCGATAAAAGTATCGAACAATTTTTGCAGCTCCATAGGAACAGCGGTTTCCACTTCGGCCAGAGTTGTGGTAAAACCAAAAAACGACTTTGTATTTAACAATCCAGGCTGTACCAATACCGAGATCACCTTCGTAAACACTTCCATGTTGGGCGAAAATCCCAATACCAATACACCTGGCTGTACCCCAAACAATGTGTTATACAGCTGGTATGTAGATGGGGTAATTCAGGAATCAGACAAGCCCCTGTCCTACAATTTTGTATATAAGTTTCCAACACACGGAAGTCACACCATCCGTTTAGAATCCAAAAATACCACTACAGATTGCGATGCAGAGGCTAAGGAACTAGCCATCTGCATTCAGGACCCCCCAAAGCCCAAATTTAGTTTGCCGGCAACCACGATTTGTTCTCCTGCTATATTAAAGGCAACCGACCTTTCTGCTGTGGATAATATCTGTAACGCTGCCAATAGTTATTTCTGGTCGGTTAGCCCGGCCGTAACCTTTGCGAACGGAACCAGTGCAACCAGTAAAGAGCCAGAATTTAGTTTTGCCAATCCGGGCATCTACACCATCATTTTAAGCATTACCACCCCATCTTGCGGCCCAATGACTACCTTGCCGCAAACTGTTGTTGTAAATAGTGCCCCAACGGCAAGTCTTTCACCAGATATTACAGTTTGTAATTTATCTACTTACGATTTTAACAATACCACCACCGGACCAACCCGGACCCTCATTACAGGAACACTCGAAGATCTTACTGATACCTATACATGGACGGTTACCCCTGCCGGCACTGGCACGTATAGCTTTGCCAGTGGCACAAATGCCAACAGCAAATACCCTTCTATAAAATTCGACAGCTACGATACCTACACGGTTAAAGTAATACATAAAAACAATTGTGGCACAGCCGAAGATAGCCAAATACTTACTTTTAGCACTGCTCCGGTAGTAAATGCAGGCCCCGACCAAAGTATCTGTTTTAACGAACCTTCCTTTGCCCTTTCAGGATCCGTTACCGGAACTACTGCCACCCAAAGCTGGATTGGCGGGCAGGGTATATTTAGCCCCAGCAGAAATGTTTTAAACCCGACCTACACCCCAACCGCAGCTGAAAAAGCAGCCGGAGCAGTTACTTTACAGCTAAGGATAACCACAACATTACCCCCACCATGCAACCAGATAGATGATGATATAATTTTAACCATAAAACAGGATATCAGCCTTACTGGTGCTACAGCTAAAACCATCTGTACAGGTAATAGTGTTGCCTATACACCCATCTCGGCCGTAACGGGTGTTAGCTATACCTGGACTGCAACCGGAACACCAAATGCAACAGGATACCTAACCAGCGGAAACGGTGTAATTAATGATGTATTAACCAACACCGATGCAAGTACAAATGCCGCTGTAACCTATACCATTACGCCACACAAAGACGGCTGCGATGGAACACCTTTTAATCTGGTGGTTACCATTACCCCAAATCCAATCGCCACACCAACAGCCCCAAATTTAACGATATGTAATGCCACATCGGCTGCCATCAGTATTTCGGCCAACTTAACGGGGGTAAATTACACCTATACGAGTGCAATAACCGGTGCCATTACAGGTAACACCAACCAAACCGTGGCCACAACAAATAATCAGATAAACGATATTTTAACCAATACCGGCACAAGCCCCGGCACAGTAACTTATACCATAACACCACTATCAACAAACGGTTGCCCGGGTACTCCCGCAACGATTACCATTACCGTTTTACCAGGGGCAACACTTGCCAATGCCGGCCCCGACGATGCAATATGTAACGCGACTTCTTATACACTAAAGGGAAATAACCCTGTAGTGGGTACTGGTAAATGGGCGATTGTTTCTGCCCCCACTACCGTAACTTTTGCCGATGATACTCAAGCCAATACGGCCGTTTCGGGCCTGCAGGCAGGAAATACTTATACTTTTAGATGGTCAATAAGCGATGCCGGTTGTTCAACCTCAAGCGATGATGTGCAGATTACGGTTAACCCGCTCAGCGTAGGCGGTACAAGCACAGGAGATGTGAACGTATGCGCAGGTAGCAATGGTGGAAACATCACCCTAACCGGACAAACCGGAAATATTATCCGCTGGGAAAAATCTATCGATAATGGCCTAAACTGGTCTACCGTTGTTTCTACAGCAAATCCTTATGTGTTTTCTAACCTTACCATCACCACACAATACAGAGCGGTGGTGCAAAGCGGTAGCTGTGCAGAAGCATTATCAACCGTAACCACGATAACGGTAAACCCGGGCACAGTTGCAGCCAATGCAGGTTCGGATCAAAACCTGTGCAGCGGAAATGGCATTACTTTAAGCGGAAACGACCCTGCTCCAAATAGTGGTTTATGGACATTGGCATCTGCACAAACAGGTGTTACCATCACCAATCCTACTTTGTATAATACTACAGTAACTGGTTTAGTGCCCGGACAAACGTATACCTTTAGATGGACTATTTCTGGTTTCGGCGGCTGCCCACCTTCTGTAGATGAGGTAATAATTACTTATTATCCGCCAGTTATCAATAATATCAATCCTGTAGCAGGTGCAACCTGTGCTGGACAAAACATTACCCTTACCGGCGATACCCCAACAGGGGGCACGGGTACATTTGCTTATCAATGGCAGAGCAGCGCTGATGGAAACACCTGGACAAATGTTCCCTCGGCAACAAATAAAGATTTAACCTTAACTGTAAGCTTATCAACCTATTTCAGAAGGCTGGTAAATAGTACGATCTGCACGTCAATCAGTAATTCTTTGCAGGTTGCGGTATTGCCTGGCATAAGCAACAATACTATTTCGGCTGATCAAACAATATGCACCGGTAGCCCGGCAACAGCCTTAACTGGTACTGTGCCAAGCGGCGGCAGTGGTACCTATACCTATCAGTGGCAATCGAGCCCAGATGGCAATACCTGGATCGATGTTTTAGGTGCTACAAGTGCAAGTTTTGCCCCGCCAATGCCCGTGGCCACCATTTATTACAGGCGCGCTGTAACCAGTGGGGCTTGTAGCAACAATTTAAGCAATCAGATTAAAATAACGGTTAATCCACTGGCCAAAGCAGAAATAACTTACAACAATAATGTTGACTGCGCGCCTTTCAAACTTGATGCAAACAACATTGCAGCTACTTTATATCCCGACAGAAACAGTATTTACACCTGGTTTGCCAATAACATACAAATTGGAACAGGCCCAACTTTTCCGGGTTATACCATACTAAATGGCAACGAAACGGCAACCATAAAACTCGTTGTAACCAGTAACTTAGGCTGCAGTTCTGATGAAAAAAGCGTCATTTTTAGCACTTTACCAGTAATTACGCCATCTTTTACGCAAAATGTAACGGAGGGTTGTGATCTGGTAAACGTAACTTTTACCAATACCACTACCCCCATTTCTGGAGCTACATATAAATGGAATTTTGGTAATGGCGCAACCTCAAATTTAGCCCAGCCGCCAGTACAAACTTTTCTGGCCGATATTACCGGAAAGGATGTTGTGTACAACATAACTTTAGAAACCACAGCTCCATGCGGTCCGCCAATTGTTACAACTGCTACTGTTACTGTGCATGCAAAACCTGTGTCGCTGTTTTCGCCCGACAAAACCACCGGATGTTCTGATTTATTGGTAAACTTTAGTAATACTTCTCCAGAAAGCGCAGGTACAGTTTATACTTACGATTTTGGTGATGGCAGCGCCACAGAATCTTACCCCGACAGAAGAAGCGTAAGCCATACCTTTAGCACCCTTGTAGTTAAGACTTTTACGGTTACCATGACCGCCAAAAATGCATGCGGAACCAGCACTTCTTCTCATACTATTGTGGTTTCGCCAAATAACGTTATTGCCGAACTGGTTGTTAACGGGCCAGAGAAAAGTGGTTGTGCGCCTTTAAAAGTAAATTTTGTAAACAACTCCAGCGGAGCTAACCGGTTCGTTTATACTTTTACCAATGAAGATACCGGCGAGATCATTCAACTTCCCTCAAATACAACAGGCGTATTTCCCTACACCTTTACGAAAGCCGGAAAATACACGATCAGATTAGATGCTGAAAACGATTGCTCGAAAAATTTCACTGTAGAAACGGTAACGGTAATTGCACAGCCCACGGCAAGTTTCAGTGCCGATAAAATGTCTGGCTGTACCAATCTTGCGGTTAAATTTAAAAATACAAGCGCTGGAGCTATCGGTTATCAATGGGATTTTGGTGACGGTTCTCCACTTTCAAATGAATTTGAGCCTCAACATATTTACGCCGGATCGAATATAAATTACGCTGTTACTTTAACCACAACCAATGCACAAGGTTGCACCAATACTACCACAATAGCCGACTTTATTCACATTGTTGCCCCTCCCGTAGCTACTTTTACAGTTACACCGGGCAATGAAACTTCAATCCCAAACTATACTTTTGGGTTTAAAGATGTTAGCACCGATGCGGTTAGCTGGGCCTGGACATTTGGCGACGGAGCCACATCAACCCTACAAAACCCAAGCCATACCTACGCCAACGAGGGCGCTTATAATGTAACGCTTAAGGTACTGAATAAAGAAGGTTGTTCTTCCAGCACTTTCCAATCGATAGGAATTATCGGTGTACCAGGAAACTTAAGCATTCCAAATTCATTTATGCCAGCGAGTGCGAAGAATGAAATCAAAATTTTTAAAGCAAAAGGCAAGGGTATAAAAGAGTGGAAGATGTCTGTTTTTAATAAATGGGGACAACTACTTTGGGAAACAACAGCGCTTGAAGACGGTGCACCAGTAGAGGGTTGGGACGGTACTTATAAAGGGCAAGAGCAGCCTCAGGGTGTTTATTATTGGAAAGTTGATATAAAATTTATTAATGGCAGCGATTGGAAAGGGATGACTTACGATTCATCCCCTCCACGGAAAACGGGCGTAATATATTTAATAAGATGATGAGGAGAAGGATAATATTATTTTTGTTTGTGATGGTACTGCCACTGGTGATGTTGGCGCAGGACCATATTTATTCGCAGTTTTATAATGCCCCAATTTACTTAAATCCGGCACTAACCGGCCAGTTTGAGGGCGATATCAGGTTTAATGCCCTGTACCGTAATCAATGGACAGGTTTAGCGAGCGATTATTCGTATATGACGGCCTCAGGCGATCTCAATTTGAGAAGATTGAACAGTGGCGTTGGGATCATTTTTAACCGAAGCAGTGAGGGTACCGCTTACCTGGTTAAAAATAACATCGCATTAAGCTATGCTTACATTATAGGGGGAGACGATTTTGCACTGTCGTTTGGCTTGCAAGGCGGTATCACCAATCAAAAATTAAATTGGGACAAGCTGGTTTTCGGCGATCAGATCGACATCAATTCAGGTTACATTCCCGGCAGTGTTTCAGGTGCTGAGCGACCAAGTATTGATAGCCGGTTCTATTTTGATGCCAATGCAGGTGCTAACCTCGTATATGGCAAATTTATGATGGGTCTTGCTGCGCACCACCTTAACCGACCAAATGAGTCGCTTTCGGGCTTTGAAGCAAAATTACCATTGCGCATTTCGGGGAATTTAAGCTATAAACTAACACTGGTACCCGACGAGTACGACCGCGACGGAAATTATTTAATTCCTTCTATTGTAGCCTACAAACAGGGCAATGTGAAATCCTTTAGTGTAGGCATGCAATATAAATACGCTGGTATAAATGCGGGCATCTGGTACCGGAATGATGGCACTTCTAACGGAAGTGATGCAGTTGTTTTTTCGGTGATCTTCGACATTTTTAACCGGCGCACCAATGGCGAAAAATTCAGGTTGGGGATTAGCCATGATGCTACAACTTCAAAAATCAATTACACAAATACAAGCGGAACATCCGAAATTGGCGTCGGTTATGAAAAATATTTTCCAAATAGTTCAAATGGAGGCCGCGCAAATGGTTTAAGATGTTACGATTTTTATTAATTTGCCTTTGATAATTCCAGGCGATGAACGAGATCTTAGACCAAAACCATTTCATTACACAAAGTGAAATCAATAAGTTTTTATTGGCAACGCTCCTTTGTGGCATAATCGGAGCAGAACGCGAATACAGAAGTAAATCGGCTGGGCTCAAAACCATGATGATGATCGGTTTGGGTGCAACCCTTTTCACCATTTTATCCATTAAAATAGGTCCAACCAGTCAAGACCGTATTGCCTCGAACATTGTTACCGGAATAGGCTTTTTAGGAGCTGGCGTAATTTTTAAAGAAGAAAACCGTGTTAAAGGCCTCACCACAGCCTGCATTATCTGGATTGTTGCCGCTATAGGCATGGCCGTGGGTTCAGGTTATTACGAACAGGCAATAGGTGTTACCATTGTGGTTTTACTGGCCCTGATTATTTTCCCGTTTTTAGAAGAAATCGGCGACCGCCGTTTTACCAAAAGAGTGTACCGAATTGTTAAAAAACAGCATACACATGGCAATTTAGAAAGCTATGAGGAGGTTTTTCGCGAAAGCAAACTAAAACCGCAACGTGGCAAGCATCAACTGGTAGACAATATCATCACCGGAAACTGGATCGCTACAGGAACCCCACAAAACCATCAGAAATTTGTGGAACGCATGTTAAAAGATGATGACATTATAGAGTTTGATTTTTAAAGGAACCAAACAAATCTACTTTCTGCTTTTGCAAGGCCACTTTTTTCTCTTCAACTACAATCGTATCCGACCAAAGGTCATGCCATGGTGCGCAAGGATTACCCAATGCACTAAGGGCATTAAAAGGAATGGCCCTTACCATATTTCGGATAAATGCTTTTTGAAAAGTAATGTCGCTACCGTCAGTATTTACAGCCCTGGTTCCCGTAATTAACTTCCCGATCGATCTTCCGTTAGACATTCCTTCTGTCATAAACATCACAACGCCATAAAATGCCAGCGAAATTAACCTTCCTTGTAAACCCTGAAAAACAGCTACAAGTTCGGGTTTAATGATTCCGATAGCAATGCCAACCCCGAACATAACGATGTAAAATATAATGAGATCGATAATATAATTGGTAAATCTCTTTCCCGTGGTTGCACGACAGTAGTTTAAATCAACTTCCTGATAATTTTGGTTAAAATCCATTTGAGCGCTTTTTTATTAGATATTTCTAAGTTAAAATATGTTTACTGGAGATCAAAATTATTTCATCTAAAATCACAAAACAATCATAGCTTTGTGTAACTATATTCATAATGATCAAGGAACAGATTTCAGTTTTCGATATTTTTAAAATAGGCATTGGCCCATCCAGTTCACATACTTTAGGCCCTTGGCGCGCTGCCCAGCAATTCACTTCCTCACTTACCCAAAACAGCTTAATCAACGAGGTTGAAGGCATTAAGATATTGCTTTACGGATCACTAGCAAAAACAGGTGTAGGGCACGGAACTGATGTTGCAATTCTGCTTGGTTTAACTGGTGCCGATCCCGTAACTTTTGATGTAGATGCTGTTACACCAACATTCGAAAGCATAAAAAAGGATAAAAAACTAAATCTTGCAGGCAATTTATGGATCGATTTCGATTACACTGATGATCTGCTGTTTCTGTATGCAGAAAGTTTACCTTTTCATCCCAATGCAGTTACTTTTCAGGCGTTCTTAAAAAATGGAACAGCATTTTCAGAAACCTATTATTCTATAGGTGGTGGCTTTGTAGTAAAAGAAGGTGAAGACAACAGCAAAAAAGCACAGGTTGATCTCCCTTTCCCTGTAGAAAAAGCAAAAGAGCTTTTACACTGGTGCCTGTCTACTGGTTTAAAAGTGAGCGAAATTGTAATGGAAAATGAGCTGGCATGGCGCTCAGAAGCAGAAACCAAAAAAGGAATTTTACAGCATTTTGCCGTTATGCGTGATTGCATTTACCGCGGCTGCCACACCACCGGATTTTTACCCGGGGGCTTAAATGTAGCCAGAAGGGCATTTCCATTAAATAAACGTTTAATTGGTAAAAGCGAATATTCTAATTATGATACCTGGTTAGAAGCCATTCGGAAAGGCGGCAATGGTTTTAACTATACTTTGGATTGGGTAAGCTGTTTCGCATTGGCCGTTAACGAAGAAAATGCATCGTTCGGCCGGGTAGTAACTGCCCCAACAAATGGTGCCGCAGGCGTAATTCCTGCTGTACTGCAATATTTTATTACCTTCTGTGATGGTTATAGTGAAGAAAAGATTATCCAGTTTATTGCCTGTGCTTCAGAAATAGGCAGTATTTTCAAAAAGGGTGCAACCATATCGGCCGCTATGGGCGGTTGCCAGGCCGAAATTGGCGTTTCTTCTGCAATGGCTGCTGCCGCACTAACCGAGTGCCTGGGAGGCTCCCAGAGGCAGGTATTAATGGCTGCAGAAATCGCCATGGAACATCACCTGGGCTTAACCTGCGATCCGATTGGCGGCCTGGTGCAGATCCCTTGCATCGAAAGGAATACCATGGGTGCCATTAAAGCCATCACTGCGAGCCAACTGGCCTTACAGAGCAATCCTGATAAAGCAAAAGTAAGCCTCGATGCGGTGGTTAACACCATGTGGGAAACGGCTCTGGATATGAATGCAAAATACAAAGAAACCTCCGATGGAGGTCTTGCAACCAATATTCCGATCAGTTTGCCAGAGTGCTAATTCAACTTTGTTGCAATTAAATGACTAGTGTTATCGATTTATTACAAAGTTTCTGATTCAAAATCAGCAACTATTTCTACATTCGCTCAATTTTTAACAATTATTCATAAAAAATGATCAACTACACAAAACTAAGTGTGATTGGTTTGGCCTTGTCGTTTTCTATTTCGGCAACTTATGGTCAAGACAATCTTGTTAATTCTTTAAAAAACAACCAAAGCGAAAACAGCGCAGCATCTTTCAAGTTCACCGAACTGATTAATCTTGCTAACACCCCCGTTCAAAACCAAGGTTCTTCTGGCACCTGCTGGAGTTACTCTACCAATTCATTTTTAGAATCAGAAATGATTAAAGCAGGCAAAAAACCGGTAACCTTATCTCAGCTTTTTTCTGCCCGTAATGCTTATGTGGAAAAAGGTAAAAACTATGTGCGCATGCACGGTGCGGTTTCTTTAGGCGATGGCGGAGCTTTACACGATGTAATTAATATGTACAGAAAGTATGGCGCAGTTCCGCAGGAAGTATACACAGGTTTAAACTACGGTACCAAAATAAATAAAACCGCAGAGCTAGGCGATATTGAAAAAGGTGTTTTAGAAGCGGTGGTTAAAAATGCAAACGGTGAGTTAACGCCAAACTGGTTAAAAGCTTACACTGGCGTTATCGATGCTTATTTAGGTACTGTGCCAGAAAACTTTACCTACGAAGGCAAAAAATACACGCCAAAAACTTTCGCACAGGAAGTTGTGGGTTTAAACGCAGATAATTATGTAGAGTTATCTTCATTTAACGATCATCCTTTCTATAGCAAATTTACTTTATTGGTACCGGACAACTGGTCGTTCGATCAGGTTTACAATGTTAAGGTAAATGAATTAACCGATATTATCGACAATGCATTAAAAGGAGGGTATACTGTTGCCTGGGCTACAGATGTAAGTGAAAAAACGTTCAGCTGGAAAAATGGTGTTGCTTTTGTTCCGCAAACACCATTTGCAGATATGACCATGAAACAAAAAGCTGATTTATTTAACGGTCCACAGCCAGAAATGGAAATTACCCAGGAAAACCGTCAGTTAGCTTTCGATAATTACCAAACCACAGACGATCATGGTATGCATATTGTAGGTTTAGCAAAAGATCAGAATGGTAAAGAGTATTATATCGTTAAAAACTCTTGGGGCGCATCAAACGATTATAAGGGCTATTTGTATGTAACCAAAAACTATGTTAAATACAAAACAACAGCCATTTTATTAAATAAAGCGGGTATTCCAGCTGCAATTTCAAAGAAATTGGCTTTATAACCAATTTTGACTCATTTATTGGGCCGCAGAAGAGATTTTGCGGCTTTTTTGTGCCTCACCCCGTCAGCGTTAAATGGAAAGGCTAAAATTGTGCAGCCCTCTGCTTGAGGAGTGGGGTTTTGTGAGCTGTAGGTACAACCAGCCTGCGCCTTACCTTCTCTTTGTGAACTTGGTGGTTAAAACAAAATAACTTTATACCAGCCCAGAATAATTCAACACCAGCCACCATAAACCTGTGGTAATAAACGAAAGCAAAATTCCGATCCCAACCACTAAATTGGAAAGCTTCGGGTTGAGGTTATACTGATCAGCCACTACCCCGGCTGTTAACAAGGTTGGCATGGCCATTTCAAAAATGGTTATTTTGGTAATCGTTCCCGTCATTCCTAAAATAACCGCGATAAGCAAAACAACCACAGGAGCTAAAATCAACTTATACAGCAGCGCAAAACTGATGTGCTTCAATTCACTAAACCAACCTCCAAATTTTAGCTGTAGGCCTATCGAAAACAGAGCCAGCGGGCCTACTGTTCCGGCCAGCTTATCAAACAATGGATCGAGCGTAGACAGGTTGATAAAATGTGGAAGGATTAAAGCCAAAACACAACCAATAAGCGGTGGAAATGTTGCCAACTTTTTTAACACCAGTTTCGGGCTTAATTTTTGATTCTGCGACGAACGGATTGCTACAATAATGCCGATGGTTGATAAAAGCGTAAAGGTAACCTGATCGCAGATAATGGCAATGGCCAGTTCCTTTTCGCTAAAATACGCCACAATTAAGGGAAAACCCACAAAAGAGGTATTGCTTAGCGAGCTGGTGAGTTTTAATCCACCGGAAGTTGCTTTACTGCTATTTTGGAAACGGCTATAAAGGGTAATGAAGAGCCAGCCAACTACCCAGATGCAGATGGGTGCCAATGCAGGGAACAGTAAATCTTTTGTCCATAAAATATGGGGCAAATATTTAAAAGAAACAGCAGGTAATGCAATATAGATAATCCAGGCGTTAATGCCTTTGTGTGCATCTTTTGGAAGGGATTTACTTTTTCTGAAAAAAATCCCCGCTAAAATGCATAAACCGATAAGGATGAAATTTGCCATTGAATAACAAAGTTAAGCTATAAAAGAAAATGGATGAATTTCCTATCGCTAGCTAAATCATCCATTTTACATCTTCCTTTTTATATTTTAAGCAGAAGGTTTAGGTTTTTTCTTTTTGTGCCAAACCTTTTTCTTGCCGTTATGCTGAGGTCTTTTTTCTTCCACATGTGTAATTTCCATCGCGGCTATACCCTCGGGCAATGGCATACGTGGAACTGTTTTTTCAATTAATTTCTCAATGTTATCAAACTTGCGCTTATCCCTTCCATTTACCAGGGTAATTGCTGTGCCTTTAGTGGCGGCGCGTGCGGTACGGCCAATGCGGTGTACATAATCAGCCGGATCGCCGGGTACATCGTAATTGATCACCAAATCGATTCCTTCTACGTCGATCCCGCGCGATAATACATCTGTTCCGATCAAAATTGGCAATCTGCGGTTTTTAAAGGCCAATAAAATATCCTCGCGCTCTTTCTGACCTAAATCAGAGTGAAAGGCTTCGGCTTTAATGCCCAAACCTTTAAAGGTTTTATATAACGCTTTTACTTTTTCTTTGGTAGACACGAAAATGATGCTGCTTTTGTACTGTCCGCTTTTAAAAATCTCAGTTAATAAAGCTTGCTTTTGCTGATCGTGGATATTATAGGCCTGTTGATCGATCCCCTCTGCTGGTTTCGCAATGGAAATCGTAATCTGTTTAGGTTCGTGCAAAATCTTGCCGGCCATGGTCCTAATTTTCGGTGCCATTGTAGCCGAAAACAAAAGGGTTTGTCTTTTTTTAGGCAGGTAGCTGATGATGCGGATAATGTCGTCGTAAAAGCCCATATCCAACATCCTATCTGCCTCGTCTAAAATCAGGTGCTGAAGATGCTCTAACTTTAATACGCCTGAAGATAAGTGCGCCATTAACCTGCCAGGAGTGGCAATAATGATATCTACCCCCTCGCGCATGGAGCGTTTTTGCTGTTCGTAGGCAATACCATCTCCCCCACCATATACAGCCAGAGAGCTGATATTTGTAAAATAAGCAAGCGCTTCTACCTGCAAATCAATCTGTTGCGCAAGCTCGCGTGTTGGTGCTAAAATCAGGGTATTGTTGTGTCTATCTGCAGCTTTGCTAATTTTATCCATTACGGGTAAAAGATAGCTGGCTGTTTTTCCGGTTCCGGTTTGCGCGCAGGCAATTAGATCATGGTTGTCTAAAATTACCGGAATGGCTTGTTCTTGTATTGGAGTAGCGCTTTTATACCCCATGGCCATTAAGCCTTCGTATAAATCGGGGTTAAAATTAAAGTCGTTAAAATTCAATCTATTGTGTTTATGTATTTTAGCAAAAGTACCGTAAAATACGGCCAATAGCAAACCACATTTTAATATCCACTTTTTTAAATAATTCAGGGCCAAATAAAAACATCAACTTCGCCTCCGTTAAAAACAAAATAGCCCCGATTGTTGATCACAACCAGGGCTTGGAAATTATAATAGACGAAACTTAGTCTACCAGAATATCTTTTTCTGGTGTATTCGTTTCAGGGTTTTTAGGTAACGTAACCTTTAAAATTCCATCAGCATAATGTGCTGATATATTGTCTGTCAAAACCTTTCCATCTAAACCGAAAGCCCTTTCAAAACTTCCGTTACTGTATTCTCTACGGCTGTATTTTTTAGCCGCATCAGCTTCTTCTTTTGGTTGGTAAGAAATGGTTAATACATCATCTTTGGTAATTACTTTCAGGTTTTCTTTAACCAGTGCAGGTGCAAAAAGCTCAATAATAAAGCTGCTTTCTGTTTCTTCGATATTAACCGGAACTTTTCTAAAGCCCTGGTTAAACATCCCAAATTTATGGTGACCGAAAGGACCACCAAAGTGGCGGCCGAATTTTCCTTCTCCTGCGCCGAAGCGACTATGCATCTTGCCCGAATGGCATCTATGTTCGTTGTACATTGTATTTAATTTTATTTGATATTATTGTTAATTCATTGGCAAAGGCCAATATTTTAATTGAAAACCGCTTGTTCGGTTTTCGGGATACCCAATAACTGGGTTATGATATTTTGATATGGATATGCGGGAGAGAAAACGGCATAATCAAACTTTAGCCCCCTTATCTGAACCAAAATATCGTCTATAAATTTCATGGGTTCGAGCAAAGCACTGATCAGTCCGGATTTAGGCTGTTCATCTGCCCTTGTGTATTCTTTCTCCCCGAAAATATTCAAATCTTGTGTGTATGCTTTAAAATCGGCACCGATTTCAACAATGGGTGCTTTAAATTCATTTGAACCAAAAAATGTTACTTTCTCGCCCTTGGTAATCAGTTCGTTCGCTAAACCTAAAATCGGACGCACATCAGATTGCGATGGATCACTTAAAAAAAGTACCTGTGTCATGATCTTATCTGTTTACGTTATTTACACTGTCGATTGGTTTAATCACGCTATCGTCTGTTTTTCTGCTATGATGGCTGAAGCTGTGGTTTCGCTCATGCATTTGCCTGCAATCATCGTGGTAATGCCTGTTTTTAAAATCTAAACGGTCGCGGTATCCATTTTGAACGGCCAATACATTTAAACTGTAGAAAGTTGCGGCCGCTACGGCCAATGCCAATAATATTCTAAATGTTCTCATCGCCTTTAATAATTTACGTTAATGTTGTTCACTGTTCCGTTGCCCTGTACGTTTGGTCTGTACCACTGGTTATCGATCGGTACAATTGGGTTGTAATGATGTCCGAAACCATTAAAGCGGTTATGGAAACGGTGGTATTTCCGGCCAATAAAAACCCTGAACATTAAACCGATCAACATTAAAGCGAATATAAATTTGAACACAAAAGGGATAAAGAAAGCGGCTGCACCAAGTACAATCCCAAATCCTATGGTTTTTAATATTTTTTTCATCTTCTTATGATTTATTTGCGCTAATCAATTCATTACAAACAAATTGAACAGCTCATCGTGTTGTTACTGTTATTTATATAGGAAGACGGAAGAGTTTTATTTTTACTTTAAATTATTTCGATTTTTTTTAAAATATTCATTCATCTACTTTTTATGTCATCATGAACGTAGTAGAAAAATCTTTTAAAGAAAATCGCTGAAAGATTCTTCACTGCGTTCAGAATGACACCGTAACAGAAAAGCCCCGATATTGTATCGAGGCTTAGTATTATTCGTGGTTTCGGAAGTGGCCCCATCCGCCACATCTCCTTTTGTATTCTTCTTTAAATTTAATCCGTTCCTCTTCATTCATGCTATCCCATTTTGCACGCATTCCTCTTGCGCGCTCGCGAAAACCGGCGCCACCATCGTGTCCACCACCCTTTTTGAAATTTCCGAACAGGATTCTGCAAAGCACCAATAAGCCGATGGCCTGCCAGTAATTGAGTTTGCCTGCATGGGCCACCTCTGGTAAAATCCAGTTCCATAAGCTCATAACTACGTATCCCAACACCGCTGCAATAAGCAATGCCACAGGGAAAAAGAACATGAATTTCTTGCCGCGATTAAATTTTCTATTCATCATGTCTGTAAATTTAATAGTTAATAAATTCCTGATATAAATTTTGTAACCGGTTACGCAAGTGTTTTACCGCATAACCCTTTCTTGATATTAATGTCTTGATATTCTCACCAGATTCGTCGGCAAGTTCCTGGAAAGTGCGTTCTTCCAATTCGTTCTGCACAAATACATAACGTTGATTTTCTGGCAGTTCTTCAAGTGCCAGAAACAATTGATCCCAGAATAATTTCTTTAAACTTTCTTCTTCTGGCGAAAAAGTTTCGGCAAGTAAAATTTCTTTAAAATTGATTTCACCATCTTCGCCCTCGAAACTAAAATCTTCTAACGATTCCTCTTTTTGCTTCCTGTATTTATCGGTAATTTTATTCCTCGCCACACGATAAAGCCAGCCGCTAATCTGTTCTATGGCACCAACCTCAGGCTGATTGCTCAGCTGAAACCAAACATCCTGTAAAATATCTTCCGCATCCTCATCGGTATTCACCCTTCCGCGGATGAAACTGAACAGGCGTTTACCATAATTGGCAACCGTTGAAATGATATTTTGAGGTTCGTTTGTTGGCACTAAATTTTGTTTAATAATTCAGTTAACGGTTGAGACTCAATATTACTTTAAATTTTCTTTATTTTTTTGAAGATTTTCTCAAATAGACCTAGATCACAATGTTTTAGAAAAAAAACAGTCCGTAATTCTTGGCGGGCCACAGCCCTGCTTTCCATTAATCCAATCCTAATTTAGTGCCGATTTATCGGTAAAGAACCGGAACCATTACATAGGAGCTATCAACACAGGTGGCTTAAGAACTACCCCGCCTTTAAACCTTCATAAAACTTGGCATAGGTTGGCGTTTTTACTCCAAACTTAGCCCCTTCCCGTACCACATATCCTGTTAACGATTCAAGTTCTGTTTCAGACTTATTAGCGATATAATCACTGTGCATAGAAGAAGTTGCGTCATATTTCATCGATTTCATGGTGGCAAATGTCTTTTCCGAAATATCATCACTTATTGAAATCCCCTTTACCAGGGCAAGGTTTTTTATTTCATTTATCAGCAGGATTACCTCATCGCTATGGTTTGCCAATACCGCTCCGATGGTTTTATCATAATAAGAGGTAGCAGTAGCGGTTGGTGAGATAAAAATAAATTTCTCCCAAACTGCAACAGAAATCATATCGCTACAATTCACCTCGATTCCTGCATTTTTACATAAATCGTTAAGCCGCAGCACCTCTTCGGTTAACGGACCGTCCAAACCAAAAGATATTTTTGCGATATTTCCTGAATTCTCTATTAGTCCAGGGCTTTTCAACCTGGAAATAATAAAGGCACAGCCCTTTATAACATTTGCGTTTGGCAGGATTTCTAAAATTTCATCGCTTGCACTAACTCCGTTCAATAAGGGCAGGATAATGGTTCTATCGCCAATTAAAGGCCTCATTTTTTCGATGGTCTGCCTTAAATCGTAGCTTTTAGTACAAATTATGATATAATCGGCTTCACCAATTTCGCTATAATTATCGGTAGCCAAGTAAGGTTTGGCTAAAAAATGCTCGGTACCTTTAAGCACCTTTAGTCCGGTTTTTTGAATCACATTCAGATGTTCTCCCCGGGCAACAAAAACAATTTCTACCTCTTGGCTATTGGCATATTTTTGAGCCAACAAGCCCCCAAAATACCCACCTACTCCACCAATCCCTACAATAACGATTTTCGTTTTATTTGCCATATTTAAATCTGCAGGTTATCTTATTTCAATGCGCCCGTAGGATTAGTTCCCTTATCAACCACAACTTTGGTATTCCCTGTTAAATCTGATACATATATTTTGCTTTGCTGATCTTTTTCTTCACCGTTGTAAAATATACGTTCGTCGGCAGTTACAAAAACATAAGGCACATGTATACCTTGTGGCGAAAGCTGGCTTACTTTTTTAGTGGCTAAATCTACAACAAATACAGCCTCCGCATCCAAAGGGTGGGCAGACATCTTTTTTACATTTACCTCGCCCGCATTAAAAACGATTTTTTTTCCGCCTGCCACATAAAAAAACCTGCTTCTGCTGGTAAAGGCATAACCACCGCCGATGAGATCAGTAATTGGCTTGGCATCTGTCAATTTTCCCGAAATATCAAAAGTATACAGGGTGCTGAGATCGTGCCCAACAATTTCTTTCTCATTTTTCCAGGTTGGTGCATACACATTTAAACCGGATGCACTATCCAACATTACATAACCAGTATTATCGGCCTTAATTACGCCGATTTTCCAAAGGCCTTTTTTGTTAAAGATATTGAATGCGATGCGCTGACCATCAGCCGACCATACGGCCTGGTAATAATTTTTGTTATCAACCATTAACTGCAGCTGGCTTTTATTTTCCATATCAGCAACCCATATCGAACGGTGCCCGGCAGAATCGCTAACCGTGTATGCCAGTTTATTTCCATCAGGAGATATTGCAGGATCGGTAGCACCACCAAATGAAATCTGTTTCATGGTATCGATACTTGTAGCAGCAATTTTATCACCATCCTGATAAGCAAGGGCAAAGTTTTTACTACTTAAAGAAACCGTATCTAAAACAGCTCTGGCGTTTTCCCCATCAGATTTATCATTGCTGCAAGCACAGATCAATGCAGCGCAAGGGATTAAAATAGAAACTAATTTGGTGCTGATTTTCGTCATGTACAATTTTACAAATAGTTTTTAAACAAAAAAGATTCTGGTCCTTTCGAAACCAGAATCTTCTGTTTTTATGATTTTAATTAGACTTAAATCTTTTTCTTATCGGCGTAACCGAATACTTTTTGCAGCAATGTACTACTTCTAGCCCCCAGGTTATCTCTGATTTTCAGCTCTTCTTTAGCCACTTCAATAAATAAACCATCGATGGCTTTCTGGGTAACATACTCTGTTAAGTTCGTATTTACGGGTTTCACCAAAGGCAGGCGGTTGTATTGGGTAGTTAAATCGCTATAATATTTTGTTGCATTTACCTTGCTTAAACTCGTGGTTACAATGGGGCTAAACTTTTGTGTTAGCTGTGCCGTAGTTACCCGCTTAAAATATTCGGTAGCCGCATCCTTGTTTCCTAACAGAATGTTGGTGGCATCAGTCAACGTCATCTGTTTAATGGCCGAAATAAAAATAGGTTTAGCTTCGGTAGCTGCATCTTCTGCCGCCCGGTTTAAGCTCACAATTACATTATCACACAGCTTATTCAATCCAATACCGCGCAATGTTTTTTCAACTTTTTGTGCTTCAGGTGGCATTAAAATCTTAACGGCAAGATTGCCTAAAAACCCATCTTTTACCGAAAGCCTGTCGGCTCCGGCCGAAACCCCGATCTGTAAAGCTTCTTTAATCCCTTGTCCAATTTCTAAGGTAGAAGGCGTACCCCCTACGGCTGTTGATGTACCTTGTTTTTCGGTAACTTTTTTAAATATATCGCTCAGCTTAATTTGAGCACTAACATTTAGGCTTGTTAATAATACTAATGCCAGGGACGCAGATAGAATATTAATTTTTTTCATTCATTATGAGTTTATCTTTTATGCTTAGCAAATCTTTGGCCATTAATTTTGCCGATTTTACCAGGCTTAAAAATTCTGAGCGATACCCCTCTTTGTCTTTGCCTTTTGCGGTTTCGGCCAAAGAGATTACCTGTTCAAAGGTAGCATTTTGTTTGAATGCTGAGTGTCTTAAAATCATACCAAATTCGGCAACCGCGGCAGCAAATCTGAAATTATCGCTTGTTGAATTAATGCTTAAGGTATTTTGGGTTACCGCTTTAACCAATAATTTGCTCCTACTACCTGCTGGCTCTTTATAACGGAGTTTTATGGTGAGCAGCTCGTCTGCATTGTTGGTATTTGATGGTTTTGTTTTTTGGTATTTCAAATCGTCTACACTTGTGGTAAAGTTGTCGTTAACACCTACCGGAATAATTTCGTAGAGTGCAGTAACACTATGGCCTGAGCCTATTTCGCCGGCATCCTTTTCATCGTTATTAAAATCTTCTTTGGCAAGGAGCCTGTTTTCATATCCAATTAAACGGTAAGACTGAACCTTAGCCGGATTAAACTCAATTTGCAGTTTAACATCTTTGGCCACCGTAAATAGGGTTCCACCAAACTCATTTACCAATACTTTCCGCGCCTCTGTTAAGTTATCAATATACGCATAATTCCCGTTGCCTTTATCTGCAAGTATTTCCATTTTACTGTCCTTATAGTTACCCATGCCGTAGCCTAAAACGGTTAAAAAAACACCACTCTTTCTTTTGTTTTCAATCAGTTTCTCCATGTCCGAATCGCTGCTTGCTCCAACATTAAAGTCGCCATCGGTAGCTAAAATTACGCGGTTATTTCCCCCTTTAACAAAGTTTTCTGCAGCGATTTTATAGGCCAGCTCAATTCCTTGTCCGCCAGCGGTAGAGCCACCAGCGCTTAATTTATCGAGTGCATCTTTAATCCTTGTTTTTTCATCTCCATGGGTTGCAGGCAAAACCACACCAGAGTTTCCGGCATAAACAACAATTGCAACTTTATCTTTTTCTCTAAGCTGATCTGTTAATAATTTGAACGATGAAACCAACAGAGGAAGTTTATTCGCTGCATTCATCGAACCGGAAACATCGATCAGAAAAACCAGATTGGATGTCGGTAGCTTTTCAGTTGCAACCGTTTTAGCCTGTAAACCAATTTGCACCAGCTTATGCGCGTTGTTCCATGGTGCTGGGGCCATTTCGGTAATTATATTAACCGGATCGTTACCTTTAGGCTGCTCATAGTCATAATCGAAATAGTTGATCATTTCCTCAATTCTAACCGCATCTGTTTCGGGCAGGTTTCCTCCGTTGATAAACCGCCTAACATTGCTATACGATGCGGCGTCAACATCAATCGAAAAGGTAGACAATGGGTCGCTTTTTGCTTTATGGAAGGTATTTTCGGCAATGCCGGTATAACTTTCATCGTTTTTGTACTCCATTCCGTTACGTTTTTTTCCTTTTGAAATAGATAGTCCGGCAACTCTTCCGGCTAAAGGCTGACCGGAAAATGCATAAACAGCTCCCAATTGCATACTTTTTTGCTGCGTTCCATAACCAACTACCATCACCTCATTTAAGGCATTCGTATCTGCAAGCATCATTATATTCATAATTTTGCGTTTCCCAATCTTTAATACTTGTGCTTTAAAACCTATGTATGAAATCCGGAGTTCTGTATCCTTATCGGTTATTTGAATGCTGTATCTGCCCTTCAAATCGGAGGTAACTACCCGTTTACTGTAGTTTGTAACAATTGATGCGCCTGGCAAAACCGCAATCCCATCAGTAATAACACCGGTAATCTTTCGGTCGTCAAACTGTTTGAAACTCATCAACAAAAAAATTGTGATTAAAGAGAGAAGAAGCTTTTTCATAGTCTTAAATTTTAAGAATGATGTAGTTCTTCAGGTTTTTCCATATCGATACTCAGAAATATTTTTTATACTTGAAGGATAATTCGAAATAGCTACCATTTTTTGAGATTTATAAAAAATACAGCTGGAAACTCCCAGCAAGACGATGCCAAATTAATTGCCGAGTATAAAAATACCGGCGATTTAGACGCATTGGGTACGCTTTACAATAAATACATGCATTTGGTATTCGGGGTTTGCTTAAACTACTTTAAAGATGAAGAGCAAAGCAAGGATGCAGTGATGCAGATTTTTGAAGAATTGGTAACAAAATTGAAAATACATGAAGTACAGAACTTTAAAAGCTGGCTCCATGTTTTAACACGCAACCATTGTTTAATGGCCCTCCGGAAATCGGCGAAGCAAAATAACGTTTCTATAGATGATACTTTTGTGGAAAACAGCGAATTTGTGCATCTGGATATAGACAACACAAAAGAAACGCAGCTTACCATTATGGAAAAGTGTATGGATACTTTGCCCGAAGAACAGCGAAAAAGCGTAGATTTATTTTATTTACAAGAAAAATGTTATAAAGAAGTAGCCGATATCACCGGATACGACATGCTTAAAGTGAAGAGTTACATCCAAAATGGCAAGCGGAATTTAAAGATTTGTATAGAGAAAAACAGTAGTGAATAACGATTGGTTAGATATTGATGTTCTGGAAGATTACCTTGATGGTAAACTTGATGCTAAAGCTATGCACTTTGTAGAAAGACAGGCTTTGGAAGATCCTTTTGTTGCCGAAGCATTAGAGGGGCTTAAACAATCGCCAAAACGCAAGCAAACCCTTTCGATTTTACAAAAACAACTGTACGACCGTGTTTCGGAGAAACCGATAAAACGTAAACTCTGGGGCATTACCACGCAAAGGTTAAGCATTGCTGCAACAGCAACAGTAGCTTTTATTGCGGTTAGCATCTTATTCTTTATGCGCGAAACCAGCCGCAGAAATGCTGAGTTTGCTGCACGCAGATCGAAAGGGGTGATTGTAAATCTCGACACCAATAACGCTATCGCCACCGTTAGGCCAAAAGCAGATACGGTTGCTTCTGCAACAACTAAATCGGCTCTGATTGATGAGGCAATTAAAAATGCCAAAACCAGCGATCTGGCCAGCAACAAGAAAAGAACTGAGCTTGAAAAGAGTGCTGCAAGAGAAACTGAAGCCGAAAAAATTAAGCTAAACCAGGCTTATTTCAACCAGGCTAAAGTACAAAGTTTTGCTGCCCGAAAAGCCGACTCGATTAAAGCCAAATTGAACGAACCGATTGCTGCTGCCCCACAGGCATTGGGATCGAGCAGAATTGTTTTTAGCGGCAATGTAGTTGACCAAAGTAGCGGAAAACCTGTTCAAGGAGCTATTGTAAAACTGGCCGGCTCTAAAAATGTAACGGCAACCGATGCGAAAGGCTATTTTTCTTTACCGGCTGATAGCAATGCAAAAGATAAAAACCTATTGATTAACGCGATTGGTTTTAAGGAAATTCCAGTAGCAGGCCTTCAAGATCCCAATGCAATTAAAAATGCCTTAAGTGGAGATAAATCACTAAATGAAATTGCATTGATTACCGGTTCTAACGGACGAAAAAAAGAAAATATTGCGGCGCCAAAAATTACACTCCGTGCCGAGCAGAACTTGAACGGAAAATCGGCAGATAGCATTACCAAACCCATTCCGGTATCTACTATAAATTATACGCAATACTTAGAAAACAACAATAAACTTTACAACCCGAAAGGGCCTGAGCAATTTGTTATTTTGAGCTTTAAGGTTAAAACTAACGGACGGCCAACCAACATTACGGTTATAAAATCGCTTAACAAGAAGGCCGATGCTGAGGCAAAACGGCTTATCCAAAATGGTCCGGATTGGGTATTGCCTAAAAAAGGAACTGATTTAGTAGAAATCAGCATCAAGTTTTAATTTTCATTTATTAACCACAAGAATACGTAGTGTTGCTCCATTACAGAGCGGGTAAAATATAATAAAGCCTGATGTTCTGTGTGAAACCTCCTTTTTTTTGGTGGTAAAAAACAAACTTCCATGTACAAACTATCTCACTATACTGCCCATAACCAGGATGAAATTCTTGAGTTTATGCATGAAAATACATTTGTAACTTTAATCGGTTTCGATGGCGAATTTCCTGTAGCTACGCAGGTACCTGTTAAAACTATAGTTGATGGCGACTCGATAACACTTATGGGCCACATCATGACCAAAACTGATCATTATCAGGCTTTTGAACAAAATCCAAACGTAATGGCTATTTTTACCGGCGCACATGCTTATATCAGTGCCTCGGTTTACGAAAATCCATCGGCAGCCTCCACCTGGAATTACAAAACGGTTCAGGCCAAAGGTATAATCAGGCTCATGAATTCTGAAGAAACCTATCAGGTAATAAAAGAATTAACCGATAAGTACGAAGATCCCGAAAGTAGTCCAGCTGCGTTTAATAAAATGGATGAAGCCTACATTCAGAAACACTTAAAAGCCATTACCGGTTTTGAGGTTTCGGTCAAACACATCGATCATGTTTTTAAAATGAGCCAGAACCATTCTGCCAAAAACAAAGAAAGTATTGTAAAACACTTGGAGAAAAGTGGTGATGTATTGGATCAGGAAGTGGCTAAGGAAATGAAAAAGAATCTGTAAATATTTATCCATTGGTGGCAGTGAGATGCTACAATCATCACTAAACAAAGGTTCAAGCCAGAATATATTAACCACAGATAAAAAAGGATAAACACAGATAATTATTACGTAATCAAGATGTTAATCTGTTTACATCTGTGGTTAAACACTTTAACATAATAGTATTGGAAACGCTGTAAGGCAAGCTTATATATTTTGCAGTAAAGATGCTGAAACAAGCTCAACATGACGATGGCAACGGTATGGAGTGCAAAGCGGGGTAAAAGAACCACTAAAACCTCCGGTGTTGTTCCGTGTAAAACTCTGCGATCACTGCGGTAAAACACCACCAGTTTCATTGCCCTTGCGGTAAAAAAAAGACCAAAGCAGTTAAGCCCTGGTCTTCTGAGTATATTTTAAAGGATTTTGTTTTTTACTTCAGGTAATAAATTGCGGCATAAATAATGGCTGCTAATGTAGCCGATACTGGTATGGTTAAAATCCATGCCCAGATCAGGTTGATGGTAACGCCCCAACGTACTGCGGATACACTTTTTACAACGCCCACACCCACAATTGATCCTGTAATGGTATGTGTAGTGGATACCGGGATACCGAAATGTTCTGTAATGCCCAAGGTAATTGCACCTGCACCTTCGGCGGCAACACCTTCAAGCGCGGTAACCTTGGTAATTTTAGAACCCATTGTTTTTACGATTTTCCAACCGCCGCTCATGGTACCTAATGATATGGCCGAATAACAGGCTACAGGAACCCACCAAGGCATTGCCTCGAAATTTGGAATAACCTTAGCTGCAATTAATGCCGTTGCAATAATACCCATTACTTTTTGGGCATCGTTACCACCATGGAAGAAACTCAATGCTGCAGATGAAATTAACTGAAGGCGTTTAAACCACTTCTCTGCGGTTGCAGGTTTGGCGTTCCGACAGATGTTAATAATGATCAGGGTGAGTACAACAGAAATAACCAAACCGATAATCGGCGCCAGAACGATAAACGAAATAATTTTGATTACGTAACCCATGTTTACGGCATCCAGCGGACTAGCACCTGTAATCAGGGCATAGGTCATACCAGCACCTGCAAAACCACCGATCAGGGTATGAGAAGAACTTGAGGGGATGCCATACCACCAGGTTAAAAGGTTCCAGATAATTGCCGCAATTAATCCGGCCAGGATTACTTCTAGGGTGATGTAATGTTCAATAACAGTTTTGGCAACCGTATTGGCCACTTTATGATCGGTAAAATAAAAATAAGCTGCAAAGTTAAATACCGCAGCCCATAATACAGCCTGGAAAGGCGTAAGAACTTTTGTAGAAACAACTGTTGCAATCGAGTTAGCGGCATCGTGAAAGCCGTTAATGTAATCGAAAGCGATAGCCAGAATTACAACAACAACCAATAAGGTAGTTACCATGTTTGTTTATTATTAAGCGTTTTTAACCAAGATAGTTTCAAGCACGTTTGCTACATCCTCACACTTATCCGTTGCTTTTTCTATGGTTTGTAAAACCTCTTTTTGTTTAATTAATTCAATTGCATTGGTTTCGTATTCGAATAAACGGGCAACCGCTAATGTAAATACATAATCAGCCTGATTTTCGCCGCTGTTAATGCGGATACAAGCATCAGCAATTACGCGGATATTTTTAAAGCTGCGCAACTCCTTAATTGCTTTATCGATATCGGTACACATTTCTACCAAAAGCTCTGCAATTTTAACAATCGGTTCGTTAATGGTATTCATGTTGTACATCTGCATGCGGTTTGCAGTGCCATAAATATAATCGGCAACATCATCAACAGCTGTAGCCAGCTGGTGGATATCCTCTCTATCAAATGGCGTAATAAAGTTCCTGCTCAACTCAAGAAAAATCGAATGGGTAATATCATCACCTACGTGTTCTAAGCGCTCAATTTCTTTAAAAATTGTTTTTCTTTTTTCAGCATCAGCCGTGCTAACCATTTCTAAAAGGGTTTCTGCAATTTTTAATGCATTGCTGCCTGCTTGTTCGAAAAGTGGATGAAACTTTCTGTCTTGAGGTGTAAAGAACTTAAAAATATTGTTCATGTTAATTTTTAATATGTTGCAAAGCTACAAGCCCAATGTTAAGTTAATGTTAATTTATTAATTATATTAACCAGATTGCTGGCCCTTTCGTCATTCGCTGCTCATTTTAACACTTTTTAGGTATTTGATAATGAATTAAATAAGCTCTATAAAAGCAAAAGACTGCCTCTTCTAAAGAAAATTGTACCTGTTATCAGAACCAATATGAGTTTGGCGCATCTCTTACGCCTTTTAATAGTGATGGATTAACCTTTGAAAAACTATAAATCTGGAAAAGATTGATCTCTAATAAAGGTTGGCGAGCCACCAACCTTCGCGGGGTAAGAGCCGTCGCCGTAGGAATTGGGGAGACCAAATAAATTCTTTGTGTAACTAATGCCTTCGTGGTAAAAAACACATAAACAATCCATAACAACCTTGTGTCTTCCTATTTGGTAAAAAATTAACCTCCCTTTTGCAAGGTAAAGGCGAAGGTGGTTCCAATACCAGGCGTGCTTCTAACCGAAATGGTCTGTTGATGGGCTTCAAGAATGTGTTTCACAATGGCTAACCCTAAGCCAGTACCCCCAACCTCTCTTGCCCGGTGTGTATCGATGCGATAAAAACGCTCAAATAAACGCAGCAGGTGTTTTTCTTCGATGCCGATCCCGTTATCGGTAACCTCAATTAAAACCTGATCATGGAGTTCGAAAATTTTAATGGCCGTTTCTCCCCCATCAATTCCATATTTAATACTGTTTACCATTAAATTGATCAATACCTGGCGTACTTTTTCCCTATCTGCCAAAACGTTGGTTATGGCGGTATATTTGTCTTTAAAGAAGAGCTTGATGTGTTTTGCCTGTGCACGGTCTTCGAGGTTTTCCATCACCTCCTTGGCCAGTTGAACAAAATCAAATTTTTGGTAATTAATGGGCGATTCGCCTGTTTCAAGTTTCGATATTACATCCAGGTCGTTAATCAAATAACTTAATCGCTCAACGTTGTTTTCTGCCTTTTTTAAAAATAACACTGCTTGATCAGGATCATCTACCAAACAGTCTTGTAAAGTTTCGATATAACCCTGAATAGCAAAAAGGGGCGTTTTAAACTCATGGGATACATTAGAAAGGAATTCTCTTCTAAACTGTTCCTGTTTTTTTAACAGGTCTATTTCTTTTTTCTTGGCACCGGCCCATTCTTTCACTTCGTGTTCTACATCGTTAATCGGATCAGAACTTACATATTCGCCAAGGGCATCTTTTAAATCCTTACCCAGCTTAAGGTTGTGGATCAGCTTATAAATAAGTTTGATCTTGGTGTAGATATACTTTTCGAGCAGGTAATAAAAAACCAAAAAACTGCAGAGAAACGATACACCAAAAGAAATGGCCAGATAGTACCAGCTATGCTGAAAGTAAAAATTAACCATCCCGATGGAAACGCCAACGGCAAGAGCAGTAAATAGAACCAGCACACTTAATTTCATGGTGCAATTTAAAGCTTTTTATGTTAAATGTGTGTTAACAGATACTGGCGATCTATCCTTTGTAACGAAAGCAGTTTTTAAAAAGGTTATAAAACAAAAAGAGCTTTCCTTTTTTGAGGAAAGCTCTTTAAAATATTTTCGTTTTGCTTATTTCTTGGTAGAATCGCTTTTAGCTGGAGCAGTTGCTGCAGGTTTTGCGCTGTTTAAGCCTCCTCCAATTGGAGATGGTGAAGGTGTTTTATCTAAACGCTCCTGGATAGCTGAGTTTCCAACAGCTGCTGTACCACCACTGGTTTTCGCAATTGTAGTGATTGATAATGTTAGTACCACAACAGCAGCTAACAATACCCATGATCCTTTTTCTAAAACATCGCCGGTACGTTGTACACCAAACATGTTACTGGTACCGCCTCCTGTGGCTAAACCGCCGCCTTTAGGGTTTTGTATTAAAACAAATAAGCCTAAGGCTATACAAACAATAATTAATAAAATGATTAAAAAGGTTACCATGGTAATATTATATTTTTTAAAATTTCTTTTCTATAGATTGGATAAGGTCGGCAAAGTAACGGCTTTTTTCCGGATATTTCAAACTTAATTTTTTATAAGTATCTATGGCTTTGTGATAAAGCATCTGCTCGATATAAATTTTGGCCAAAGTTTCCGAAACCAGGTCATAATTGTCCTCTGCGCTCTTCTTTGCTTTGTTTTCATTATCAATCTGCTCGGGCTTTGGCGGCTTGATTGTTGGATCTTCTTTTAAGAATTTCTCAATAATCTCAGCTCCTTTAGCATCTTTAACCTCAGCTGATGGATATTCGGCCAAATGATCGGCGACCTCGAATGGTGTTTGAATATGAAAAATATGCTCAACATACTGCTGCTGAAACTCTGCGCGCTCCTGCTGCTGGCTATGATTCGGTTGCGATTTTAACTTACCCGAGTTGTTGTGCGCATATGGCTGAAAAATCTGTTCGTGTTCTTTACGTGTTTTAGCCAGCCACCACAAAAATGTATACGGAAGTTTATCGTCGTTATACTGTGAAACAAAATTTCTTTCTGGCTCATCAGGAACAACCGTTTCTATTTCTGGCACCTGTTTAACAATATCGGTACTTAATTTCTGCTCAAATGCGAAAAAATCAATTGCAGCAGCACTTTCAATAAACGAATCGTCTACAGCAGGCAAATCCATTAAATGGTTATCAACACCAGGAAGATTATCCGGTGTTTCTACATTTACAGGCCTACTTATTGGTAAGTCGGGACCTACAGTAAACTCCTCAATCTCATCAAAAACTAATTGGTCGTCTGAACTATTTTCGGCTGCTGCTAAACTGGCTTCGGCTTCCTGCTCAACTTCATCTTCTTCCTTTACCGAAACCATATTTAACACATGAAACAGTACGTGCCCCTGGCTATACAGAGCAGCCTTTGGAATAGCTGATGCATTGGCCTTGGCCAAAAGTAAGTGAATGGGCTGAGCATATGGGAATTGCTGAACCATATCCTGCAACATGGATACGTGCTCTGGACCAACCTTTCCAGGTTGCGCAAGTAAATCTGCCAGTAGCTTTTTGTTATCCATTATCGAGGTTTGCCGCTAAGTTAAAAAAATGTAGACGGGTTTTTAAAATTTTGTCTTTTTTAGCATCCGGGTTTATTTACCATTGCGCAAAGGCACGGTTAAAAATATCTTCTGATAATTGCTTATTGATATTCTCGATAGCCCCTGGTAACAGTGTTTGAATTGGTGCTCCGCTGATTGGGAAATCGAAAAATTTGGTAAAACTTTCTTCAAAACTCTCTTTTTCGTGTTCCTTTAAGTTATTTTTATACTTTACGGAAACGGTAATGGTTAACCTGTTTGCACCCGAGGTAGGTGTAGCACTGTTTTGAAGGGCCACAGGTTTAATATCATAGCCTGTTATTCTGCCCTCAAACGAAGCATCTCCTTCGCCAGTAGTAGAAATAATCAGCTTGGTCTGGTTACGGATACGGGTTTTTAACGATTCGGTAATCTGGTTACTTAAAGTTGGTACCACAAGCGGGGCATTGTTTTCGAACAGGCGGATCACAACCGTTTTTAATCCTGTTGTAGAGGCTCCGCTGAACTTATAAGAACAAGCATTTAATACCGTAGCAAGGAGGATTAAGGCCAATATTTTAATTTTCATCTTTATAGAAAATAGTATTTAAATTACAAAGCCAACTTTTATAAAGGCCATATAACCAGATTATTATAAATTTAATTCTTTAATTTTCCTGTACAATGTCCGTTCGGAAATGCCCAGTTCCTGTGCTGCAAATTTACGTTTGCCCTTGTGTTTCTTTAAGGCCTTTTTAATCAGATCTGATTCTTTATCCACCAGTGATAGGGATTCTTCTACCTCTTCGGCCTCATGCGCAAAATAATCGGTGTTATTGTTGCTCACGTTGTTATTGCTAGGTGTTGGCTGTTGAATGGTAAAAGCATGCTCCTGCCCTGCAGGTAACTCTACGTCCCTGTAAAGTTGATTGATATACTGTGGGTTATCGGCTAACACTGTAGCCGTATTTCCACCGTGCTGGATAATTTCTGCAACCAGTTTTTTAAGCTCAACCATATCCTTTTTCATATCGAAAAGCACTTTATACAAAATATCACGTTCTGTAAAATCTTCTTTCGATTGCGAATTAATCGCCATTGGCAGGTTACTGCCCGCTTCATTAGGAATATAAGTTAAAATGGCCTGCCCGCTAACATTACGGTCTTTCTCCAACACGCAGATCTGCTCGGCAATATTCTTCAGCTGACGGACATTGCCCGGCCAGCTGTAATTGGTTAAAATCTGGATCGCATCTGGCTCTAAATGTAAAGCCGGACTGCGGTATTTGTCGCTAAAATCGGCCGAAAATTTCCTAAACAGCAGGTAAATATCTTCTTTACGCTCATGCAGTGCAGGAATACGCAAGGGAACGGTATTTAACCTATAATATAAATCTTCGCGGAATTTTCCGTTTTTAACACGGTTATACACATCAACATTGGTTGCTGCAATAATGCGGACATCTGTTTTTTGTACTTTAGATGAACCCACACGTAAATATTCGCCACTTTCTAAAATCCTCAATAAACGGGCCTGTGTACCTAAAGGCAGCTCGGCAACCTCATCCAGGAAAATCGTTCCGCCATTAGCGACCTCAAAATAACCTTTGCGGGCTTCGTGCGCGCCGGTAAAAGATCCCTTTTCATGCCCAAAAAGTTCCGAATCGATTGTTCCTTCTGGAATAGCACCACAGTTTACGGCTATAAAAGCACCGTGCTTACGGGCACTCATTTGATGGATAATCTGCGAGAAAACCTCTTTACCGCTACCACTTTCGCCTGTGATCAACACCGACATATCTGTTGGTGCCACCTGGCTTGCAATATCGATAGCACGGTTAAGCAACGGCGAATTGCCAATAATACCGAACCGCTGTTTAATATTTTGTGTATCCATTTATTCTTTATAAAGTTTCGTCACCCTGAACTTGTTTCAGGGCCTTCTAAACTGAGATGCTGAAACAAGTTCAGCATGATGCATTCTATGATACTATTTTACCGATCAATGTAGCAGAAGTACATTTTTCGATCAATACATTTGCATATTCACCTGGCTTAACCCCTTCAATTGCTGGGAAAATGGCCATTGCGCCACTATCTCCCCTTCCGCAATAATCAAGATCCGATTTTTTAGAAGTTCCTTCAATGAGAACGCGAACAGTTTTACCTACCCACTCCTGCAAGCGCATTAAAGAGTGTGCCTGCTGTTTTGCCAAAATTTCGGCCAGTCGGCGTTTTTTTACTTCTTCCGGAATATCATCTTCCAATTTACGGGCAGCCAAAGTTCCCGGGCGTTCTGAATAGGTGAAATTATAGGCAAAATCGTATTCTACATAATCCATCATGCTCAGGGTTTCCTGGTGCTCTTCTTCGGTTTCGGTGCAGAAACCCGCAATAATATCGGTAGAAATTGCACAACCTGGAATAATTTTCCTAATTGCATCAATACGGTTAATATACCATTCGCGGGTATATGTCCGGTTCATTAACTCCAATACCCTGGTATTTCCTGATTGAACAGGTAAGTGGATATAATTACAGATGTTATCGTATTTGGCAATGGTATATAAAACCTCGTCGGTAATGTCTTTAGGATGCGAAGTAGAAAAACGCACGCGTAATTCAGGGCTAACCAAAGCAGTTTGCTCTAAAAGCTGGGCAAAATTTACGGTTTCTGTGCCCTCTTCCGAAGTCCAGGTGTACGAATCTACGTTTTGGCCCAAAAGGGTAACTTCCCTGTAACCTGCTTCAAATAAACCTCGTGCTTCTTCAATAATCGAATGTGCATCGCGACTGCGTTCGCGGCCACGTGTAAAAGGTACCACACAGAAAGAGCACATATTGTTGCAACCACGTGTAATGGAAATAAATGCAGTAATGCCGTTACTATTTAAACGTACCGGACTGATATCGGCATAAGTTTCTTCACGCGATAATAAAACATTAACCGCTTTATGCCCACTTTCTACCTGCTCAATTAAGTTAGGTAAATCGCGGTAAGCATCAGGCCCTACAACTACATCAACCAAACGCTCCTCTTCTAAAAATTTAGATTTTAAACGTTCAGCCATACAACCGAGTACGCCAACAATTAATTTGGGGTTACGGCGTTTTTCGACACCAAACTGCGAAAGGCGGTTTCTTACTCTTGTTTCTGCATTTTCGCGGATAGAGCAGGTATTGATAAAAATCACATCTGCCTGATGGTAATCCCCTGTTGTTTCAAATCCAGTTTCGGATAAAATAGAGGCAACAATCTCACTATCGGCGAAATTCATTGCACAACCGTAACTTTCGATGTATAATTTACGGGCATCGGCTTTAATTGGTGTATCTAAAATTAAAGCTTCACCTTGCCTGGCCTCATCATGCGTCTTATCTGGTACTTGTAAATCAATCATTATTTAAAAACATTTTGGGGATTGCAAAAATACATAAATAAAATTAAAAGTGACAAATTGACATATTTTGTTTAAATGTTTACAGTACGATTATGATAATCATCAATACAACTGATCTGGGTAGGTAAATTAAAATTTAGCGCATAGAAAACTTTTTGGAAATGGACGGTTCGGCTATGATGGTAAGATTTAGATAACATTTGTTCTGCAACTAGGTTAGGCTTCGATGCCACAAGCCTTGCACACTAGCCCTTGGCATAGCGGTACCCTGCAGGCCGGAGGTACGACGGCCGAAGCGTACAAGCGAAGCAAAGGAACAAACGCCGTTAATTACACTGCCTTTGCGCTCCAAAAACTTTTTTAATAAAATATAATAGCATAGCTATGGCTCTTTTTTCTTCCTGTTTAGCATAAAAGGGTTTTGGAAATGGATGGTTCAGTTATTATGGGGGCATCCAGCCCCGCCCCCGCTTCTGCCCCAATTGAAAAAATTGTGGCATCACGCTATGGTCGGGTTTAGATAACATCTGTTCTGCAACTAGGTTAGGCTTCGATGCCACAAGCCTTGCCCCTAGCCCTTGGAATAGCGATACCCTGCAGGTCGGAGGTACGACGGCCGAAGCGTACAAGCGAAGCAAAGGAACAAACATTGTTAATTACACGGCCTTTGCGCTCCAAAAACTTTATAACAAATATCCGCTTTGGTCTTTCTCCTTTAGTCTTTAAGCTTCACAAAAACCTTTCTCTCCATTATCTGTTACCTATCGATAAGCCATTAATAATGACAGCTCAGCATAAAAATAAAATCTGGACCTGGATAGGAAGCATATTCGGCATTTTGGTGTTAATTGTGGCCTTTGGTGCCATGTTTTTAAGTGCCCGATGGAAACCCATTTTAACAGATAAAATTAAAGAAGGTGTGTACAACGGCTCTCAGCACCTGTACCGCATCGATTTTAAAAGCATAAACCTGAATGTAATAACAGGAAGTTTGGCCCTTCGCGATGTTACCTTGACACCCGATACAGCCGTTTTTGATAGCTTGAAGAAAAAACAGCTGGCACCCGCACATACTTTCGAAATCAAATTAAAGAAACTGCAGATTACCCGCGTTGGGATATTAACCGCCTATTTTAAAAAACGCGTGGATGTTAGCGAAATTCTTTTACAGAAACCATCAATTAATATGGTTTTTAATAAAGTGACCAAAAAGCCCGATACGGTGAAGGATGAAAAATCGCTTTACGACCAAATTTCGAAAACCTTTAAATCGGTACACATCAAAAGCATTAAAATTGTAGATGCAGATTTCGATTATATCAACAAAACAGCAGCAAACAAAACAAAAAACTCAATCAAACACCTCGATGTAACGGTTAAGGATTTTTTACTGGATTCGCTTTCAGGAAACGATACCACACGGTTTTATTATACAAAAGATGCCTCATTTCAGATTGCGGGATACAAATCGGTAACAAAAGATAAAATGTACACCATGAAAGTTGATACCATTATGGGTTCAACCGCATCAAAAAAAATAACCGTAAAGGGATTAAAACTTACCCCTTTGTACGATGAGCTCACTTTTGTGCGGAAATATAAGATCCAAAAAGACCGTTACAACCTCGATTTCCAGAAAATAGAGTTTAATGGGGTCGATTTTATCGGTTTAAACACCGATCAGAAATTGCACGCAAAATCGTTAAGGATCGGCAGGGCAAATGTTGAAGTGTTTATGAGCCGCGAATCGCCACCGCCACCAGGGCTTGATAAAGGCCGAAATTATCCCCACATGGCTTTAAAAAGGCTGAATATGCCCACAATTGTGGATACTGTGAAACTCAGAAATGTGGATGTAAAATATTCGGAATTTAACCCCGCCAGTAAAAAAACCGGAGCCGTAAGCTTTAAAGCATTAACGGGGAACATTTTAAATGTAACCAACGATAGCTCACAACTGAGCAAAAAAAGCCGTGCTTTAGCCGATTTAAACTCGCTTTTAATGGGTGTTGGGAAACTGAACGTGAAAATCGATTTCAACCTCACCGATAATAACGGGCAATTTACATACAGTGGAAGTTTAGGTAAATTTGACCTGAAAAACTTAAACCCCTTATCTAAAGCACTTGGACTGATAGAAATAGAAAGCGGCGATATACAACATATCGATTTTAAGGCAAATGGAGATTTAAGGTCGGCCAAAGGGTCTATGAATATGCTGTACAGCAATTTAAAGGTAAAATTGCTCTCGGATAACATTGATGGTGAAGGAACCAAGGAAAAGGGTTTTTTATCTTTTCTGGCCAATGCCATTCTGGTTAAAAATGAGAACCCGCAAAAGGGCGAGGCACCAAGAACAGCGGTTATGGCCAACACGAGGATTAATTCGGCATCTTTTTTTAACCTGATGTGGAAAACCGTGTTTGTTGGCATAAAAGATATTGTTGGCGTGGGTGTGGTGCCCGAAAAAAACCCCGTAAAGCAGCAAAAGGTAATTGCAAAAAAAATAAGGGAGCAAAAGCGCGCCGACAGGAAAGCGGCGAGAAAGGCTAGAAGAGAAAAAAACTGATCCCATTTCTGAAATGTATGTTTATAAACGTATATTGCTAATAAAACAAGAGACTTCCTTTTCTTAATGCCTGATACAAAGAGATACCGTTATAAACTTTTTAAATGGATTGCCGGCATACTGCTTGGCATCTCTATCATACTTGCAGGTACAGCCTGGTTTTTAAATGTAAAATCGCGGCCGATATTAACCGATAGAATAAAAACCCTGCTTTATAAATCAACCGACAGTTTATATACCATCAGCTTCACAAAAGTTTCTACCAATATAATTACCGGTAATGCCACTTTGCAGAACGTAAAAATTACGCCCGATACCAATCGGTTTAAGCAACTTATTGCACTAAAAAGAGCACCCAATAACCTTTATACAGTTGCTTTAAAAAAACTGGTGGTTAAACGTTTCCATCCTTTAACCTTATACCGCGAGCAAAAGCTCCAGCTCGAAGAGATCATATTTGATAAGCCAGAAGTAACCATGGTTAATCAACAGTTTGCATTTAATGAAGGCCGTGCACCCAGGCCAATCAAATCACCCTACGATATTATTTCGAAAAACCTGAAAGAATTTAGCATTAAAAGCATCCGGTTTAAAGATGTCAGTTTTAAATATATTAACAAAAACAGGCCCAATGCCACTCCTTTTTCTATTGACGACCTCAATATTACCCTAACCGATTTATTGGTTGATTCTACCTCTGCCGATGATCCGTCGCGTTTTTACCTGCTGAAGGATATTGTGATCAACCTCAATAATTATGTATACCGTACGCCGGATAAAATGTATGATATTAAGTTAGATAAGCTTGATTTTAGGGCCACTACAGGTAAATTGAGGGTAAATAGCTTTGCCATGGTTCCATTGTATGATGAAATGACCTTTGGAAAAGTGGCAGGTTATGCCAGAGAACGCTTCAGCATCGGCATGAGCGATATTATGCTCAATGGTATCGATTTGCCATTATACATCAGTAAACAAGAGCTTTGGGCCAAAGAAATGGCTATTTCTAATGGTTTTATCTCAGTTTTTAATCAAAATGGAATTAAAAGCAAACCCCAGGAAAACAAAATTGGCAAATTTCCGCACCAACTCTTACAGCTTGTTAATGCCCCTATATTGGTGCAGAAAATCCAGTTGAAAGATGTAAATGTGAATTATGCCGTTTACAACAGCGAAAGCAACCAGAAAGGACAGATCAGTTTTCAGCATACCTCCGGCATCATCAAAAATGCCACCAATCTCGAAAAGATTAAAGCCATAAACCCGACCATGGAAGTAAACCTGAACACTTATCTTTTTGGGCAGGGAAAGCTTGATGTTAACTTTAAGTTCGACCTCACCGCCAAAGACGGTGCATTTTCATATAATGGCGTTTTACATAATTTTAATGCAAGGGTTTTAAACCAGATTACCAAACCGCTTGGCTTGGTACGCATAAACAGGGGCAGTATAGACAAACTGAAATTCAACTTTAAAGCAAACGATTTAGGCGCAAAGGGGACGGTTGATTTTTCTTACTACGACCTTTCTGTAGCGTTAATGAAAAACGATCCTGAAAAAGATCACCTGGTTACCCGAGGTTTTCTTTCTTTCTTGGCAAATGCCCTGATCATTAAATCGGAAAATCCGGGGCCTGATGGAAAATTAGTCCCGGTAAATGTAAATTACAGCCGGCCGGCAAATACTTCTTTCTTTAATATGATCTGGAGGAGCCTGTTTACTGGGATCAAATACAGTATTGGCATTACAGAGGAAAAGCAAAATGAAGTACGTGAGCATATTGCAAAATTTAAGGCCATGCGGGCAAGCCACAACCTCAGGAAACAGAAAAGATTGGAACGCCGCATGAAAAGAGAACGCGAACAAAACGAAAAGCGGTAACATTTTATAACCTTTTCTTATCTTTATTATCTAAACCTTAAAACAAGATTATGATTATTGTCCTCGCTATTATTGTATTTATATTCCTGATCGGAATATTCTTTTACAACTCACTTATCGGCAAGAAAAACCAGGTTACCAATGCTTTCTCTGCCATTGATGTGATGCTCAAAAAACGTTTTGATCTGATTCCAAACCTTGTTGAAGTGGTAAAACAATATACCAGTTACGAACAGGGCACCTTAACTAAAATAGTAGAACTGAGATCGAAAGCAACTTCGGGAAACATTAGCACGGCAGAAAGAGCAGATTTGGATGCCCAATTAAGCAGCAGTGTTAAAGGTTTGATGGTAAACGTCGAAAATTACCCAGATTTAAAGGCCAATACCAACTTTATTAATCTCCAGACCACCTGGACAGAAAGTGAAGAACAGATTGCTGCTGCAAGAAGGACCTATAACGCTACTGTAACCGATTACAACAATTCGATTATGATGTTCCCTGGCAGTTTATTTGCCGGAATGCTGAATTTTCAGCCAGTTGCAGTTTTAGAAACCGCAGCAGAAGAACGCAAAAACATCAGCGCCAAAGAACTTTTCAATAATTAATGCCGTTTAATATCGAAAGCAATGTAGCCTTACAAAATGTACTGGCTGCAATGGAGGTACAGAGAAAAAATATTGCCTCCGGCCAAAAAAAAGGATACCTCATCATCGGCGGTGGCATAGCCTTTCTAATTCTTGCATCTATTTTAGGTTTTCCAATGCCGGGTATTGCTGGAGCCATTGGGCTGGGTATTTTTGGCGGGATTAAGCTTTCAGGTGCCTTTTCTGAAAGAAGCGTATATAGAGATAAATATAAGCGCGAGGTAATAGGGGCAGCTTTAAAATTCCTTGACCAAAGCTTAACCATAGAGCCTCAAAACGGCATAGGAGAAAGTGAATTTATGCATTGCCAGCTTTTTAACACCACACCCGATCGTTATAAAACGGAAGACCTGGTAATGGGTACTGCAGGCAAAACGGGTTTTTATTTTGCCGAAGTACATGCCGAATACAAAACGGTAGAACGGACCAAGGATGGCACCCGTACAGAATGGCATGAAATTTTTGGCGGAATTATTTTTGTAGCTGATTTTAACAAGAGTTTTAACGGCATTACAACGGTTAGGCCCAAAAGCATCGGTGCAGCCTTTGGTGCCTGGTTTTCGAAAAACCTTTTTTCTTTTGGCAACGACGATGTGGTTCAATTGGAAAATACTGCGTTCGATAAAACCTTTGTTACGCATGGTTCAGATCAGGTTGAAGCGCGGTACATCCTTACGCCTGCACTGATGGAACGGATTTTAAAGCTGAACCAACAAAGCAAACATACCATTAGTTTATCCTTTATCGAGTCGAGGATGTACATTGCCTTTCCCTTAAGCCGGAATTATTTCGAAGCACCTGTTTTTAAATCGCTGTTAAGCTCCGAAATCCTAAACGAAGATATTTCCGTGATCAAATTTATGTATGATATTGTGCAGGAGCTTGATCTGAATACAAGAATCTGGGGGAAAGAGTAGTTTTTTGATGGAAGAGGGAAAAGGGAAGATGGAATTTGCCTACAGTTCCATACTTTTTCTTTAAGCAAGAGGACATCTGCTCTGTTTGCTCCATGCTCTTTCTTAGTGCCCTCTGTGGTTAAACATACTAACTCAAATGTTTTTTCACAATTTCTTCAAGTGCAGCAATATCAAAAGGCTTTGACAGATAGCTATCTGCACCAGCTTCATCAGCCAATGAAGATATATCGTTATTTGCCGAAAAGTAAATTACCGGAATATGCTTTAAATCTGGATGGCTTTTTAATGCTTTGGTGGCCTGTATCCCGCCCAGATCAGGCAGCCAGTTATCCATAAAAATTAAATCAGGCATATATTCTGCTACCTGCTCCTCTATGTTATTGGCGTTTTCAGATGTTTTTATTTCGTACCCTGCATCTTCTAAAATAAATGTACATAGATCGAGAATATCTCTATTATCATCAAAAACAAATACTTTTTTTGCAACTATCATATCAACCTCCGAAGGCAAATTAACCATTTAAATTATTTATATAAGCGGCCATATCATGACCATCTAACAACACATGCGGCTTAACGTTAATTACAGCCTGCTGTGGCATGTACGGCATTATCGCTGTATTTGGATTTTGTATAACCACTGTACCGCCCAAATTGTTTACAGTTTTTAATCCCTCTACCCCATCGGCATTAGAACCCGACAGCAAGATACAAACTAATTTCTCCTTAAATACCTCAGCTGCTGAGTGAAAGGTTACATCAATGGATGGACGGGAATAATTTACTTTTTCCGAATAATCCAAAGAAATGCTACCATTTTCTTCTACCAGCATATGATAATCGGCCGGAGCAATATAAACCTTACCTGCCGTTAAAAATTCTTTTTCCTCGGCTTCGTCCACCTGCAATTGGGTTCGGCTCTGCAACAGATCGGTTAAAAGAGATTCGTTGCTGGCCTTACGGTGCACTACTAAAACGATCGGAAAGCCGATATCGTTCCTTAAGGCCGGAAAAATTTCTAACAAAACATCTAAACTACCGGCAGAACCACCGATAATTAGGGCACTACAAGGAGTGGGGTTTACAGTTTCCGCCATATTTTCTCCATTTTTACCCTTTTATATTCTTTAGCTTTCGGCCAAAACTCTAAACTTTCTTTACTTCCCAAAGCAAGAAACCCTAATTTTTCGATACTGCCATCAAACAGGTTAAATACTTTATGTTGTAGCTCTTTATCGAAGTAAATCAATACATTTCTGCATAAAATAAGCTGAAATTCGTTGAAAGAATGATCAGAAACCAAATTATGGGTCGAAAAGATCATTTTGCTGTTTAAGCTTTCATCAAATTTCGCCAATGAATAGTTTGCCGTGTAATAGGTCGAAAAATCCTTTAATCCGCCCGACTGCAGGTAATTCTCTGAATACTGTTTTAAGTAATTCAGTGGAAACATTCCCTTTTTTGCCTTTTCCAGCACTGATGGATTAATATCAGTGGCATAAATAAGCGATTTATTAAGTAAATTAAGCTCTTTAAGTACGATGGCCAGCGAATAGGCTTCTTCTCCGGTTGAGCAGCCCGCCACCCAGATCCGGATAAACGGATAAGTGCCCAAAACCGGGAGTACATCATTCCGTAAAGCTTTGTAAAAAGAAGGATCGCGGAACATTTCGGTAACATTAACGGTAATCTCTTCTAAAAAGCGTTTAAAATACTGTTTATCGGTTCTAACGGTATACCGGAACTCGGCAAAGCTTACGAAATTATCGAGGGCATATAAACGGGTAATCCTCCTTTTTATCGATGCATGAGAATATTCCAGGAAATCGTAGCCATGGCTTTCCAGAACATCATTCAGCAGAATTTCTACCTGATCGTTATCTATTGCATCACTTATCACCGGCTATTTTGTAAATTTTTCTATCTGTACTAATAATTCGTCAACATTTATCGGTTTTGAAACATAGCCCGAGGCACCAGCACTTAAGCAACGTTCTTTATCGCCAACCATGGCCTGTGCCGTTACCGCCAATACGGGTATATCCTGCATTTTAGCCGATTTTTTCATTGCCGCAATGGCCTGGTAACCATCCATATCGGGCATCATCATATCCATTAATACAATGGCAACGTTTTCGTGTTTCTCCATGATGGAAAAACCTTCCTGGGCACTTATAGCAGATAAACAGTCAAAACCTTTGGCCTTTAAAACAGCTTTTAAGGCAAAAATGTTTCGGTTATCATCATCAATAATGAGAATTAATTTTTGAGGCATAGTTTAAATAAAATGGGTTATGATTTATGATGATTTTCGTAAAGCCAAACGCGCAAAAGTGATATTAACTGATCCATATCTACCGGTTTGCTGATGTAATCGGAAGCGCCTGCAGCAATACATTTTTCACGGTCGCCCATCATGGCTTTAGCCGTAACAGCTAAAATCGGCAGGTTACGGTACTTTATATCCTGTCTAATGGCGGTTGTAGTTTCATAACCATCGAGTTCTGGCATCATCATATCCATTAAAACCACATCAACTTCTGGGTTTTCATTTAATAGCTTAAGTGCTTCCTTACCATCGGTGGCTGCTATCACTTTCATTTGATGCTGCTCCAGCATTTTGGTTAAAGAGAAAATATTGCGCACATCATCGTCAGCAACCAGAACGGTTTTACCGATCAGCACATCCTGCAGCTCAGAGAATTTTTTAGCGGTTTTTGTTTTTTCCTTGCTCTTTTCTTCAACCAGATGCAGGAAAAGGCCTGCTTCATCCAAAATACGTTGATATGAATGTGCCGTTTTTACCACAATCGAATCTGCATATTGTTTAATCCGGTTTTCTTCACCTTTCGACAGGTTTTTACCAGTAAAGATGATGATGGGCAAATTTTCCAGTCCCGGTGTTTTTTTAACCACTTCAAGCGTTTCGTAAGCATGCTTATCAGGAATGCCCATATCGAGGATTACACAGTTCACTTCGGGTTTGTGCAGTGCGGAAACGCCCTCATTTACCTGGTTAACGATTTCGGTCTGGATATTAAAATTACTTAAAAAGTAGCTTAAGGCTTTGGCGTGCTGTTCGTTTTCTTCAACAATAAGTACCTTTTTAGGATGACGGCTCAAGGCGTGCTCAAGTTTCGAAAAGATCTCCTGCATGTGTTCAAAAGCAAAAGGCTTATTGATAAAATCGACGGCACCTTTTAATAAACTCTCTTTTTTAACCTGCAAAGACGACATAATGTGTACCGGGATCGGGCGTGTTGAAGGATCTGATTTTAATTCTTCCATTACCTGCCAGCCATCTTTAACCGGAAGCTGGATATCGAGCAAGATAGCCAAAGGCTTAAAAGTTTTCGCCATTTCTATCCCAACATCGCCCCTTACAGCCACCAAACCTTTATAATTTCTTTTTCTGGTAAAATCTAAAAGTGTTTTTGCAAAAGGGGTATCATCCTCTACAATTAAAATCACTTTATCATCCGGCTGGATATTATCGCGGTCGTCTTCTATTTCCTGCGGGATATTATCAACCGTTAAGTGGCTTATTTTTTTGATCGGGGCCTCTGGCGCTGCTACCGGTTTATCGATATTTGGCAAAATACCATCGAAACCTTTGTTTTTATCGATCGGTAAGGTTAATGTGAAAACACTTCCTTCCCCTTCTTTGCTTTTTAAGTCGATATAACCGCCCAATAACTTCGCCAGCTCCCTGCTGATAGAGAGGCCTAAACCTGTACCACCGAATTTACGGCGTGTAGAACCATCAGCCTGCTGAAAAGCTTCGAACACCATGCCCTGTTTCTCTGGCGCAATACCCACTCCTGTATCTGTAACCTTAAATATCAATGCGGCAAGCTTATCATTTCTGCTGATACTCAAGGTTACCGAGCCCACCGTTGTAAATTTGATCGCATTTGACAAGAGGTTTTTAATGATCTGCTCCAAGCGCATTTTATCGGTATGAAAAAACTCAGGTACTTCCGCAGATTTATCAATCACAAAATTAAGGTTCCTATCTTTTGCCAATGGATTAAACAGCGAACGCATATTGAAGATGATGTCGTCAACCTTAATATTCATCCGATCCAGCTCCATTTTACCGGCCTCAATTTTAGAAAGATCCAAAATTTCATCAATTAAGCTTAATAAGCCCTGGCCTGAACTTTGGATCACCTCTGCATATTCCTGGTGCTCGCGGTCCATTGCCTCATTTTCGGCCATTAAACGTGATAACAATAAAATGGAGTTGAGCGGGGTACGCAACTCGTGCGACATGTTGGCCAAAAACTCCGATTTGTACCGTGTACTTAGTTCTAAAGCCTCGGCCTTTTGCTGAATTTCGATATTGCGCTCTTCGATCAGCTCATTTTTTTCTTCAAGCAGGCTGCTTCTTTCTTCCAGTTCCTGGTTGCTCTGCAATAGTTCTTCTTGTTGTACACGCAACTCTTCTTCGCTGGCCTGAAGTTTTTGTGCCTGCGCTTCGAGTTCTGCGTTTAATCCTTCCAATTCATTGTGCTGTACCTGTAGCTCTTCTGATTGCGCCTGGGTTTCTTCTAGCAACTGTTGAAGTTTCTGTCTGTTTTGCGCACCCAAAAGTGCGGTACCCACATCAGATAAAACCAGATTTAGGAAATGCAGCTGCAGATCGCTGTATTTACCAATGGTGCCTAATTCCAAACCACCGATAGAAATTTCGTTCCTAATAATCGGTAATACAATCAATTGAGCGGGTTTTATGTTCCCTGTAGCATGTGTAACGGTTAATTCGCTCTGCGGCACATCCTCTAACAGGATTGGTTTGCCGGTTTTAACGGCCTGCCCTATCAGTCCTTGCCCCAGCTCTATTGTTTCGGTGAGGTTTTGCCCCTGCAAGGCATATTGGCCCTTTAAATGCAGATAACCATCATCTTTAAATAAATACAAGGCACCGATCTGGCTTCGGGTATAGTTGGCCAGAAATTCTACAATATCTTCTGCCAGGTGGAAAACATCTTTTTCACCCACCATTTTCATATTGAGGTTAGCTACTCCGGTTTGCAGCCATTCATTTTCTTCTAAAGTATCAAAAGATTTTTTTAATGATGACGACATGGTATTGAGCGATTCGGAAAGTTCGCCAATATCATCCTGTGTCTGGCTATCCAGTTTTACACCATAGTTACCACTCGATATTTGATAGGCAATTTCTTTAATGGCCACAATGCGTTTCTCCATTTCATGTTTTTTATCTTCAATTTCTTGCTGAAGCGCAACCCGCTCATCGAAATCGACAGATACTTTTCTATAGAAAAACAGCGTGATCAGTATGGCCAGGATCGCTGCAATTAAAATCAAAATTGGAGTGTATGCAGTAAGTTTATTAAGTTCAACCGTACGGCTTTCGAGTAATCTTCTTTCTTCCTTTACCATCCGGCCAACCACGGCACGTGCCTGGTCCATATAGGTTTTGCCTTCTAACAATACAGTTGGATCTACCTGCCCGCCCAGCGATTTAATTTCGATTGTTGAGGTAATAATATTAAGCCTGCGGGCGATGATGTTTTTTAATTCAGCCAGGTTTTTTTGTTGAACCGGATTGTCTTTGGTTTGTGCTTCTATTTTCGCCAAAGCACTCATCGCTGTATCGGTAGAACCGTAATATGGTTGCAAAAATATTTTATTCCCAGTTAAAAGATAACCCCGTTGGCCGGTTTCTGCATCTTTTAAGGTAGAAATTACACTTTCGGTATTTAAGATTACTTCATCACTGTGTTTTACCAGTTCGGTACTTTTAATCAGGTTACTGATACTTACGTAAGAAGCCAAAGAACTGATAAATAGAATAATTAGCGAGAGGCCCAGGCCCAAACGTAAATTATTTTTAAGCGTTGTTTTCATTATATGTATTAGGGATAATTAGATCTGATTTTTAAGGATTTCTTCTTCGGTAATGGGCACGATAAAATAAAATTCCGAGCCTTCATCGGGCACACTATTTACCCCAATGGTGCCACCGTGGCGGTTAATAATTTCTGAACAGATGTAAAGCCCAATGCCCAATCCGTTAAAACGGTTACTGTTTTCTTCTACCCGGTAAAATTTATCGAATATTTTATGCTGCTGTTCTTTAGAAATGCCAATACCGAAATCTTTTACTGCCAAATACAGTTTTTCATCTTTAATATTGATGGTCACATTAACCTGGTTGGTACCGGGGGCATATTTTATGGCATTGGTGATGAAATTGATGACTACCTGCTCTAAGCGCATTTCATCGCCAAAAATCATTACATCTGTTTTGCCAAGCTTGGTAATCTTAAAATCGGGATTCGAGTGCTGCAACATCTCAATGGCATTGTTTACCATGTTATCGGCACAGAAGCTTTTCATATTGAACTTCATTTTGCCACTTTCAATTTTAGAGATATCGAGCAGATCGACAATTAATTCATTAAGTTTTTCGAGCTGGATGCTGGCCTTTTCGAGATGGTTCTGCGCCATGGTTTTATCATCCCGGTTTAAGCTGCGCTGCAATAGCTGAATATAACCCTTTACACTGGTTAGTGGCGTTTTTAGCTCGTGACTGGCGATGCTGATAAACTCGTCTTTTTTATGTTCGGCCTGCTTTCTGAATTCGATTTCCTCCATCAGTTTTGCCTGCACTTCGTTAAGTTTCCTATTCTGCTCATAAATGCGGTAGAATGTTTTTATCTTAAGTAAGAGCACATTAATATCAACAGGCTTGGTTATGTAGTCCAATCCACCGCTCAGGTAACCTTTTGTAATAAATTTGAGTTCGGTATTTACGGCCGAGAGAAATATAATGGCGGTATCTTTTGCCTTACTGAAACCCGAAATGGCCTCGGCCACCTCAAAGCCATCCATATCGGGCATCTGTACATCTAGAATAATCAGGACGTAATTATTTTTTAAAACTTTTTTCAGCGCTTCTTCGCCAGATGATGCGGTATCAACCTCAAAATTGTGTGCTTGGAGTACTTTCTGTAACGAGATCAGGTTTTCGGGCCTGTCATCAACTATAAGGATCATCTTTATTAAAACAAATAAGAAGCCGGGATAATTATGTTTGGTTT
>Ga0308165_1000639_pt1 | contig 59539 bp, 61 predicted proteins | sample PhyWR2_FD_201032 | JGI IMG/M metagenome (GOLD analysis project Ga0308165, IMG submission 201032) | Phyllosphere microbial communities from UC Gill Tract Community Farm, Albany, California, United States - DLSLW.R2 | ecosystem: Host-associated > Plants > Phyllosphere > Unclassified | place: USA... | reverse complement strand
CTCAGGCTTCGGCATGGCCATGCCTTGGGGCCATGCCCCATCCCATGACCCTGTACGAAAGCCTTGTCGTCATCGGCCTCTTGATTGCGGCCAGCGCATTTTTCTCGGTTGCCGAAATCGCCCTGGCGGCCTCGCGCCGCCTGCGCCTGCGCCAGATGGCCGACGACGGCGATACGCAGGCCGAGCGCGTGCTGCGCATCCAGGAGCAGCCGGGCGACTATTTCACCGTGGTGCAGATCGGCCAGAATGCCGTCGCCATCCTGGGCGGCATCGTGGGCGAGGGCGCGCTGAGTCCGCATTTCAAGGCTTTCTTCGATCTGTGGCTGGACACGCCGACGGCCGACACGCTCGGCTTTCTGTGCTCCTTCCTGGTCATCACCTCGCTGTTCATCCTGTTTTCCGACCTGTTTCCCAAGCGGCTGGGCATGGCCACGCCCGAGCGCCTGGCCATCCGCGTGCTGCGCCCCATGGCGATCTGCATGGCGCTGCTGCGCCCGCTGGTGTGGTTCTACAGCCGCCTGGCCGACGCGCTGTTTCGCCTGCTGGGCCTGTCCTCGCTGCGCGACGACCGCATCACCTCGGACGACATCCTGGCGATGATGGAGGCCGGGGCGGTGGCCGGCGTGCTGGCCGTGCGCGAGCAGCAGGTGATCACCAACGTGTTCGAGCTGGACACGCGCACCGTGGTCAGCGCCATGTCGCCGCGCGACCGCATCGCCTTCTTCCTGCGCGACGACCCGGACGCGGTCATCCGGCTGCGCATCGCGGCCGAGCCGTTTTCCACCTACCCGGTGTGCGAGGGCGACATCGACCATGTGGTCGGCTACGTCGATGCCAAGGACCTGTTCCAGCGTGTGCTCAACAGCCAGCCGATCTCGCTGGCCGACGACAGCCTGGTGCGCAAGGTGCTGATCGTGCCGGACCGCCTGACGCTCTCGGAGGTGCTGGAGCAGTTCCGCCAGGTGCACGAGGACTTTGCCGTCATCGTCAACGAGTACAGCATGGTGGTGGGCGTGGTCACGCTCAATGACGTGATGAGCACCGTGATGGGCGATCTGGTGTCGCCTTTCGATGAAGAGCTGATCGTGCGGCGCGACGCCAATTCCTGGCTCATCGATGGCGTCACGCCCATCGAGGACGTTCTGCGCGCCCTGGGGCTGGACCACCTGCCGCATGCCGAGGATTACGAGACCCTGGCCGGCTTCCTGATGGTGATGCTGCGGCGCGTGCCCCGGCGCACCGACAGTGTCACCTGGGGCGGCTTCAAGTTCGAGGTGCTGGATGTGGACAGCTACCGCATCGACCAGGTCATGGTGTCGCGCCTGGTCCAGGAAGTGCCTGAAACCGTGGCCACCGCGGCCTGAGTCGCGGCAGCTTTTGCCTGCGCCCTGCAAGGGGTGGCCGCTCAGCCCAGCCGTCTGTCCTCGGGCAGCCAGCTGCGCTGCGCGGCCAGCACGGCGTCGGGGTAGGGCGCGCGGCCCCGACTGCCGTTGTAGCGGCCCAGGCCCAGAAAATGGTCGCCGCGTTCGCGGTCCAGGTAATGGCGCAGGATCACGCAGCCAAAGCGCAGGTTGGTCTGCAGGTGAAACAGCTTGCCCGCATCGCCATCGCCGATCACGCGCGTCCAGAACGGCATGACCTGCATGTAGCCGCGCGCGCCGACAGGGCTCACGGCAAACTTGCGGAAATTGCTCTCGACCTGGATCAGTCCCAGCACCATGGTCACGTCCAGCCCGGCGCGCTTGCTTTCGTACCAGACGGTCTGCAGGAACTCCTGGCGGATCTGCAGCTCGGGCATCTTCTTCTTGAGCCGCTCGCTCATGGCGCCCAGCCAGCGCAAATAGGCCATGCGGCTGTCGGTGTCGCGGAACTCGGGAATGGGCGGTGCCTGGTTGGCCACGGCCGAGCCCAGCGCCGTGCGCACCGAGTCCATCAGCGGCTCCTCGACTTGCCCGCCGGCCCGGGCTTGCTCCGAAAACAATAGCGGCATGCCCAATGCTGGCATGCGCAGGAGCCACTTTCTTCTTGAAATATGCATGGAAATAGAAGCGTTTTACAGCCGGGCCGCATGGGTTAATGGGGAATGAAAGTGCTGTGCCGGTTTTTCAGCCGGCAAGTCTGCTTTTCAGGAAATCGAGCGCGCCGGCCGCCTCCACCTTGCTCGCGGCCGTGTCGCGGCGGTGTTGGTACTCGACATGGCCTTCCTTCAGGCCCCGGTCGCCGATGGTCACGCGGTGCGGCACGCCGATCAGCTCCCAGTCGGCGAACATGGCGCCGGGCCGCTCGTTGCGGTCGTCCAGGATCACATCCACGCCGGCGGCCAGCAGCTCGGCGTAGAGTTTCTCGGCCGCCTGCTTGACGTCGGGGAAGCGGTCCGGGCTGATCGGGCACAGCACCACGGTGAAGGGCGCGATGGCATCGGGCCAGATGATGCCGCGCTCGTCATGGTTCTGCTCGATGGCCGCCGCCGGCAGCCGCGTGATGCCGATGCCGTAGCAGCCCATCTCCAGGAACTGCGGCTTGCCGTTTTCGCCCAGGAACGTTGCGTTCATGGCCTGGCTGTACTTGGTGCCGAGGTAGAACACATGGCCGACCTCGATGCCGCGCTCGATGGCGAGCAGGCCCTGGCCGTCGGGCGAGGCGTCGCCCGCGACGACGTTGCGGATGTCGGCGACCAGTTCGGGCTCGGACAGGTCGCGGCCCCAGTTGACGCCGGTGGTATGGAAATCGGCTTCGTTGGCGCCACAGACCCAGTCGGCCAGTACGGCGACCTCGCGGTCCACGACCAGCTTGACCGGCTTTTTCAAGCCCAGCGGGCCCAGGTAGCCGGGCTTGCAGCCGAAGTGGTCTTCGATCTCAGCCAGCGTGGCAAAGCGGAAATTGGCCAGTCCTGGCACCTTGCCGACCTTGACTTCGTTCATGTCGTGGTCCCCGCGCAGCAGCAGCAGCCAGACCTGCGTCTTGACGACTTCGCCTTTTTCATTCGTCTCGTCCGTGGCCAGCACCAGCGACTTGACGGTCGAGGCCAGGGCAATGCCGAGCAGCTCGGCGACGTCGGCGCAGATCGCCTTGCCGGGCGTGGCCGTCTTGGTCAGCGCCTGGGCTGGCGACGGACGCGCTCCGGCAGGAGCCAGCGCTTCGGCCTTTTCCATGTTGGCGGCGTAGTCGCTGGTCGGGCAATAGACGATGGCGTCTTCGCCAGTGGCGGCAATCACCTGGAACTCTTCGCTCAGGTCGCCGCCGATGGCGCCGCTGTCCGCCGCCACGGCGCGGTAGGTCAGGCCGAAGCGGTCGAAAATCCGGCGGTAGGCCTGCGCCATGTTCTGGTAGCTGGCCTTGGCGGCCGCCTGGTCGCGGTCAAAGCTGTAGGCATCCTTCATGATGAACTCGCGCCCGCGCATCAGGCCAAAGCGTGGCCGGCGCTCGTCGCGGAACTTGGTCTGAATCTGGTACACGTTCTTGGGCAGCTGCTTGTAGCTGCGGATGTCCTGGCGCATCACGTCGGTGACGACCTCCTCGCTGGTGGGCTGGACCACGAAGTCGCGGCCATGGCGGTCCTGGATGCGCAGCAGCTCCGGGCCCATCTTGTCAAAACGGCCGGTTTCCTGCCAGAGCTCGGCCGGCTGGATGACAGGCATGCTCATCTCGATGGCGCCGGCGCGGTTCATTTCCTCCCGCACAATCGCCTCGACCTTGCGGATCACGCGCAGGCCCATGGGCATGTAGTTGTAGATGCCGGCGCCCAGTTTCTTGATCAGGCCGGCGCGCATCATGAGCTGGTGGCTGACGATTTCGGCGTCGGCGGGGGCTTCCTTGAGGGTGGAAATAAAGAACTGGGAGGCTTTCATGGGCTATTTTTTGGGGTTTGGAGAGGGTCGTCCGGCGGTTCGCTTGGCGAGGCCGTCTTGGCTGTGCATAATGGACACAGTTTAAAAATTTGAGGTTTGATTATGCTTGACAGGGACGGTTTTCGGCCCAATGTCGGCATCATCTTGCTCAACCAGCGAAGTCAGGTATTTTGGGGCAAACGCATCCGTACCCACTCATGGCAATTTCCGCAGGGTGGCATTGATCGGGGCGAAAACCCTGAACAGGCCATGTTCCGAGAGTTGCATGAAGAGGTCGGTTTGCACCCGCAGCACGTTCAGGTGCTGGCCCGTACCCGAGACTGGTTGCGCTATGAGGTGCCTGACCGGTTCATTCGCCGCGATGCGCGCGGACACTACAAAGGCCAGAAGCAGATCTGGTTCTTGCTCCAGCTGGTCGGCCACGACTGGGATCTGAATTTGCGTGCCACCAACCACCCCGAGTTTGACGCCTGGCGCTGGAACGACTACTGGGTGCCGCTCGACGTGGTCGTTGAATTCAAGCGCGGCGTGTACGAAATGGCGCTCACCGAGCTGTCGCGTTTCGTGCCGCGCTGCGACTTTCGCTTTGATGCGCGTCCCGAGCAGCGCAACCGCTATTTGCGCGGTGGCCTGCACCAGCGCGACCTGGTGATGCATCCGCCTGGCGAGTCTGCCTTTCCTGCTGCAAACGTCGCTCCTGCCTACGCCAGCAGGCCGGGAGCGCCGTTTGAGCTGCCGCCTGGCGCCACGTTCGAACCTGATCCACAGACGAGTTTTGGGCTGGGCGCCCATCCCAAAAAGCCATGACCATGACACGCAAGCCGCTTGTTTTGTTCGTCTGCGGGCTGCTGCTCGGCTTGAGCAGTGCGGCCTGGGCGGAGTTTTCCGACGAGGAAACCCCTTGGAAGGAATCTGAGGTTCCGCCGCCGCCGGCCTTTGATGCGGGCCGGCTGGTCACGTTTGAAGGCTCGCCCGGCTCGACGCTGGTATATGGCGTCGATCCGGCCTCCATCAGCATTTCCAAAGCCGATGGCCTGGTGCGCTACGTGGTCGTGGCCAGCAGCGCCAGCGGCGCGCGCAATGTGATGTACGAGGCGATTCGCTGCGCGACGGGTGAATTCAAGACCTATGCCCGCTACGCGCCCGAAGGCCAGTGGCGCATGGTGAGCAATCCCGAATGGCGCTCGATGTTTGACAACATGCCGTCCAAGCATGCGCTGCGCCTTGCCAAAGCAGGTGCTTGCGACAATGCCTCGCCGCCCGCATCGGTCAATCAGCTGGTCCGCCAGCTGAAAAATCCGGCCTACTGAATTCGCAGCGCCGCTGCATCGGCGGCATGCGGTGCCCAATGCCTGGGGCCAAGCGGCCTTGAGGGCTTCAGCGGCTCAGGATGAGGTTGGTGCGGTGGACCATTTCGGATTCGCCGGTGTAGCCCAGCAACCTCTCGAATTCCGACGACACTTTTCGGCAGATCAACCGGGCTTCGGCGCTCGAATAATTGGCCAGACCGCGCGCAATCTCAACGCCGTCCGCGTCTCTGACGGCAATCACGTCGCCGCGCGAGAATTCGCCCTGAACGCCGGTCATGCCGATGGGCAGCAGGCTCTTGCCGCCGCCCTGCACCATGAGGGCCGCGCCCGGGTCCACTGTCACCGAGCCGCGCAACTGCAGGTGGTCGGCCATCCATTGTTTGCGCGCCTGCATCTTCTGGGTTTGCGCCACCAGCAGTGTGCCGAGTGCCTCGCCTTGCGTCAGGCGTAGCAAGGCCCGCGGTTCACGGCCCCAGGCAATCACCGTTGAGGCGCCCGAGCCTGCGGCTCGCTTGGCCGCGAGAATCTTGGTGAGCATGCCGCCCCGCCCAATGCTGGAGCCGGCGCCGCCCGCCATCGCTTCAAGCGCCGGATCGCCGGCCTTGGCCTCATGCACGAACTGCGCGCCCGGCTCCTTGCGTGGATCGGCGGTGTACAGGCCCTTCTGGTCGGTCAGGATAACCAGCGCATCGGCCTCGATCAGGTTGGCCACCAGCGCGCCCAGCGTGTCGTTGTCGCCGAACTTGATCTCGTCATTGACGACCGTGTCGTTTTCGTTGATGACCGGCACCACGCCCAGCTGCAGCAGGGTCAGCAGTGTAGAACGGGCATTGAGGTAGCGCTCGCGGTCGGCCAAGTCGGCATGCGTCAGCAGCACTTGCGCGCTGCCGATGCCGTTTTCGCGCAGCTTGGTTTCATACATCTGCACCAGGCCCATCTGGCCCACGGCGGCGGCGGCCTGCAGTTCATGGATGGCCTTGGGCCGGGCACTCCAGCCCAGGCGCTTCATGCCTTCGGCAATCGCGCCGCTGCTGACCATGATGACTTCGCGCCCGTCCTTGACCAGGACGGCGAGCTGCTCGCACCACTGGCCGATGGCCTCGGCATCCAGGCCGCGCCCCTCGTTGGTCACCAGGCTGGAGCCGACCTTGACCACGATGCGCCTGGCATTGCGCAGAACGGAAGAGCCGGATGGAGGGTGCATTTTTTCAGTGTTTTAAGGCGCTGGCGCAGACTGTATAAGCGCGAGCAGCTATTGTTTTTATAGCAAGATTCTGCGGCCGCTGCAATACCGGCTGGTTTTGAATCGCCAAGGAGGTCAGGGATTCGGCTCCGGCGGTAGCTCAATGAACCGGGGATCAACGGCTTCCTCGGGTTGCTCGCTTTTCTGGACCTGCTTGACGTGCTGGTAGATCGTCTTGACGAGCTGCTCGCAGCCTTCGCGGGTCAGCGCCGAGATTTCAAACACCGGGCCCTTGAACTTGAAGCGCTTGACGAAATCCTTGACCACGGCGGCACGCTCGTCCGCATCGACCATGTCCAGCTTGTTGAGCACCAGCCAGCGCGGTTTCTTGTACAGCGCTTCGTCGTATTTCTTCAGTTCGTTGACGATTGCCTTGGCCTGCGCCACCGGGTCCACGCCTTCGTCGAAAGGCGCCAAGTCTACGATATGCAGCAGCAAGCGGGTGCGCTGCAAGTGGCGCAGGAACAGGTGGCCCAGGCCCGCGCCTTCCGAGGCGCCTTCGATCAACCCGGGCAGATCGGCCACCACGAAGCTCTGCTCGGGGCCGACCCGGACCACGCCCAGGTTGGGATGCAGCGTGGTGAAAGGGTAGTCGGCAATGCGCGGCCGCGCGTTGGAGACGGCCGAGATGAAGGTGGACTTGCCGGCGTTGGGCATGCCCAGCAGGCCGACATCGGCCAGCACCTTGAGTTCGAGCTTCAGGCTGCGGCGCTCGCCCGGCCAGCCGGGTGTCTTGCTGCGCGGCGCGCGGTTGGTCGAGCTCTTGAAGCGCAGGTTGCCGAAGCCGCCATCGCCGCCCTTGGCGATCAGCACCTGCTCGCCGGGCACCAGCAACTCGAACAGCACCTCGCCGGTTTCCGCATCGGTCAGGATGGTGCCGACCGGCATCTTCAGGATGATGTCGTCGCCCTTGGCGCCGAACATGTCCGAGCCCATGCCGTGCTGGCCGTTGCGCGCCTCGTGGCGCCGTGAAAACCGGAAGTCCACCAGCGTGTTCAGGTTGATGTCGGCCACCGCATACACATGGCCGCCGCGCCCGCCGTCCCCCCCGTTCGGACCGCCGAATTCCTTGTATTTTTCGTGGCTGAACGAAACGCAGCCGCTCCCGCCATCGCCGGCGGCAATGTCAATATAAGCTTCGTCAACAAATTTCATGATGGGTCGGGCCTTGGTAGGCCGGCAGGTGGGAAAGGCAGTTTACAAACAAAAAAGCCCCGACAGGTCGGGGCTTCGAGACCATCGAAGTGATCAGCTCAGGCTGGGGTCACGTTGACGGTGTGCTTGTTCAGCGAACCCTTGGTGCAGAAGGAGACGGCGCCGTCAACCAGTGCAAACAGGGTGTGGTCTTTGCCGATGCCGACATTGACGCCAGGGTGGAACTTGGTGCCGCGCTGGCGCACGATGATGCTGCCCGCGTTGATCACTTCGCCACCGAATTTCTTGACGCCCAGCATCTTTGGCTTCGAGTCGCGTCCGTTTCGCGTAGAGCCGCCGCCTTTTTTCTGTGCCATTTTTCGTTACTCCTGGTACTGAACTGATTAGCCGACGATGGCGCCGATTTGCAGTTCAGTGAAGTTCTGCCGGTGACCCTGGCGTTTCTGGTAGTGCTTGCGACGGCGCATCTTGAAGATGCGAACCTTGTCGTGCCTGCCGTGGGACAGGACCGTGACAGTCACCGTTGCGCCGGAAACCAGGGGCGTACCAACCTTGATTGCACTGCCTTCGCCGACAGCCAATACCTGGTCAATAACGATTTCCTGGCCTACGTCCGCAGTGATCTGTTCTACTTTAATTTTTTCTCCAGCAGCAACCTTGTATTGTTTGCCGCCGGTTTTTATGACCGCGTACATGTAAACCCTCGTAAATTGAGTTCTGCAGACGAATTTCCGCAGAGCCCAAGATTCTAGCATCATGCTTAAAAAATGTCCAATTCGCCAAGTTCGGGCTCTGCTTCATGGGGCGATGAAGCGTGGTCGGGCTTTCTATAATCTGCGCACATTCAACGTCTGGACTTTCTCTTGTCTGCCAATTCTTCAAGCACCGCTGCCGCATTGACCCTGATTGCCGATGACATGGCGGCCATGGACGCGGTCATTGCCCGCCGGCTTCAGTCCGAGGTGCCCCTGGTGGCACAGGTGTCGCAATACATCATCGCAGCCGGCGGCAAGCGGCTGCGGCCCGCGCTGGTGCTGTTGATGTGCGGCGCCCTGAACCATGGCGGCGGCCAGCGCTTCAATCTCGCGGCAGTGGTGGAGTTCATTCACACCGCGACCTTGCTGCACGACGATGTGGTCGATGACTCCACGCTGCGCCGTGGCCGCTCGACCGCCAACGAGGTGTTCGGCAACCCGGCCAGTGTTCTGGTGGGCGACTTTTTGTATTCCCGCGCCTTTCAGATGATGGTGGAAGTGGGCGACATGCGCATCATGCAGACCCTGGCCGAGGCCACCAACGTGATTGCCGAGGGCGAGGTGCTGCAGCTGATGAACATGCATGACGCCGCCTTGTCCGAGGAAGGCTACCTGCGCGTCATCCGCTCCAAGACCGCCAAGCTGTTCGAGGCCAGCGCCCGGCTGGCTGCCTTGCTGGCGCAGTCATCCCCAGCCATTGAGCAGTGCTGCGCCGAGTACGGGCAGGCACTGGGCACGGCCTTTCAGGTGATTGACGATGTGCTCGACTATGACGGCGAAGTGGCCGAGATGGGCAAGAACCTGGGCGACGACCTGCGCGAAGGCAAGGTGACGCTGCCGCTGATCATTGCCATGCAGCGCGCCAGCCCGGCCGAGTGCGCCATCATCCGCGAGGCGATTGAAACCGGCGGCACCGAGCACATGGCGAAGATTGTCGTCATCGTGCAGCAAACGGGTGCGCTGCAGGCCACCCGCGATGCCGCCGCCGCAGAAGCACGGCGCGCATTGAATGCCTTGCAAAACCTACCAAAAAACCAGTACAGTAATGCCTTGGAGCAGCTGGCCTCCCAGTTACTGGACAGGCGCTCCTAAAGACACCATTGCAGTTTCAAGTCGGGGTGTAGCTTAGTCTGGTAAAGCGCTACGTTCGGGACGTAGAGAGCGGAGGTTCGAATCCTCTCACCCCGACCAGGATTCATGTCAAAAAGCCTTCAGGAAGCGCTTCCTGAAGGCTTTTTTCATGGGCAGTCGCCTTAAAACTTTGGAAAGCGGATACGGCTGACCATCAGCGAACCCGACAGGGCGAACAGCAGCACCAGGGGATGCAGCGTAAAGCCGGCCAGCGTTACCTCTCCGAACCACAGCGCCTTGTGCAGCGCGCCTTGCCAGGCGGCGATGAACAGCACCAGCACCAAGAGCACCGAGGTCGGGATGGGCGTGCCCTCGAAATACTTGACCTTGCCGCCATCGCCGGACAGCGACTCGGCCGTCACGTTGTAGCGTGCCAGCCGGGAGACGCCGCAGGCGACGAAGGCGGTCAGCACGATGCGGTCATAAAAGCCCTGCATGCCGCAGCCATAGGCGATCACCGCCGGGGCAACGCCGAAGGAGATCACGTCGGCCAGCGAGTCGAGCTCGCGGCCCAGCACCGAGGTTTTCTGCCGCCAGCGGGCGATGCGGCCGTCCAGCACGTCGAAGATCAGCGCGGCCAGCACCAGGCCGCAGGCAAAGTACACATGCTTGATATCGCTGCTCTGCAGGTAGCTCATCATGGAAAACAGGGCGCCGGTGCCGCAGATGGCATTGGCCAGCGTGAACCAGTCGGCCAGATGAAACTCGCGGATCATCGAAAAAGGCTTGTTCGGTGTGTGTGGCGTCATGGCGCACAGCGTACCCGAGTTTTGGATCAGCGTGGTTTCCCGCGTTTGCGCGGCCTACTTGACCAGCTGGTTGAGCTGGATGATGGGCAGCAGCACGGCCAGCACGATCAGCATCACCACCAGGCCCATGGCCACGATCAGCAGCGGCTCCAGCAGCGTGGCCAGCTGCAGGGCGCGGCGCTGCACTTCGGTGCCGAGCTGGCGGGCGGCGCGGTCAAGCATCAGCGGCAGCTGGCCCGTCTGCTCGCCCAGGCGGGCGAACATGCTGAGCAGCCCGGGAAAGCGCTTCTTGTTCGACAGCGCCGAGGCCAGTGGCGTGCCTTCGCGCACCAGCACCAGCGCATCGAGCGCGTCGGTGCGCATGGCGCGGTTGGACAGCGTGTCGGCGGCGGCCTGCAGCGCCTTGAGGATTGGCACGCCGGCGCCGGCCAGCATGGCCAGGGTGCCGGCAAAGCGGGCCGCGTTGTAGCCCCGGGAGAGTTTGCCCAGTACGGGCAGCGTCAGCCAGGCGGCGTCGAATCTTTCACGAAAAGAGGCGCGCGTCCAGGCCAGGCGAAAGCATGCTGCTATCAAAAAAATAGCTAAAAGAATGATCCAGCCCTGGTTGCGGATGAAGCCGGCCAGGCCCAGCATGATGACGGTGAGCAGCGGCAGCGCGCGCTTGCTGCCGGCAAACACCTGCGCGACCTGCGGCACCACGTAGCCGAGCAGAAACATCACGATGACGATGGCGATCAGCGAGACGATGGCCGGGTAAAGGGCCGCGCTCACCAGCTGGCCCTTGAGCTGCTGGCTTTGCTCCAGGTCGTCAGCCAGCCGTTCGAGCACCAGCCCGAGGTTGCCGCTGTGCTCGCCCGCGCCCACCACGGCGCAGTAGGTGGCGGAAAATTCGCGCGGGTGCTGCGCCAGCGCCGCGGCAAAAGGCGTGCCGCCGTTGACCTCGGCACGCAGGTGTGATACCAGGTGGCGCTGGGGCACGTTGTCCGACTCGTCGGCCAGGGCCGTCAGCGCGCGCTCCAGCGGCAGGCCCGAGGTCACCAGGCCAGCAATCTGGCGCGTCCAGACGGCCAGGGCCGTGGCATCGAAGACGCGCTTGGTCCAGAGTGTGGCGTTCCAGCCGCTGCCGCCGGCCGCCTGGCCCGCCTTGGCGGCGCCGACCGGCTCGACCGCCAGCGGCACCAGCGCCTGCGACCGCAGCATGCTGCGGGCAGAGCGGGCGGTGTCGGCCTCGATGATGCCCTTGCGGGTGCTGCCCTCGGCGGTGAGCGCTTCGAATGAATAGGCGGGCATGCTCAGTCGCGGGTGACGCGAATCAGCTCTTCGCGCGTGGTGATGCCGGCCTGCACCAGCCGCTCGCCGTCGTCGCGCATCAGCGTCATCCCGTTCTTGAGCGCCGCTTCGCGCAGCTCGGCTTCGGAGGCCTGGTGGTGGATCTGCGCGCGGATGGCGTCGTCGGTCGCCAAGAGTTCGAAGACGCCCGTGCGGCCCTGGTAGCCGGTCTGGCCGCAGCTGGCGCAACCGGTGCCCTGGCAGTGCACGCAGACCTTGCGCACCAGGCGCTGGGCCAGCACGCCCAGCAGCGACGAGCTGAGCAAAAACGGCTCGATGCCCATGTCGGTCAGGCGCGTGACGGCGCTGGCCGCGTCGTTGGTGTGCAGCGTGGCCAGCACCAGGTGGCCGGTGAGCGAGGCCTGGATGGCGATCTGCGCGGTTTCAAAATCGCGAATCTCGCCGATCATGATCACGTCCGGGTCCTGGCGCAGGATGGCACGCAGCGCCTTGGCAAAGTCCAGCTCGATCTTGGGGTTGACCTGCGTCTGGCCGACGCCGGCCAGCTCGTACTCGATCGGGTCTTCCACGGTCATGATGTTCTGGCGCCGGCTGTCCAGCCGCTCCATGGCCGCGTAGAGCGTGGTGGTCTTGCCCGAACCGGTCGGGCCGGTCACCAGGATGATGCCGTGCGGCTGGGCCACCAGGTGCTCGAAGCGGCTCAGCACGTTGCCCTGCATGCCGACGGCCTCCAGGTTGAGCCGGTCGCCGCTCTTGTCCAGCAGGCGCAGAACGGCGCGCTCGCCGTGGGCGCTGGGCAGGGTGGAGACGCGCACATCGACCGCGCGCGTGCCGATGCGCAGCGAGATGCGGCCGTCCTGCGGCAGGCGCTTTTCGGCAATGTCCAGCTCGGCCATGATTTTCAGGCGCGAGATCAGCGCGGCGTGCAGTGCCCGGTTGGGCTGCACGACGTTGCGCAGCGAGCCGTCGACCCGGAAACGCACGGCCGAATGGCGCTCGTAGGGCTCGATGTGGATGTCGCTGGCGCCGTCGCGCGCGGCCTGCGTCAGCAGTGCGTTGAGCATCCGGATGATGGGCGCGTCGTCGGACGTTTCCAGCAAGTCCTCGATGGCCGGCAGCGCCTGCATCATGCGCGACAGGTCCACGTCGCTCTCGACCTCGCTGATGACGGTGGCGGCGCTCGACTCGCTCTGCGAATAGGCGGCGCTGATGCGCTGCTGCAGCAGCTCGGCGGCCTCGACGTTGATGTGCTGCACCTCGTACTTGCGCATCACCTCGCTGATGGCGCCGGCGGTGGCGGGGGTGTTCAGGTCATGCAGCCACAGCGTCAGCTCGCCGCCGAAATCCTCCAGCAGCAGCTGCTGGCTGCGCGCGAACGCATAGGGCAGGGGGTAGTGGGCGGGGTGTTGCATGGCGGTGTCAGTTTCTCAGCACGGGCGCCGATTCGGGCCTGAAGAGCGGCTGGGGCGCCGGCTGCGCCGCTGGCGTAGGCTGGGTTGGCACCTCGGGCTGTGTGGGCTGGCCGGGGACGAGCGTGGGCAGCACCGGCGCTGCGTTCACCGGCACCAGCGCGCTGCTGGCCGGCTGCGTCTGCTGCTGGCTGGTGCGCATCATGTCGTAGCGGTCCATCGACAGGCTGCTGGTGGAGGCGCCGTCGCGCACCACCACGGGACGCAGGAACACCATCAGGTTGGTCTTCTTGCGGCTGCGGCTTTCGGACTTGAACAGGTTGCCCAGCCCCGGGATATCCCCCAGCCCCGGCACCTTGTCCTGGTTGTTGGCGTATTCGTCCGACAGCAGTCCGCCCAGCACGATGATGGAGCCGTCCTCGACCAGCACGTTGGACTCGATGGCGCGCTTGTTGGTGATGAGGCCGGTGGCCGAATTGATCGAGCCGGCCTGTACGCTGGAGACTTCCTGGAAGATCGACATCTTCACCGTGCCGTTCTCGCTGATCTGGGGCTTGACGCGCAGCGTCAGGCCCACGTCCTTGCGCTCGATGGTCTGGAACGGGTTGACGCTGCCGTTGCCCGCGCCGGCGTTGGCATTGGTGTACTGGCCGGTCACGAAAGGCACATTCTGGCCGATGACGATCTTGGCTTCCTCGTTGTCCAGCGTCAAAAGGTTGGGCGTCGAGAGGATGTTGCCCGCGCCCGAGGTCTGCAGGAAGTTGGCCAGGAAGCCCAGGAAGTACACGCCGTTGCTGCGCGCGGCCACGCCCAGGTTCAGGCCCGCGCCGGGCGCCACCGTGCTGCCCGAGACGCCGGCCTGGGTGGCCAGGGTGATGAGGTTCTTGCCGCCGGTGCCGAAGTTGGTGCCCAGCAGGCCGATCAGGCTGTTGCCGTCGCGCCCGAGCGGCCCCTGCCACTGGATGCCGAATTCGGCCGCCTTGTCCACGTTGACCTCGGCGATCAGGCTTTCCACATACACCTGCGCGCGCCGGGCGTCGAGCTTTTCGATGACGGCGCGCAGCTGGCGGTACTGCGGCTCGGAGGCCGTGATGATGAGCGAGTTGCTGGCCGGGTCGGCCTGGATCTGCCCGCCCGTCGAGGGGCCGGCGCTGGGCGTGACCGGCGCCGTTGCCGCGTTGCTCTGGTTGGCGCCGCCGGTGTTTTGCGCGCCGCCTGCGGAGTTCTGGGCCGAGGCGTTGGTCAGCAGCGGCGTGGCCTGGCTGGTCGAGCCGCCGCTGGACTGGCCGGTCATGGCCGCGCGCAGCACCGTGGCCAGCTTGGTGGCGTCGGCGTTCTTCAGGTACACCACGTAGATGTTGCCGGCGTCGCCGTTCGGGCCGTTGAGCGTGGGCGTGTCCAGCGTCCTGAGCAGCGACTTGACCAGCTCCAGGCGCGAGGCGTTGGCCGCGCGCACGATCAGCGAGTTGCTGCGCGGCTCGGCGATCACCGTGGTCTTGTAGCTGGCCTCGGCCGTGGCCGCCGCGCCGGTGCCCGCGCTGCTGTCGAGCAGCCGCGTGAGCAGCGGCGCCACGTCGGTTGCCGAGGCGTAGCGCACCGGGATCATCTCGACATCGGTGGCGTTGGCCACGTCCAGCGCGGCGATGATGCGGCCCAGGCGCGAGAGGTTGTCGGCGTAGTCGGTGATGACCAGCGAGTTGTTGCCGGGGTTGACGTTGATGGTGTTGTTCGGGCTGATCAGCGGGCGCAGGATGGGCAGCAGGTTGTTGGCGTTCTCAAAGCGCAGGTTGAAGATCGTCGTGGCGATCTGCCCGCCGCTGGCCGGCACGTTGGTCGAGACCGAGCCGCCCTGCAGCTTGGCATCGGCCTCGGGAACGATCTTGTCCAGCCCGGCGCTGTTGACGACAGTGAAGCCCTGCAGGCGCAGCGTGGCCAGGAACTGGCTGTAGGCCACGGCCGGGCTGACCGCGCGCTCGGTGGTCAGCGTGATCGTGCCCTTCACGCGCGGATCAACCACGACGTTGCGCCCGGTCAGCGTGGCCATGGTGCGGGCCACCGCTTCGATGTTGGCGTTGACGAAGTTCAGTGTGATGGCCTCGCCGCGCCTGGATTCGGCCGCCGGCGCGGGCTTGCGGGATTGCGGCTGCGCCTGTGAGTTCAAGGGAAAAGTGCCCGCAGCGCAGGCGAGCATTGCGCCGGAAGCTATCGAAACAATAGCAAATGAGGAATTTTTGGAGACGAGGTGTTGTGTCATGCGGCGTTAACCCACTTTGAAGATGGCAGTTGCGCCATTGCGCCGCCCAATGATGTTCAGGAGATTCGAAAGCGCATCGACGCTCTCGGGCGTGGCGCTGGCCGTGCCCTCGAAGCGCAGGCGCTCGCCGGCCCACTGGCCCTGGCCGGTGAGCTGCAGCCTGCCTTCGAGCGTGCTCAGCTGCAGCGTGGAAGGATTGCCGCCCTGCAGCAGCAGGCGGTAGCTGCCCATGGGCTGCAGCGTCGAGAGGCGCGAGGAGACCTGCGCGGCGTCGAGCTGCACGCGCCCGTCCAGGCTGAGCCGGCCCTGCGCCCAGCGGACGTTCAAACCCTGGGTGGACGCCGCCAGCCGTCCTTGCGCCTGCACGGTGTTCCAGGGCGTGCCCAGCCCGGTGAGCAAGGCAGCGGGCCAGAGAGACTGGCTGTCGGCCAGCGCCAGCTGCACGCCGCCCCAGCCCGCAGGCATCACCTGAAGCTGCAGCGCCTGCTGCATGCAGCAGTCGGCGTTCAGCTGCACTTGCAGGCCCAGCCCGGCCGGGCGGATGCGCCAGTGCAGCTGGCCGGGCAGCGCCACGGCATCGCGGCTGCCGGCGCCGCCGGACAGCACGAGTTGCGCCGAGCCCTGCCAGAAGCCGCCGCGCGGCGCGGCCAGCAGCACATGCTCGCCGCTGGCCTGCCCGACGAGCGCGGCCAGCCAGCGCGCCGGCGCAAAGACGACAGGCGCGACCAGCAGTCCGGCCAGCACGCCTGCCAGCGCCCAGCGCCAGGGCGCGGAAACAGCACTTGCGGCGGCCAAGGACGTGTGTTGCATCATGAGCGCTAGCGGGCCGGCAGGCCCATCACCAGCACGCCGCTCCAGGTCGGGCTGCCCGGCGCGCCGGCGCGCGCCAGCCGGGCCTCGACCGGAACGGCGCGCGCATTGAGCCGCGCCTGCGCCAGCCATTGGGCCAGCGCATCGGGCGAGGCGTCCTTGAGCGTGATGCTGGCGCGGTCGCCAGCCACGCCAATCTGGGCGCTCGTGCCCAGTGTCTGCTGGGTGGCGGCGGTCAGGGCGCGCACGGCTTCGTCAAAACCCAGCGGCGGCTGCTTTTGCAGCGCCTGCGCCTGGGCCTGCAGGGCTTGCATCTGCTGCAGCTGGGCGCCCAGCGCGCTGGCCTGCGCGTCGGCGCTGCGCAATGTGGTCAGGGCAGGGCCCACGCTCAGCAGCCACAGCGCCAGGCCCAGCACCAGCAGACCAGCGAGCCGGAGCAGGTTTTTTTCGCGGCCGGGCAGGCGCGACCAGCGCGTGCGCAGCGGCGCCAAGGCAGTGTCCAGACTCATGGCATGCGCTCCTGTTTCATCACCAGGCTGCCCCCGTCCAGGCGGGCGCTGTAGCCTTGCGCCCGCAGCCGGTCGGCAATGCCGTCCAGACCTGCGGACGCGGTATCGAGCCCTTTCAAGCGAAGCTCTTCTGCTACGAATTCAATAGCTGACGGTGCAGGCGCATTGGGCGCTGCAGCCTGAAACTGCCCCAGCATGGTTTCCAGGTCGGCCGGCGACGCGGCGCCGTTGCGGCGCTGCAGGTCGGCCAGCGCCCGGGCCATCTGCACCGGCGCGTTGACCACCACCCGCACTTCGGGAAAGGTGGCGGTCAGCGTGCCCTGGATCGCCGCGCGCTGGGCCGCCAGCGCCGACTGCTCCTTCCAGGCCCAGGCCTGCAGGCCGATCAGGTTGCTGGCCACCAGCACCAGAGCCGCCCAGCGCGCGGCGCGCCAGCGGGGCGCGCGAAAGAGCGCGGACATCAGGCCCGTCAGGCGCTTGCGCATGCGCGTGCCGCGCGTGTAAAGCAGGTCGAACTGCGCCAGATCCCAATCCGACTGCGCCGCCGCCAGCCAGCGTTCGGCGGCTGTCTGCACCGTGGCCGGGCGGTTGAAGAAATGCTCGGCCTGGGCGGTGACGGCCGGCTCGGCCAGCACCTCGGCGTCTTCGGGCCAGGCGACCAGGGCGGCCGTGGCCACCGACAGCGGCAGCAGCGTCACGCCGCCCGGCCCGGCCAGCATCAGCTGGGCCTGCTCGGGCGTGCCGGTGACATGCAGGGAGGCGGTGCCGGCGTCGCCCGAGGGCGGCGCCAGTTCGGGCACGATGCGGGCCACGGGCCGCCCGGCCTGGGCCAGCTCGGCCAGCCAGGCATGCAGCCAGACGCGGTCGCAGGCGGCCACCCACACCGGCTCGTGGCCGCTGGGCTGGGGCTCGATGGCCAGGTGCAGCTGGCTGGTGTCGTCCAGCAGGCTTTCTTCCAGCAGCCCGTCGAGCACGGCCTTGAGCCGGGCGCTGCTGCTTTCCTGGAGCAGTCCGGCCTTGAGCGTGCCTTTGGGCAGGGACAGCCGGTGCCAGGACAGGCGGCAGGCCGGCACCAGCGCCACGATTTCGGTGCCGCCAGGCGCGGGCAGCAGCGCCACGGGCGCCTGGACGGCTTGCTGGACCGTGCGGCCGTCATGGCTCAGAACGCCCTCGCACAGCGTGGCGACAGTGGGCAGCGTCCGGGAAAGGGTGACGATCAGGATGGGCATGGCGGGTTCGAAAGGGTCATTGTAGGGGCTTGGTTTGGGGCTCTGCAGCGCCACGGTCGCGCCACAAGGTCTTCACCTCCAGCCCGTCGCGCTGCACCACCGAGCGTTCTTCCACGACTGTCTGCCCCAGCCGCAGCCGTCCCCGGACCTCGAAAAAACGTGAGCTGACGCTGTGCTGGGCGGCATCCAGCGGCACCGTCGTCTTGCCGATATGGGCCGCCGCATCGGCCAGGGTGCGAAAGTGCGAGGTCTTGCGCACGTTCACCAATTGTTGCGCTTGTGCCATGTCCAGCGAAGAAATGCAGGCAAACAGCACGGTGGCGCTGGCCGTGTTGAGGTTGACCGGCGTGCTCACCGGCAGCAGGGTGATGTAGGGCTGCAGCACGGCCAGGCTGCGCGGCGACAGGCCCAGCCAGACCAGCTGATCGATGCGCTGGGGCAGCAGCGGCGCGGTCAGGGCCGCATCGCCGCCGGTGCTGGCGACCATGGCCAGGCGCAGGTTTTCGGCCATGAGGGAAAGCTCGCCCGGCGGCAGGCCCAGCGTCTGGAACAGCCTGCCGAAGGCCTTGAGCCCGGGCTCGGACACCTTGCCGTTTTCCACCAGTCCGGCCACGTTCAGCCGTGCCTGCAGATCGGAAATCAGGCCGGACAGGAAGGCCTGGGAAGCGTCGGCATCGGTGTCGGCGGCGCTGGCGCTGTCGGCGGCCAGAAAAGTGGACAGCCGGGCTTCTTCAAGGGGAATGGCCCAGGGTTCGGCCAGATGGTCCACGCCACCCGAGCGGGCATCTTCGCGCAGGATGAGGCGCGCCCAGTCGAGCGCGCCGCCCAGCACCCAGAGCGACTGCACCCGCGCGCGCTCGGCCGCCTCGATCTCGACGCTGCGCCACTGCTGCCAGAGCGCGCCAGCGGCCAGACTGGCCACCAGCGCCACGGTCAGCATGGCCGTCAGCAGCGCCGCGCCGGCCTGGGCCAGCGGCTGGACAGGCCGGCTCATGGGACCTGCCCCGACAGCGCGGGCCGAACCCAGTCGCGAACGATGACGCCGTTGATCGCCTGTCCGGCTGGCAGGGTCAATATCAGCCGCACGCCGTCGGGCAGCGCCACGCTGTCCGCCTGGGGCTGACCCCTGCCCGTCGCCGTGGGCGCGGCATTGCCGCTGGACAGGGGATTGGTCCATGCGTTGCTGCGGTAATAGAACAGTTGCCACTGCGCCAGCGGCGTGATGCGCACTTCTCCCTGCTTTTCGGCATCGCCCGGGTTTTGCGCCCATTGGGCGGCCCGGCTCCAGGCCGCGTTCAGCTCGCCACGCGAGAACTGCGGCGCCGACTGCCAGCGCAGCCACTGGTCGGTGCCGTCCACATTGCGGCGCGACCAGGCCACCACCAGCAGGCCGTCGCCGGGCCGGACGCTGCTGCGGCGCACGATGCGCAGCCCGCGCCCGTCCCAGTCCAGCGTGGGCGTTTGCGGCAGCTGCACCAGCGCGTCCAGGTCGGCGGCCCACTGGCCCAGGCCCGCCTGCAGCGTGAGCACGGCATCGGCGCGCTGGCTGATCTGCGACTGCGCCCGCACCATGCCGTCCAGGCCGCGCCAGCTCAGGCCGGCCATCAGCGCCATGGCCGCCAGCGCGACCAGCAATTCAATCAGCGTGAAGCCGCCTGCACCCGCACCTGCGGGGCGCGGGGCCGCAGGCCGGCGGCTGCATGCGTGCGGCATCGCTCAGTACCTTCCCACGATGGTGGACAGTGCCAGGATGCCGCTCTGGCCATCGAGCACCTGCGCCTGCACGCGCACAAAGTTCGGGTTGGGCGTGGGTTGCACCAGCAGCCGCAGGTTCAAGCTGCGGCCAGCCTGCTCGCACACGCTGGTGTTGTCGCCCACCGGCGGCAGCTGGCGCGACAGGCGCACGCTGACCAGGGCATTTTCAGCGCACAGCTGGGCCAGCAGCACATCGGACTGGCGTTCGGCATTGCGGGTGAGCGAGCCCGTGGCGCGCACACCAGCGGCCAGCGCAATGGCCACGATCCCCAGCGCCACCAGCACCTCGATCAGCGTGAAGCCGCGAGCGCCAGAAGAATGCAGGCGCAGGCCGCGCATCAGCGTGTGCCGGACGCGGTTTCGACGTCCGCCACGACCGAAAAGGGGCGCACCCCGTCGGTGGCCAGGCGCAGGCTGCGCGCAGGCTGCGAGACGGACACCAGGCGGATCTGCTGCGGACCGATCACCGGCTCGGGACCGAGCACGATGGCGTCGGCGCTGGCTGCGCGCACATCCTGGCTCAGCCAGGAAGAGGGGAAGGCCGTGTCGCCCGTCAGCCCTTCAAAGGCAAAGCCGTTGGCCGTGGGGCGCCAGCGCACCGGATTGGCGGTCATGCGCGACTGCGCCCGCGCCGAGTCGAGCAGCACGGCCAGGCGCTGCGCTTCGCGCTCCAGCGCTGTGGACGAGGTGTCGCGCAGCGCCAGGCCCACGCCCGCCGTGGCAATGGCCATGATGGTCACTACCAGCAGCAGCTCGATCAGCGTGAAGCCGCGCTGGCGGGCGCGGCCTGGCGGTGCGCCGGTGGCGTCAATCCCAGCTGCCGACATCCGCATTCTTGCCCTCGCCGCCTGCCTGCCCGTCAGCGCCAAAGGACAGCACGTCAATCTCGCCCTTGACGCCGGGGTTGAGATATTGGTAAGGGCGGCCCCACGGGTCGTTGGGCAGCTTGTCCAGGTAGGACTTCCAGTTGGAAGGAATCGGCCCGGTGGTCGGCTTGGCCAGCAGGGCCTGCAATCCCTGCTCGGCCGTGGGATAGCGCTGGTTGTCCAGCTTGTACAGCTTGAGCGCCTGCATCAGGTTGTTGACATCGGTTTTGGCCGCAGTGGCGCGCGCGTCGTCGGCGCGGTCGAGCACATTTGGCGCGATCAGCGCGGCCAGCACGCCAATGATCACCAACACCACCATCAGCTCGATCAGCGTGAAACCTGCCGACAGGCGGCGCCGGATGGGATGCACATGTAAAGGGGGAGTTTGAGTAGTCATAAGTCGGTTCAATGATAATCCTGTCATGCTGACCGATGCCTCTCGCCCATGGTTCCCCAGAATTGTGACATTCGCCATTTCCGCTTTGGCTGCCGCCAGCGTGGTGTTCTGGAGTTTGAAGGGATGGGGGCCGCAGACGCCTTCGGCCGCACCTGCCGCCGTGATGGCGCCGGCCGCGCCGCTCAGCCCGCAGGCCATTGCCCGTGCACTGGGCGGGGGCGGGCCGGCAACCGCCGCAGCCGCGCCAGGCGCCGCACCCGCTGCCAGCCGTTACGTGCTCGTGGGTGTCGCTGCCCGGCAGTTCCGTACCGGCGCTGCGCTCATTTCTGTGGATGGACAGGAGCCCAGGCCCGTTCGTGTTGGCAGCGTGGTCGATGATGGCATGCTGCTGCAATCGGTGAGCGGCCGCCAGGCCGTGCTGGCTTCGACCACGGATGCCTCGTTAAAATTGACGCTGGAATTGCCGCCGCTTGAACCCTGACGCTCCTTTAATGATAGCGTCATGCCCGTGCGGTACAAGCGCAAAAGGCGAAAAAGACCATTTTTCATGCATGGCTGCCGTTGTCTGGGAATTGCCGGCATGCCCATGGGTTGCATGGCGATCGCAAGCGTTGGTGTCGCCATGCGCCTGTAACAGTGTTTCTTCATTTACTTCCGGTAATCATTCGGCGATGATGCCTGCTTTTCAGCCTTTCGTATGAACGATCATGTCTGCCACTGATACCGCATTGAAAAATCAAGTTCTTATGGCGCTGCCGGGGCTGGGGCGTGCCTTGGTCTCTGCTGGAAAGCTCGGCCAGAAGGCGGCCGAGGACATTTTTCTGAAGGCGCAAAACAGCCGGACCAGCTTCATTGCCGAGTTGATGGCATCGGGCGCTGTCTCCGCCTTCGATCTGGCGCATGTCGTGTCCACCTCGTTCGCCGCGCCCCTGGTGGACATGGAGGCCATCGACATGCAGCGGCTGCCCGCCGGCTTGCTCGACAGCAAGATCTGCCTGGAATGCCGCATCGTCGTCCTGGGCAAGCGCAACAACCGGCTGATCGTTGCCACGGCCGATCCGTCCGATCAGGGCGCGGCGGAAAAGATCAAGTTTTCCACACAACTGGGCGTGGAGTGGGTGATTGCCGAGTATGACAAGCTGTCCAGGCTGGTGGATGCTTCCGGCGCCACGGCCGCCGAGGCCATCGACAACATCGTCGGCTCGGACTTTGAATTCGATGAGGAAGCCACCGATCCAGGGGCGGCGGACACCGAAGTGGTATCGGAGGTCGAAGACGCGCCGGTGGTCAAGTTTCTGCAGAAAATGCTGCTCGACGCCTTCAACATGCGCGCCTCGGACCTGCACTTCGAGCCTTTCGAGCACAGTTACCGGGTGCGTTTCCGGGTTGACGGGGAACTGCGTGAAATTTCCTCGCCGCCGGTGGCCATCAAGGAAAAGCTCGCCGCGCGCATCAAGGTGATCTCCAAGCTGGACATTTCCGAAAAGCGCGTGCCGCAGGACGGCAAGATGAAGCTCAAGATCGGCCCGGACCGGGTGATCGACTTTCGGGTCAGCACGCTTCCCACCATGTTTGGCGAAAAGATCGTCATCCGTATCCTGGACCCCAGCAGCGCCAAGCTCGGCATCGATGCGCTGGGTTATGAACCGCAGGAAAAGGAGCGCCTGCTCGAAGCCATCAAGCGGCCTTATGGCATGGTGCTGGTGACCGGGCCGACCGGCTCGGGCAAGACGGTGTCGCTCTACACCTGCCTGAACATCCTGAATACGGCCGGCGTGAACATTGCCACCGCCGAAGACCCGGCCGAAATCACCTTGCCCGGCGTGAACCAGGTCAGCATGAACGACAAGGCCGGAATGACGTTTCCGGTGGCCCTGAAGGCTTTCCTGCGCCAGGATCCGGACATCATCATGGTGGGCGAAATCCGCGACGTCGAGACGGCCGACATCGCCATCAAGGCGGCGCAGACCGGCCACCTGGTGCTGTCCACACTGCACACCAACGACGCGCCCACGACGCTGACCCGAATGCGCAACATGGGCATCGCGCCTTTCAACATCGCCTCCAGCGTCATTTTGATCACGGCCCAGCGCCTGGCGCGCCGCCTGTGCCCGCTGTGCAAAGCGCCCGTGGACATTCCGCGTGAAACCTTGATCGAGGCCGGCTTCAAGGAGGACGAGGTGGACGGCTCATGGTCGCCGTTTCATCCGGTGGGCTGCGCCAAGTGCAACAACGGCTACAAGGGCCGGGTCGGCATTTACCAGGTCATGCCCATTTCCGAGGAAATCCAGCGCATCGTCCTGCGCGACGGCAGCGCGCTGGAAATCGCGGCGCAGGCGCAAATCGAAGGCGTCAGGAGCCTGCGCCAGTCGGGCCTGTACAAGGTCAAGCTGGGAATGACCTCGCTGGAAGAGGTGTTGGGCTGTACCAATGTGTGATGCGGTGCCTGCGCCAGGGCCGGCATGGGCACGCGAGTGTGACGACGTGACGGCGCAAAAGCCGCTCTTTCAACGATAAGGCATCCATGGCAACCGCAGCATCCAAAGGCATCAAGGAATTTGTTTTCGAATGGGAAGGCAAGGACCGGGGCGGCAAGCCGGTGCGCGGCGAAGTTCGCGCCGCCGGTGAAAACCAGGTCAAGGTGTCGCTGCGCCGGCAGGGGGTGATAACGACCAAGATTAAAAAGCGCAGCATGCGTTCGGGCAAGTCCATCAAGCCCAAGGACATCGCCATCTTTACCCGCCAGCTCGCCACCATGATGAAGGCTGGTGTGCCGCTCTTGCAATCCTTTGATATCGTGGGCCGGGGCAATCCGAACGGCAGCGTGACCAAGCTGCTCAACGATGTGCGCACGGATGTGGAAACCGGCACGTCCCTGAGCGCGGCCTTTCGCAAGTACCCGATGTATTTCAACGCGCTGTACTGCAACCTGGTCGAGGCGGGCGAGGCGGCCGGTATCCTGGAAGCCTTGCTCGACCGCCTGGCGGTCTACATGGAAAAGACCGAGGCCATCAAGTCCAAGATCAAGTCGGCATTGATGTACCCGATCTCGGTGGTGGTGGTGGCCTTCGTCGTGGTGGCGGTCATCATGATCTTTGTGATTCCGGCGTTCAAGCAGGTGTTTTCCTCCTTTGGCGCCGACCTGCCGGCACCCACCCTCATCGTCATTGCCATCAGCGAATTCTTCGTGGCCTACTGGTGGCTGATCTTTGGCGGCATCGGCGGCACCATCTACTTCTTTTTGCAGGCCTGGAAGCGCAGCGAGAAGATGCAAAAGGTCATGGACCGGATGCTGCTGAAAATGCCGGTGTTCGGCACCCTGATCGAAAAGTCGGTCATCGCCCGCTGGACGCGCACCCTGTCCACGATGTTCGCCGCCGGCGTGCCGCTGGTCGAGGCGCTTGATTCGGTCGGCGGCGCCTCGGGCAATTCGCTGTATGCCGATGCCACCGAGAAAATCCAGCAGGAAGTCTCCACCGGCACCAGCCTGACGGCGGCCATGGGCAACGCCAACCTGTTTCCGACCATGGTGCTGCAGATGTGCGCCATCGGCGAGGAGTCCGGTTCGGTGGACCACATGCTGGGCAAGGCGGCTGATTTCTACGAGGCCGAGGTCGACGAGATGGTCGCCGGCCTGTCCAGCCTGATGGAGCCGATCATCATCGTGTTTTTGGGCACGCTGATCGGCGGCATCGTGGTGTCGATGTACTTGCCGATCTTCAAGCTGGGCCAGGTTGTCTGATGGATCTGCTTGCAATGGAGATGGGGCCGGGGCTGGCCGCCGCGCTGGTGGGGATTCTGGGCTTGCTCATCGGCAGCTTTTTGAATGTCGTCATCTACCGCGTTCCCAAGATGATGGAGCGCCAATGGGCCGAGGAATGCGCCGAGATGAGCGGCGCGGCGCCCGAGCCGGCCGAAAAATTCAACCTGCTGACGCCGCGCTCGCGCTGCTCCGGTTGCGGACACCTGATTCGCTGGTATGAAAACATCCCCGTGCTCAGCTACGTCTTTCTCCGGGGTAAATGCTCGGCCTGCGCCACGCCTTACGGGCTGCGCTATCCACTGGTCGAGGCGGTGACGGGCGGGCTGTTTTTCTTTTGCGCCTGGCGCTGGGGCTGGACGCCGACCGCGCTGGCCTGGTGCGGTTTTTCCGCCGTGCTCTTGGCGCTGGCGGTGATCGACTGGGACACGACATTGCTGCCCGACGACATGACGCTGCCACTGGTCTGGGCCGGGCTGATCGCTGCCGCGCTGCAGTGGAATCCGGCGGTCAGCCTGGCAACGGCCTTGTGGGGCGCGGTGGCCGGCTACCTGTCGCTGTGGCTGATCTACTGGGTGTTCAAGCTGGCCACCGGCAAGGAAGGCATGGGCTATGGCGACTTCAAGCTGTTTGCCGCGCTGGGCGCCTGGTTCGGCTGGCCGGCGCTGGTGCCCATGATCCTGATGGCCTCGGTGATCGGCGCCCTGATCGGCATTGCCATGAAGTTCTCCAGCGGCCTGCGCGAGGGCGGCTATGTGCCCTTCGGGCCTTTCCTGGCCGGCGCGGGCTTTACCGCCATGGTGTTCGGTCCGCAGTCCATTCTTCAATTCATCGGGTTGTGAGCCGATGCAGCGGCCACACCAGCGCATTGGCCTGACAGGCGGCATCGGCAGCGGCAAAAGCACGGTGGCCCGCATCCTGCTCGATTGCGGCGCCGCGCTGATCGATGCGGATGCGATTTCCCGGCATGTCACGGCGCCCGGCGGCGCGGCCATCGGCGCGCTGGCACGCCAGTTCGGTGCGCGCGCCATCACGGCGCAGGGCGCGCTGGACCGCGACTGGATGCGCCAGCTCGCCTTTAGCAATCCGGACGCCAGGCGCCAGCTCGAAGCCATCATCCATCCCCTTGTCAGCCAGGAGTCGCTGCGTCAGTCAAGCCAGGCCGTGGCCGCTGGCCGCGCCTGCATCGTGTTTGACATTCCCCTGCTGGTCGAGTCGGGGCGCTGGCGCCAGCAGCTCGACCGCGTGCTGGTGGTCGATTGCCTGGAAAGCACGCAAATCCTGCGCGTCATGGCCCGAAACGCCTGGTCGCGCGAAGTGGTCGAGAAGATCATTGCGGGGCAGGCCAGCCGCGCAACAAGGCTGGCGGCGGCCGACATCTGTATTTGTAACGAGGACGTGTCCCTGGCGCAGCTCGATGCCCAGGTGCGCCAGGTGGCGTTGCGCTTCGGGCTATGATGACAAACTCCCTTACGCAGCCAGGAAGTTCAGTTCCGTGATTCTTTACGAGCATCCCTTCAACGAACGCATACGCACCTACCTGCGCCTTGAACACCTGTTCGTGCGCCTGGCCGAACTGCTCAAGCGGGAAAGCGCGATCGATCATCACCATGCGCTGGCCACCATTTTTGAAGTCATGGACGTGGGCGCCCGGGCAGAGCTGAAAACCGACGTGCTCAAGGACATCGAAAAGCAAAAGCACCTGCTCAACGGCTATCGCGGCAATCCTGACATTTCCGAACAGGCGCTGGACGACATCACGGCCCAGCTGGATACCTGTTTTTCCAGCCTCAACGAGCTGCCCGGCAAGGTCGGGCAGTCGCTGACCGAAAACGACTGGCTGATGAGCATTCGCAGCCGCATCGGCATTCCCGGCGGCACTTTCGAATTCGATCTGCCGGCCTACCATGCCTGGCAGCACCAGCCGCCCGCCATCCGCCAGCGCGACCTTCAGGGCTGGGTGTCGCCGCTGGTGCCGCTGGCCGAGTCGCTGAGCCTCTTGCTCAGGCTGGTGCGCAACTCGGGCGCGGCGCAAAAAGTCGCTGCGCCGGCCGGCCAGTACCAGCAGATGCTGCCGCAGGGGCGCACATTCCAGCTGCTGCGCCTGCGGCTGGACCCGCGCCTGGCGCTCATCCCCGAGATCAGCTGCAACCGGCTGATGGTCTCGGTGCGCCTCATGGCCCAGCAAAGCGACGGCCGTCTGCACACCCACCACAACGACACGGTGTTCGACCTGACGCTGTGCAGCTAAGCCCTTCCATGGGCGCGCACCCTTGGGCCTCCTGCTTCATTGACCCCCTTGTTTTTGACTCCCTTCCCGCCATGAAAAAAGACCTGATGCCTGCCCGGCAGGTGGTGTGCCCGTGTTGCAAAGGCCCGAGCGTGTACGCGCCGAGCAACCCGTTCCGTCCGTTTTGCAGCGAACGCTGCAAGAACATGGACCTGGGCGCGTGGGCCAGCGAGAATTTCCGCCTGCCCGCCGATGCGCCGCCCGATGACATGCCTTACGGCGACCCCAAATTGCACTGAGGCGCTGCCAGGCACAACCCACCGGACTTTCAGCCCATGCCGGCGTAACCATGCAGATACAGGGAGATAAAAATGAAACACATCGTGATCAAGCCGGCCGGGTTGGCGCTGGCGCTGGCGGTCTTGCTGGTGGGCAGCGTCCAGGCCAAGACTTCTGCGGCTGGCGCTGACGGCGCGCAGGCCGTGGCGACGAAGGCCGCCAAGGCGAAAAAAAGGACCGGCAGCAGCGGCCAGATCCGCTTCTTGCCGGGATCGGCCGAAACCGTGAGAGAGCGCAGCAGCCGGCTTAAGCGCGAATGCAAGGGCCGGGTGAACGCCGGCGCCTGTGCGGGCTACACGGGCTGAACCTAAAAAAGCGCTGAATACAAAAAAACGCCCGTGAAGGGCGTTTTGGCTATCAGGCCTGGGGCGCGCCCAGCATCTGCTGGAGTTCGCCGTTTTCGTACATCTCCATCATGATGTCGGAGCCGCCGACGAATTCGCCCTTGATGTAGAGCTGGGGAATCGTTGGCCAGTTGCTGTATTCCTTGATGCCGTTGCGGATGCTTTCGTCTTCCAGCACGTTGACCGTGGCTGGCTTGGTCACGCCGCAAGCCTTGAGCACCTGGATGGCGCGTCCGGAAAAGCCGCACATCGGAAACTGGGCCGTGCCCTTCATGAAAAGCACCACATCGCTGGATTTGACGATTTGCTCGATGCGCTGCTGGGTCGGGTCGGTGTTGCTCATGGTTGAAATCCTTCAGGGGAAAAAAGGCCTTGCAAGGCCGTCAAGTCAAAAACCGGCGAGAAGGCCGGAGCGTGATAAATACATGCAATTCAAATGCAGGAATTGCAGAAACCTGATTATCGCTGTCTCGGTGAGTTCCTGCACCTGGCCGGGGCAGTGCTTCAGCAGGGCCATTGGCCGCCCGAACAGCGCTCGATGCCCGCCAAGTCGCGCCGGCTCTGGACATCTGCGAAGCCCTGCTGCGCCAGCAGTTCGCGCACCTGCGCGGCCTGGTCGTAACCATGCTCCAGCAGCAGCCAGCCGCCGGGCAGCAGGTGGCCGGGGGCTTGGCCAATGATGCGCCGGATGTCATCCAGCCCGTCGGCGCCGGCAGCCAGCGCCCGCAGCGGCTCGTGCCTGAGCGCCGGCAGGTGCGGGTCGCCGCTGGCGATGTAGGGCGGGTTGCTGGCGATCAGATGAAACCGCCCGTCGATCTGCTCCAGCCAGTCGCTCTGGATGAACGCCAGCGCCAGGCCCAGCCGGGCCGCGTTGCCGCGCGCCACGTCCAGCGCATCCAGGCTTGCATCGACCGCCGTGACGCACGCCGGCTGGCACGCCGCCTGCAGGCCGTGGGCGATGGCCAGGGCCACCGCGCCGCTGCCCGTGCCCAGGTCCAGCACCTGCAGCGTCTGCGGCTCGGCTGGCAGGCCGGGCGCCCGCAGCCGCTCCAGCGCCCATTCCACCAGCGTTTCGGTGTCGGCCCTGGGCACCAGCACGCGCGCGTCCACCTGCAGCGCGAGACCGAAGAATTCCTGGCTGCCGACGAGGTAGGCCAGCGGCTCGCCGGCGGCCCGGCGCGCGCTCAAGGCGTTGAACGCGTCGGCGGGGCCGGGAGCGAGTTCGTCGGTGTCGTGCGCCAGCAGCCAGGCCCGGGCGCTGGCGGGCTTGTCCAGCGCATGCAGCAGCAAGAGCTGGGCATCGAGCCGGTCCAGCCCCAGCATCCGGGCGGACGCAAGGGCTTGCGCGCAGGTCATGGACGGCATGGTTTTACTTTCAATATGCTATGAAAACAATAGCTGGTGGCGCAGATGGAGCCTGCGCTGCGAGGCGATTTGGCATAAAAGTCAGTGCTTGGCGCCATCAGCCGCCGTTGCTGGCCGTTTCCAGCTCGGCCATCTGCTCGGCGCCGCGCGCCACCTGCAGCGCCGTGACCACGTCGTCCAGGTCGCCTTCCATGATGGCCAGCAGCTTGTACAGCGTCAGGTTGATGCGGTGGTCGGTCAGGCGCCCCTGCGGAAAGTTGTAGGTGCGGATGCGGTCGCTGCGGTCGCCGCTGCCGATCAGGCCCTTGCGCATCGCCGCGTCCTTGGCGGCGCGCTCGCTGCGGTCCTTTTCGTGGATGCGCGCGGTCAGCACCTTCATCGCCTGGGCCTTGTTGCCGTGCTGGCTGCGGCCTTCCTGGCATTCGGCGACGATGCCGGTGGGCAAGTGCGTGATGCGCACGGCCGAGTCGGTCTTGTTGATGTGCTGGCCGCCCGCGCCGCTGGCGCGGTAGGTGTCGATGCGCAGGTCGGCCGGGTTGATCTGGATGGCGACGGTTTCGTCGGGCTCGGGCAGCACGGCCACGGTGCAGGCGCTGGTGTGAATGCGGCCCTGCGTTTCGGTTGCCGGCACGCGCTGCACGCGGTGGCCGCCCGATTCAAACCGCAATTTGCCGTAGACGCCCACGCCCAGCGCGTCGGGCGCGCTATCGATGCGCAGCACCACGTCCTTGTAGCCGCCCAGTTCGCTGGGCGACTCGCTGATGACCTCGACCTGCCAGCGCTTGCGCTCGGCAAAGCGCGTGTACATGCGGAACAGGTCGCCGGCAAACAGCGCCGACTCGTCCCCGCCCGTGCCGGCGCGGATTTCGATGAAGGCCGCGCGCCGGTCGTCCGGGTCCTTGGGAATGAGCATCAGCTGCAGCGCCTCGTCGATCTCGGCGATGTCGGCCCGGGCGGCCTTGATCTCTTCCTCGGCCATCTCGGCCATGTCCGCGTCACCGCCGGCTTCGGCCAGCATCGTTTGGGCGTCGGCCAGTTCTTCCTCGCGGCGGGTGAGGCGCTGGTACTGCTCGGCGACCACGCTGGCCTCGGCATGTTCGCGCGTGAGGGTGCGAAAGCGGTCCAGGTCGCTCACCACGTCGCTGGCCGAGAGCAGGGCGTCCAGCTCATGCAGCCGCAACAGCTGACGGTCCAGGGTCTGGCGGAGAAAAGGTTTCATGGCGTTGAAGGGGATGGAGAGGAATGGCCGCCGGCGACAGCGCCGAAAGGAAAACGTGCGGTGCGGCGCGGGTGCTTGCGCCAGCGCGGGCTGCGGCGCTAACGCGCTTTGCGTTCGGCCGCGCCGCGCGGCGACTGGCCGCGCAGGAAGAGCTTGGAAACGGTGTGCGCCGTGGCTTCGCGGCTGCTGGCGTCGCCCGCGTGCAGCTCGGCCAGCGCGCCGTGCAGCATTTTTTGCGTCAGGCCCCGGCTCATGGCGTCGAGCACGGCCTCGATCGGCTCGCCCCGGGCCAGCAGCTTCTTGGCGCGCACGATTTCAGCGGCGCGCCAGGCGTCGGCCTGCGCGTTGAGCTGCTGGATCAGCGGCACCGTGCCGCGCTGGTCCAGCCAATGCATGAAGTTCTGCACGCCCGCGTCGATGATGACCTCGGCCTCGGCCACGGCCGCCTGGCGGCTGTCCTTGCCGGTCTGCACCACATGCGCCAGGTCGTCTACGGTGTAGAGGTAGATGTCGGGCAGCGCCTTGACCTCGGGCTCGATGTCGCGCGGCACGGCCAGATCGACCATGAACATCGGCCGGTGCTTGCGTAATTTGACCGCGCGTTCGACCGCGCCCAGGCCGATGATGGGCAGCGTGCTGGCCGTGCAGCTGATGACCGCGTCAAACTCGTGCAGCCGGCTGGGCAGCTCGCCCAGGCGCATGACCTCGGCGCCAAAGCGGCTGGCGAGCTTTTCGCCGCGTCCCAGCGAGCGGTTGGCAATCGCCATGGCCTTGGGATTTCGGGCGGCGAAATGGGTCGCGGCCAGGTCGATCATTTCGCCGGCGCCGACGAACAGGATGCGGATGTCGCTCAGATCCTCGAACAGCTGGCTGGCCAGCCGCACCGACGCGGCGGCCATGCTGATGCTGTGCGCGCCGATCTCGGTGCTGGTGCGCACTTCCTTGGCCACGGCAAAGGAGCGCTGGAACAATTGGTGCAGCGTGGTGCCCATGGCGCCGGCATCCTCGGCGGCGCGCACCGCGTCCTTCATCTGGCCCAGGATTTGCGGCTCGCCCAGCACCATCGAATCGAGCCCGCTGGCCACGCGAAAGGCGTGGCGCGCGGCCTGGTCGTCCTGCAGGGTGTAGGCGTGGGCGCGCAGCAGGGCAGGGGAGACGCCGCCGTTGTGGGCCAGCCAGGACAGCGTGTGGTCCAGATCGTTGGCGTCGCCGGCGCCGTAGATCTCGGTGCGGTTGCAGGTCGAGAGCAGCGTGGCCTCGGGCTGGCGCGCCAGCGAGGCGCGCAGGCCGCGCAGGGTCGGGGCGACCTGGTCGAGGGCGAACGCAAAGCGCGCGCGCAGATCCAGCGGTGCGGTGTGATGGTTTAGCCCCAGGGCCCAGACTGACATGGCGGGATTATAAAATTGAAGTGAATGGCAAGGCTGGCGCGGGTGCTAATCCTTCCGAGGTATTGCCACGCGCGCCCGGCGGCTTCTTTTCTTGATGACGGATTGGCGGACATGACTGTTTCCCTGCTGGCAGGCCACCTGCTCAACCTGCTGGCGCCGGCCGCGCTGATGGCCTTGCTGCTGGCCGCAACGGCGCGGCTGTGGCCCGGTTTTTTTCAATCAAAACAGCCTCCTGCGCAGGCGTGGTATGCGCGGGCAGCTATCGATTTCATAGTGGGGACGGCCGTGCTGCTGGCCGGGCTGATGCTGCTGGGCCAGGACGGCAAGATGCTGACCTACCTGCTGCTGGTGCTGGCCATGGCGCTGAGCCAGTGGCTGCAGCTGGGCGGCTGGAGGCGCTAGCGTCCGGTGGCTGGCGCTGCGGCGGCTCGTCGTTTTTATTGATCCATGTCAACAACGCCAGGGCGCCGCCGTCGCCGTGCCGGGTTCGGGTCCGGTGCTCACGCCGGGCTGAACAGATCGACCCGGTCGGTGATGAGGCCGTCGGTGCCCATTTCCATCAGCCGCTGGGCGGTCGATGCGTCGTTGACGGTGTAGCTCAGGGCGCGCAGGCCCGCGTCATGCACCTGGGCGACGCTGGCGCCATCCCACAGCGCGTGCTGGCAGACCACCGCCACGCAGCCCAGCGCCAGCGCGTCTTGCAGCCAGCCGCCGGGCAGGCTGTGCAGCAGCAGGCCGCGCGGCAGCTCGGGCGCCCCTTGGCGCGCGCCTTGCAGCGCGTCCAGCGAAAACGAGGTCAGCAGCGGCGCGGTGCGCGCGCCCTGCCAGAGCTGCGCGGCCTGCGCCGCCACGACTTGGCCGGTGTGAAATTCGGTGCCCGGCATCGGCTTGATCTCGATGTTCAGCGCATGGCCGTTGGCCCGGCAAAAGCGGGCAATGCCTTCGAGCGTGGGCAGCGGCTCGCCGGCGAAGGCGCGCGAGTGCCAGCTGCCCGCGTCCAGTTGCGACAGCGTGGCCCAGGCCTGGTCGCCGCCGGCCAGGCTGGCCTGCGCCGCCAGCCTGGCGCCGGCATTGGTGGTGCGCGCCAGCGTGTCGTCGTGCAGCAGGAACGGCACGCCGTCGGCGCTGAGCTTGACATCGCATTCAAACATCCGGTAGCCGTGCTGCGCGCCCAGCCGCAGGGCGGCCAGCGTGTTCTCGGGCGCGAGCCGGCCGGCGCCGCGGTGGGCAATCCAGAACGGGTAGGGCCAAGCGGCCGTGAGCGTGTTTTGGGTCAACGGCTGCCTTCCATGAGGTCAATTTTGGCCGCCTTCGGGCAAAAGTGGCGCTGCGATAATATCGGACTCCCAAGCGCTGGACGTGGGTCCGAAGCCGCTGAAATGCACGATGAACGCACCTACTACCCTCCAAGAACTGACTGTTTTCGCCGACGAGGCAAAGCATCCCGAAGACCGCATCCGCGAGATTCCCTACAACTACACCTCGTTTTCCGACCGGGAAGTGGTCATCCGCCTGCTCGGCAGCCGGGCCTGGGACTTGCTGAACCTGCTGCGCGGCGAGCGCCACACCGGCCGCTCCTCGCGCATGCTCTACGAGGTGCTGGGCGACATCTGGGTGGTGCAGCGCAACCCCTACCTGCAGGACGACCTGCTGGACAACCCCAAGCGGCGCCGGCTGCTGGTCGAGGCGCTGGCGCACCGCCTTAGCGAGATCGAAAAGCGCCGCACGCCGGCTGCCGACCGCGAGCGCGACGCCATCGTCGGCGAACTGCTGGCCGGTGCGAAGGCCGCCATCGACAGGTTTGCCGCCTCGTTCGAGGAAGTCGTCGCCCTGCGCCAGCAGACCGAACGCAAGCTGCACAAGCTCACGCGCAAGGACAACATCAAGTTTGACGGCCTGTCGCGCGTCTCGCACGTGACCGACGCGACCGACTGGCGCGTCGAATACCCGTTCGTGGTGCTCACGCCCGACACCGAGGCCGAGATGGCGGGGCTGGTCAAGGCCTGCATCGAGCTGGGCCTGACGATTGTCCCGCGCGGCGGCGGCACCGGCTACACGGGCGGGGCGATTCCGCTGACCTGGAAATCGGCGGTCATCAACACTGAAAAGTTAGAGGCCATGACGGAAGTCGAGATGGTCTCGCTGCCCGGCCTGGCGCAGCCGGTGGCCACCGTCTGGACCGAAGCGGGCGTGGTCACGCAGCGCGTGGCCGATGCGGCCGAGCGCGGCGGCTTCGTGTTCGCGGTCGATCCGACCTCGGCTGAAGCGTCGTGCATCGGCGGCAACATCGCCATGAACGCCGGCGGCAAGAAGGCCGTGCTCTGGGGCACGGCGCTGGACAACCTGGCCTCGTGGCGCATGGTGACGCCCGACGCGCAGTGGCTGGAAGTCGTGCGCGTGGGCCACAACCTGGGCAAGATCCACGACGCCGAGATGGCGAGCTTCGACCTGAATTATTTCGAGGCCGACGGCAAGACGCCGATCCGCACCGAACGGCTGGACATCGCCGGCCCGACCTTTCGCAAGGAAGGGCTGGGCAAGGACGTGACCGACAAGTTCCTCTCGGGCCTGCCCGGCATCCAGAAGGAAGGCTGCGACGGCCTGATCACCAGCGCGCGCTGGATCGTGCACCGCATGCCGGCGCACACGCGCACCGTGTGCATGGAGTTCTTCGGCAACGCCAAGGATGCGGTGCCCAGCATCGTCGAGATCAAGGACTTCATGTTCGCCGAGCAAAAGCGCGGCGGCGCGATTCTGGCCGGGCTGGAGCACCTGGACGACCGCTATTTGCGCGCCGTGGGTTACGCCACCAAGTCTAAGCGCGGCGGCGACGGTAAGGGCGCCACCGGCGTGCCCAAGATGGTGCTGATCGGCGACATCGCCGGCGACGACGCCGACACGGTGGCCCGGGCCACCAGCGAGGTCGTGCGTATCGCCAACTCGCGCAGCGGCGAAGGCTTCATCGCCATCAGCCCCGAAGCGCGCAAGAAGTTCTGGCTCGACCGCAAGAAGACGGCGGCGATCTCGCGCCACACCAACGCCTTCAAGATCAACGAGGACGTGGTGATTCCGCTGCCGCGCATGGCCGAATACACCGACGGCATCGAGCGCATCAACATCGAGCTGAGTCTGTCCAACAAGATCAAGCTGTGCGACGCGCTGGAGGCGTTTTTCCGCCAGGGCAACCTGCCGCTGGGCAAGGCCGAGGACGCCAGCGAGATTCCGTCGGCCGAGCTGATGGAGGACCGGGTGGGGCAGGCGCTGGCGCTGGTGGCCGACGTGCGCAAGCTGTGGGCGGGCTGGCTGCAGGACGTGGCCGCGCTGTTCCCGCAGCTGCAGGACCACACGCTGCGCGCGAGCTGGAAAACGCAGATTCGCGCGCCGCTGCAGGCCATTTTTAGCGGCGGCGCCTTCAAGCCGATCCTGGAGGAATGCAGCGCGATCCACAAGCGCGTGCTCAAGGGCCGGGTCTGGGCGGCGCTGCACATGCACGCCGGCGACGGCAACGTCCACACCAATCTTCCCGTGAACAGCGACGACTACGAGATGCTGCAGGCCGCCCACGGCGCGGTGGCGCGCATCATGGTGCTGGCGCGCTCGCTGGACGGCGTGATCTCGGGCGAGCACGGCATCGGCATCACCAAACTCGAATTTTTGACCGACGCCGAGCTGCAGCCCTTCACCGACTACAAGGCGCGGGTCGATCCGGAAGGGCGCTTCAACAAGGGCAAGCTGCTACGAAATCAGGAGCATCTTGCGCATACGGGGCCTGCGCTTCAGCCTGATTTGACCAATGCCTACACGCCCAGCTTCGGGCTGATGGGGCACGAGTCGCTGATCATGCAGCAAAGCGACATCGGCGCCATTGCCGACAGCGTCAAGGACTGCCTGCGCTGCGGCAAATGCAAGCCGGTGTGCGCCACGCACGTGCCGCGCGCCAACCTGCTCTACAGCCCGCGCAACAAGATTCTGGCGACTTCGCTGCTGGTCGAGGCCTTCCTGTACGAGGAGCAGACCCGGCGCGGCATCAGCCTGAAGCACTGGGAGGAGTTCGAGGATGTGGCCGACCACTGCACCGTCTGCCACAAGTGCCTGAACCCGTGCCCGGTCGATATCGACTTCGGCGAGGTGTCGATGAACATGCGCAACCTGCTGCGCAAGATGGGCCAGAAATCGTTCCGGCCCGGCAACGCGGCGGCGATGTTCTTCCTCAACGCGACCAATCCGCAGACCATCAAGCTGATGCGCGGCGCGATGGTCGATGTTGGCTTCAAGGCCCAGCGCCTGGCCAACGACGTGCTGCGCGGCGTGACCAAAAAGCAGACCGCGCTGCCGCCGGCCAGCGTCGGCTCGGCGCCGGTGAAAGAGCAGATCATCCACTTCATCAACAAGAAGATGCCCGGCGGCCTGCCCAAGAAGACGGCGCGCGCGCTGCTGGACATCGAGGACAAGGACTACGTTCCGATCATCCGCAACCCGAAAGCCACCACGGCCGAGACCGAGGCGGTGTTCTACTTTCCCGGCTGCGGCTCCGAGCGCCTGTTCAGCCAGGTCGGGCTGGCCACGCAGGCCATGCTCTGGCACGCCGGCGTGCAGACCGTGCTGCCGCCGGGCTACCTGTGCTGCGGCTACCCGCAGCGCGGCAGCGGCCAGTTCGACAAGGCCGACAAGATGATCACCGACAACCGGGTGCTGTTCCACCGCGTCGCCAACACGCTGAACTACCTGGACATCAAGACGGTGGTGGTGAGCTGCGGCACCTGCTACGACCAGCTGCAGGGCTACCAGTTCGACAAGATTTTCCCCGGCAGCCGGATCATCGATATCCACGAATACCTGCTGGAAAAAGGCATCACGCTGCCGGCCAACCAGCCCGGCTTTTTGTACCACGAGCCCTGCCACAACCCGATGAAGCTGGGCGACTCGATGAAGACCGTGAAGGCTTTGGTGGGCGACAACGTGCTCAAGAGCGAGCGCTGCTGCGGCGAATCCGGCACGCTGGGCGTGAGCCGGCCCGACATCTCCACGCAGGTGCGCTTTCGCAAGGAAGAGGAGATCAAAAAGGGCGAGGCCGCCTTGCGCGCGTCGGGCGCGGTTCCTGCCACCGGCAACGTCAAGATCCTCACCAGCTGCCCAAGCTGCCTGCAGGGCCTGACCCGCTACGGCGACGACCTGCAAAACGGTCTGTTAGAGGCCGACTACATCGTCGTCGAGATGGCCAACCAGCTCCTGGGCAAGGACTGGCTGCCCGACTACGTGGCGCTGGCCAACCAGGGCGGCATCGAGCGGGTGCTGGTCTAGCGATGACTCCGCAAGCCTGTCCGCTGTGCGACGCCGATGGCGGCCTGCTGGTGTTTCGCAACGACGACCTGCGCATCATCCAGGCCATGGAGGCGGGTTTTCCGGCCTTCTACCGCGTGGTCTGGAACCGTCATGTGGCCGAGTTCTCCGACCTGTCGGCCGCCGAACGGCAAGTGTGCATGCATGCGGTGGTGAAGGTCGAGCAGGTGCTGCGGGACGCGCTGCAGCCGGCCAAGATCAACCTGGCCGCACTGGGCAACCTGGTGCCGCATCTGCATTGGCATGTGATTGCCCGTTTTGACTGGGACAGCCATTTTCCGGCGCCGGTCTGGGCGCCTGCCCAGCGGCCGGTGGCCGATGAAAGGGTTGCCGCCGTCGCGTTGCGCTGCCTTGAAGTCAACCGGCTGATTGCCCAATCCATGGCGCTGTGACAGGCACAAGCGCCGCAACCTATTTTCATGACAAGCGAGGCATCTTCATGGCAGGTCTTCAAGCCGGGTCGCCGACCCCCACCGCGCTGACAGTTCACAGCCAGTCGCGTGTTCTCGAAATCGCGTTCTCCGACGGCGCCGCCTTTCGCATTCCGTTCGAGCTGCTGCGCATCTATTCGCCTTCGGCCGAGGTGCAGGGCCACGGACCGGGGCAAGAAGTGCTGCAGACCGGCAAGCGCGAGGTGACTCTCGTCGAGCTGGAGCCGATCGGCAACTACGCCGTCAAGCCGGTGTTTTCCGACGGCCATGACAGCGGCCTCTTCACCTGGGACTATCTCTACCACCTGGGCGCCGATCAGCGCCAGCTGTGGGACGACTATGAGCGCCGCCTGCAGGCGGCTGGCGTGGAGCGCGATGCGCCCATGGCGGCGGCCGGCGGACACGCCTGCGGCAGTCACTGAAGGTGCCTTGCGGTCTTTTCTTTTTAAACGGCCCTGCCCGTCGGCACCGGCCATGTCCTGACGCAGCGCAGGGTTGTCGCTGTCAACCGGCTTTTTGGCCTCTAGCATTCACCTCATGACAACTACCCATTTTGGTTTTGAATCGGTTGACGAGCAGGACAAGGCGCGCCGCGTGCGCGGCGTGTTCGACTCGGTGGCGCCCAAGTACGATGTAATGAACGACCTGATGTCGATGGGCCTGCACCGCGCCTGGAAGGCCTACACGGTGCTGGTGGCCAATGTCAAGGAAGGCCACCAGGTGCTGGACATCGCCGGCGGCACGGGGGACCTGGCGCTGGCATTCGCGCCCAAGGTGGGCGCGACCGGGCGCGTCGTGCATACCGACATCAACGAAGCGATGCTCAGGGAAGGGCGCAACCGGCTGCTCGACGCGGGCGTGGGCCTGCCCACGCTGGTGTGCGATGCCGAGAAGCTGCCCTTTCCCGAGGCCAGCTTTGACGTGGTCACCGTGGCCTTCGGCCTGCGCAACATGACGCACAAGGACGCGGCGCTGCGCGAGATGAACCGGGTGCTCAAACCCGGCGGCAAGCTGCTGGTGCTGGAGTTCTCGAAAGTGGCCAAGCCGCTGGAGAAGATTTACGACTGGTATTCGTTCAAGGTGCTGCCCAGGATCGGCAAGCTGGTGGCCAATGACGATGCCAGCTACCAGTACCTGGCCGAGTCGATCCGCATGCATCCGGGCCAGGAAGAGCTGAAAACCCTCATGCGAAATAATGGCTTCGGTCATGTGGATTACCACAACATGTCTGGCGGGGTGGTGGCATTGCATGTTGGAATCAAGTGCTGACAGGTTCGGGTTTTGCAGCGGCATGCCGCAATCCCATGGCACGCAATTCGATCAAGGAGACGATATGAAAATCTGGCAATTCATGCTTTCCGCCATGTTGGCGGTCACCCTCACGCTCGCAGGCGCGCCGTCCGAGGCCAAGCGCCTGGGCGGCGGCACCTCGTTTGGCAAGCAGTCGTCCAACGTGACGCAGCGCCAGGCGCCGGCCAACAACGCGGCCAATCCGGCCGCCGCCCGGCCGGCAACGCCGCCGGCCGCTGCACCAGCTGCCGCCGCGCCTAAAAAACCGTGGGGCGCGATGCTCGGCGGCCTGGCTGCGGGCCTGGGCCTGGCCTGGCTGGCCTCGTCGCTGGGACTGGGCGGCGCTTTCAGCCAGATCATCATGTTTGCCCTGCTGGCGCTGGTGGTGATGGTGGTGATCGGTTTTGTGATGCGCAAGCTCAAGGGCGGCGGCGCCAGCGCGCCGGGCGCATCCCGGGCGCAGCCGCCTTTCGCTTTCCAGGGCGCGGGCAATGCGGCCGAGGCCGTGCCAGCGCGCAACTACAGCCCGTCCAATGTGGGCAATGACGCTTCGGCACGCCCCTGGGAGCGCAATTCGACCAACTTTGAAAACACGGCTGGCGCTTCGGCGGCCGGCGGCTCCATGATCGGCTCGGGCTTGAGTGGCTCGCAGACCTGGGGCGTGCCGGCCGGCTTTGATGCCGAAGGCTTCCTCAAGGCCTGCAAGGCCAATTTCATCACCTTGCAGGACGCCTGGGACCGCTCGGACATCCAGAACCTGCGCGCGATGATGACGGACGATATGCTGGAGCAGATCAAGACGCAGCTCGCCGACCGTGAAGCCCACACCGGCGGCGTGGCCAACAAGACCGAAGTCGTCATGCTTGACGCCCAGCTGCTGGGCATCGAGGAGATGAGCGACGTGTACATGGCCAGCGTCGAGTTCTCGGGCATGATCAAGGAAGACGCTTCCGCGGGCGCCAGCCCGTTCCGCGAAGTGTGGAACATGACCAAGCCGCGCAACGGCGGCAGCGGCTGGCTGGTCGCCGGCGTGCAGGCACTGCAGTAAACCGCAGGCCCGAAAAATCAGCCCTCGGCTGAAGGCCAAGCCAGGCCGTCGGGCCTTGCCGGCCTTTTATCCTGCAAAATCGGGGACGTATGAATAACACGTCCCCTTTTTCTTTTCTGCAATCCATTGCCAGCCGTTTTCAGCCGCCCGCCTGGCTGGTCGATGAAGGCCAGCAGCGGCTTGTGCTGTTTCTCAACCATGTGCTGATGCAGGAAAAGCAGGCGCAGGACCGGCTTTTGTCGCAAAAAGGCCGGGTCGTGCACTTCCGGTATGGATTGTTTGCTATTGATTTGATAGTGACGCCGGCGGGCCTGCTGGACCGTGCATCCCCCGGCACCAAGCCCGACCTGGTGCTGACGGTGGCCGCTGAGTCGCCGCTGGTCGTGGTGCAGTCGGTGCTTTCGGGCAAGGCGCCGCCGGTCAAGATCGAGGGCGACGTGCAGCTGGCCGCCGAAGTGGGCTGGCTGGCTGAAAACCTGCGCTGGGATGCCGAGGAAGACCTGTCGCGCCTGATCGGGGACGCGCCAGCCCATGCGCTGGCCGATGCCGGACGGCGCCTGGCCTCGGGACTCAAGCAATTGATGGCCGGAAATCCGCTGGCTTCCTTTGTCCAGCCAACACCGGCCGCCGCGCCTGTGCGTGCCTCTGCGTCTGCTTCTGTCCCTGCCAAGGCTGAACGCCGTACCATGCCCGTGGCGCTGCCGTCGCAGCCGATGCAGGAAGCCGGGCAGTCCTTAATGGCAGCGCCAGCGCCTTCAGGCCTTGCGGGTCATCAGGCCGCCGACGAGATTGCGGGCGCAGCGCCGGATTGCGTGCCCAAGGCGTCTGCATGAGCCGGATGTTCAGGGGGCTTTTCATTGTCTGGACCTTGCTGCGCTTTGGTCTGGACGAGCTGGTGCTCTCCAGCTTTGAAAAGCCATGGATCCGCCGGCTGACCCGCATCGTTTCGCTCGGACGCAACCTGAAGGCACCCCGTGGCGTGCGCCTTCGGCTGGCGCTTGAGCACCTGGGGCCGATTTTTGTCAAGTTCGGCCAGGTTCTTTCGACCCGGCGCGACCTGCTGCCGTCCGACATCGCCGACGAGCTGGCCCGCCTGCAGGACCGGGTGCCACCGTTTCCCTCGGCCATGGCGGTGGCGATCATAGAAAAGTCCTTTGGCAAGCCGCTGGAGCGCATTTTTGAAAGCTTTGAGCAGACGCCGGTAGCCAGCGCCTCGATTGCCCAGGTTCACTTCGCCACGCTGCCTGGCGGCCGCGAGGTCGCCGTCAAGGTGCTGCGGCCCAACATGGGTGCGGCCTTCAAGAAAGACCTGGCGCTGATGCGCATGATGGCCGGCTGGGTCGAGCGCTCCTCCAGCGACGGCAAGCGCCTCAAGCCGCGCGAAGTGGTGGCCGAGTTCGACAAGTACCTGCACGACGAACTCGACCTGCTGCGCGAAGCCTCCAACGCCGCGCAGCTGCGGCGCAACATGCAGAGCCTCAACCTGGTGATGATTCCCGAGATGCACTGGGATTACTGCATGCCCGATGTGATGGTGATGCAGCGCATGCACGGCGTGCCCATCGGCCAGACCCAGCGGCTGCGCGACGCTGGCGTGGACATGAAAAAGCTCTCGCGCGATGGCGTCACGATCTTTTTCACCCAGGTGTTCCGCGACGGCTTCTTTCATGCCGACATGCATCCAGGCAACATCCAGGTCAGCTTGGCGCCCGAGACCTTTGGCCGCTATATTTCGCTCGATTTCGGCATCGTGGGCACGCTGACCGAGGTGGACAAGGAATACCTGGCACAAAACTTCAGCGCGTTCTTCCAGCGCGACTACAAGCGCGTGGCCGAACTGCACATCGAATCAGGCTGGGTGCCGCAGGCTACCCGCGTCGATGAGCTGGAGTCGGCGATTCGCGCCTGCTGCGAGCCGATGTTCGACCGCCCGCTGAAAGAGCTGTCGCTGGGCATGGTGCTGATGCGCCTCTTTCAGACCTCGCGCCGCTTTCAGGTGGAAATTCAGCCGCAGCTGGTGCTGCTGCAAAAAACGCTGCTCAACATCGAAGGTCTGGGCCGCGAGCTGGACCCCGACCTGGACCTGTGGAGCACAGCCAAGCCCTTCCTGGAGCGCTGGATGCTGGAGCAGGTGGGGCCCGAAAAGCTGCTGGCCCAGCTCAAGGCCGAGGCGCCGTCGTATGCCAAGCTGCTGCCCATGCTGCCGCGCCTGCTGGCGCAGTACCTGAAAACGGCCCCCTCCGCCAGCCAGAGTCACCTGGTTGAGTTGCTGGCCGAACAAAAGCGCACGAACAAGCTGCTGCAAGGTTTGATTTACGGCGGCATGGGCTTTGTTCTGGGGCTGATCTTCATGCAGGCTGTCCTGCGCATCCGGCTGTTCTGAGGCCTGGGGATGCGCTGGAGCAGGTAAAAGGCAAGCCCTATAATTAAAGGCTTTGCACCGCCTGGCCCTTGCAGGCGGACACCCTTCGGAAACGAGTTCAAGCATCATGCCCATCTACGCCTACAAATGCGAATCTTGTGGATTTGCCAAGGACGTCCTGCAAAAAATGTCGGATTCCCCCTTGTCGGTATGCCCGCATTGCGGCGCGGCCAGCTTCAAAAAGCAGGTGACCGCCGCCGGTTTTCAGCTCAAGGGCTCGGGTTGGTATGTGACGGATTTTCGCGGCGGCAGCAACGGCGCATCCACGTCAAAGCCTGTGGATAGCCAGGCATCCGGATCGGGCAATGCCAATGCGGACGGCAAACCCGCCGATTCGAATGCAGGCGCTGCCTCTGCTGGTGGATCGGCGCCTGCGGCGCCTGCGCCAGCAACGCCTGCCAGTAGCACTGCAGGCGGCGCCCCTTCAAAGTCTTCATGATGGGCTCGCTTCGCCGGTGGTTGCTGGCCGGGCTTTTGGTGCTGGTGCCGCTGGCTATCACGCTGGCGGTGCTCAACTGGATCGTGGCCACGCTGGATCAAACGCTCCTGATTCTGCCCGTGGCCTGGCATCCGGACCGGTTGCTTGGCTTTCATCTTCCCGGTTTCGGCGTGCTGCTGACGCTAGGCATCGTGCTGCTGATGGGCGCCATTGCCAGCAACTTCCTGGGCCGAAAGCTGCTGATGGTCGGCAATGCCATGCTGCGACGCATTCCCATCGTCCGCTCCATCTATTCCAGCGTGAAACAGGTGTCCGACACGCTGTTTTCCGAAAATGGCAACGCCTTTCGCAAGGCTTTGCTGGTGCAGTGGCCGCGCGAGGGCGTCTGGACCATCGGTTTTCTGACGGGCATTCCTGGCGGCGATGTGGTCAATCACCTGCCGCCCGATTACCTGAGCGTCTATGTCCCGACAACGCCCAATCCCACGGGCGGCTATTTCGTCATGCTCAAGAAAACCGAATGCATCGAGCTGAAGATGAGTGTCGATGAAGCGCTGACCTATGTGATCTCCATGGGCGTCGTCGTGCCTGCGGCCCGGCCCGCCTCACCGCTGAACCCTCCCCTGTAAACAGCGCAGCCGCGCTGACAAATCCTGAGTATTTTTTATGGCTATCGCTGATACACAAGTCGCTTCCATGCGCTCCACCTATTGCGGTCTGGTGACCGAAAGCCTGTTGGGCCAGACCGTCAGCCTGTGCGGCTGGGTCAATCGACGGCGCGACCATGGCGGCGTGATCTTCATCGATCTGCGTGACCGCGAAGGCCATGTGCAGGTCGTGTGCGACCCGGACCGCGCCGCCATGTTCCAAACGGCCGAGGACGTGCGCAACGAATTCTGCGTGCAGGTCAAGGGCATCGTCCGAGCCCGCCCCGAGGGCACGACCAATGACAACCTGAAAAGCGGCAAGGTCGAGGTGCTCTGCCACGAACTCATCGTGCTCAACCCCAGCGTCACGCCGCCGTTCCAGCTGGACGACGACAACCTGTCGGAAACCACGCGCCTGACGCACCGGGTGCTGGACCTGCGCCGCCCCTACATGCAGAACAACCTGATGCTGCGTTACCGCGTGGCCATGGAAACGCGCAAGTTCCTCGATGCCAACGGCTTTATCGACATCGAAACACCGATGCTGACCAAGAGCACGCCCGAAGGCGCGCGCGATTACCTGGTGCCCAGCCGCGTCAACGAAGGCCAGTTCTTCGCCCTGCCGCAAAGCCCGCAGCTGTTCAAGCAGCTCCTGATGGTGGCCGGCTTCGACCGCTACTACCAGATCACCAAATGCTTCCGGGACGAGGACTTGCGCGCCGACCGCCAGCCCGAATTCACCCAGATCGATATCGAGACTTCGTTCATGGGCGAGCAGGAAATCCGTGACATGTTCCAGGGCATGATCAGCAACATGTTCAAGACGGTACTGAACACCGACCTGGGCGAATTTCCGGTCATGGCCTATGCCGACGCCATGCACCGCTACGGCTCGGACAAGCCCGACCTGCGCGTCAAGCTTGAATTCACCGAGCTGACCGACGTTATGGCCACGGTGGACTTCAAGGTGTTCAGCGCGGCGGCCACGACGCCGGGCGGCCGGGTGGTGGCATTGCGCGTGCCGGGCGGCGCCGAGATCAGCCGCAGCGAGATCGATGGCTACACTGAGTTTGTCAAGATTTATGGCGCCAAGGGCTTGGCCTGGATCAAGGTCAATGACGCTGGCAAGGGCCGCGAGGGCCTGCAGAGCCCGATCGTCAAGAACATCCATGATGAAGCCGTGGCCGAGATTCTCAAGCGTACCGGCGCGCAAAATGGCGACATCCTGTTCTTCGGCGCTGACAAGGCCAAGGTCGTCAACGACAGCATCGGCGCGTTGCGCCTGAAGGTCGGACACAGCGCCTTCGGCAAGAAAACTGGCTTGTTCGTCAAGGGCTGGAAGCCACTCTGGGTGGTGGATTTCCCGATGTTTGAATACGACGACGATGGCAAGCGCTGGAGCGCCGTGCACCATCCGTTCACGGCGCCCAAGGATGGCCATGAAGACTGGATGGACACCGATCCGGGCCGCTGCATCGCCAAAGCCTACGACATGGTGCTCAACGGTTGGGAGCTGGGCGGCGGCTCGGTACGTATCCACCGCGCCGATGTGCAGAGCAAGGTGTTCAGCGCGCTGAACATCGGTCCGGAAGAAGCACAGCTGAAGTTCGGCTTCCTGCTCGATGCCTTGCAATATGGTGCGCCACCGCACGGCGGCTTGGCCTTTGGCCTGGACCGTATCGTGACCCTGATGACCGGCGCTGAGTCGATCCGCGACGTGATCGCCTTTCCCAAGACGCAGCGCGCCCAGGATCTGCTCACGCATGCGCCGAGCCCGGTGGATGAGAAGCAGCTGCGCGAACTGCACATTCGCCTGCGCAATCCGCTGCCGCTGTGATTTGATGGCCTGACGAGGCCAGGATTCAACTGAAAAAGGCGCCCGCAAGGCGCCTTTTTTCATGGGTTATGGCGCTCCAGCCCGGCAGGGGACTATTCAGCGTTCCCTGTCTCTCAGCGCAACACCAGCACCGGAACGGTACTGTGTGTCAGGACATGCTGGGTTTCACTGCCCAGCAGCACGCGCTTGATGCCTTTTCGGCCATGTGAAGCCATGACCACCAGGTCGCAGTCGTGCTTGGCGGCTGCAGCCATGATCGACTCTGCCACGAGGTCGGACTGCTTGACCACTGCCGTGGCTTTCACGCCCTGTGCCTCGGCTTGCCTCTGGACTTCATCCACGACGGCTTGGCCTTTGTCGCTCCACTGTTTTTCAGCGCGCGCGATGTCGTCGACTGAAATCGTGATGCCGCCTTCAAAGTAACTGACAGGATAGCGTGGCACCACGTACAGCGCCACCAACTCGGCGCCTATGGCTGCAGCCAACTCAATGGCGCTTTGTACGGCTGTTCTTGAGAGGTCCGAGCCATCGGTTGCCACAAGAATTCTTTTATACATGTCGATTCTCCAGAAATAAATACAAGTTCCAGCGTAAACACCTTGGCACTGACCAATATTGACTCAAATCAACGCCATTGTCAGACACAAATGAACGGCCCATCTCCATTTTTAAAACGCATAGCGCCAAGGTTTACAAGGCTTTGGCGCAATTTCCTACATGAATTAGGTAGAGCGCTGGGTAATGCCTATGACTTTTTGTAGATAAAGGCTTTTATTGAAATAACGGTAGTGGCAATTGTCTTAAGGTCAGAACATTACAAAAAGTTGATAAAGCATTCGCTTGCAATCTTGCCTGGATGGGATGCTGCCAATGCCTGTGGAATGCAGCGGCAGCTGTCTGAAATCCAGGCCAAAAGCGTGAAGTTACTCAGGGGGGCCGTATGGTCAATCGAATTTATTCTGGTGCGCAATCGACACTTCCAACAAAAGCTGGTGGGCATATGCCTTACCGCCAATTTTGCAAGCCAGGAGCCACAGCCGAAGACTTTTTGGCTGAACCACTGGCAGAATTTGCGGAGTCAGTGCGATTGACGCGGGGGCAGCATGCTTTTGCGATGGCGACCCATGCCATCCGTGAGGAAGAAAAAGCCCGGTTTGCCAGGGAACTGCACGACGAGCTTGCGCAGTCACTGACTGCATTGAAGATGGATGCCCTCTGGGTTCGTGATCAGGTGGATGGCCGGTGTGAAGAGGTCGAGTCCAAACTGACCGAAATGGTGCAGATGATTGACCAGACGGTTGCCGCCACACGCCGCATCGCCGCCGACTTGCGGCCCCTCTTGCTCGATGATCTCGGCCTGGTGCCAGCGATCGAATGGCTGGCGACTAATTTCAGCCAGCGCAACGGTGTTGCTTGCAGCCTGTCTGCCACGCAAGAGCTGGACTTGCACGAGCCTTATGCAACCGCCGTGTTCCGGATCGTTCAGGAATCGCTGAACAATATCGCCAAGCATGCAGGCGCTTCCCAAGTGGTCATCACGCTGGAAAAAGCTCTGGATTTCATCAGGCTCGTAGTGCGGGACGATGGATGTGGGTTTTACCCGGCTGCCATGCGCAAGCCGCAATCGCTGGGGCTCATGGGGCTGCGTGAACGCGCAGAGCTGCTGGGGGGTGAGGTCCGCATCGACAGTGCTCCCGGTCGGGGAACCTGCGTCACGGTCGGCATTCCCTTACGACAGACGATGAGGACGCGTTCATGATCAGGATCGTCATCGCCGATGATCATGCGATTGTCAGGGAGGGGCTCAAGCGTATTGTGACTGCAGCGCAAGACATGGTGGTGGTGGGAGAGGCTGCCGACGGAGCACAAGTCATGCAGCAAGTGCGCGAGTCCGACTTCGAGGTTCTGGTGCTGGATCTGTCCATGCCGGGGCGCAGCGGCATGGAACTGATCAAGCAGGTGCGCAGCGAAAGACCCAGGCTGCGCATCTTGGTGCTCAGCATGCATGAAGAACTGCAATACGCTGTTCGCGCCATCAAATCCGGTGCCAGCGGTTACCTGAGCAAGGAAAGCGCACCGCTGCAACTGATGCAGGTGTTGCGAAAGATCGCTTCAGGTGGCGCTTTCATCAGCAGCGATGTTGCGGAGCAGCTGGCACTGGGTTCGATGCTGGGTTCGATTTCAGCGGCCCATGAAAAATTGACAGACCGGGAGTTTGAGATTTTTCGTCTGATTGCCATGGGCATGTCGGTCACCGACATTGCCGTGCGGCTGAATCTTTCGGCAAAAACCATCAGCACCCACAAAGCCAACCTCATGCAGAAAATGAATCTGCAGAACCAAAGCGAACTGATCCGCTATGCCATCAAGCATGGCGTGACCGAACCCCTGGAGCCGTAAATGGATTTGAATTCGTACCCTGGAAAACCCGGTACGAAACCGGAGAGGGATTTCTTGGTGGGGATGTGCAGGTTGCGACGGAATTCACTGAGGCCAGATCGGCATGCGCCATGGAGTCATCCGGAAGTTTCCGATCCGTGCGCTCAGCCGATGCCCATGGCGCAGGCCAGGGACGAGTTGCATATTAACGAAATGATCCGCAAAACTGCTGCCTTAAGAGTTTTCATTGCAGACGATTCGCCGCTGATAAGGATGCGTGTCGCTTCAATGCTGACCAGCAGTGCCATGCGGATCGTCGGTCAGGCGCACACCCCGCAAGGGTCGATTCAAGGCATTCTTGCCGTGTGCCCGGACGTCGTGGTGCTGGATGTTCAGCTTGAAGGCGGCTCGGGTCTGCAGGTGCTGCGTGCGGTTCGGCATGTCGCACCCCAGATCTCTTTTGTCGTCTTCAGCAACAGCTGCGCGCCAGGTTATCGCAAATGCTATCTGGAGGCGGGTGCGCAGGATTTCCTTGATAAGACGCATGAATTCGACCAGCTTGCGCGGGCTTTGCGCAATGCTTCCCAGCATGCCGAATATAAAAATTCCAGAGGTCCAACAAAAGAGGGAATTCATCATGTCTGCCGTTCTTGAAGCGTCACCCATTCCTGTGAATCGCCGGGCTGCACAGCTGAAAAAATCACCTCCTTCCGTCAACACGGATCCCATGAGCTGCGCGGATTGCCATCTTGGCAGGCTGTGTTTTTCTTGCGGACTGGCCGTCAATGACGTACAGCGTCTGGACGAGTTCAAGCTTGGCCGGCGCAAGGTCAAGGCCGGACAGACGCTTTATCGCGAGGGCGACCGCTTTCAGTTTTTTTATACCGTGCGCAGCGGCACCTTCAAGACCAACCTGATGCTGGCCGATGGCCGGGAACAGGTCAGCGGTTTTTGCATGACAGGCGAAGTCATGGGCCTGGACGCGGTGGCTTACGGCATGCATGCCAGCAGTGCCACGGCACTGGAAGACGCCGAGGTCTGCGCCATTTCGTATGCGCATTTCAATGAACTGGCCGCAGGCAATACAGGCCTGCAGCAGGTCGTTGCGCGGCTGATGAGCCACGAGATACTGCGCGAGCACAGCCTCATGAAACTGCTCGGGAGCATGAATGCCGAGGAACGGCTGGCCACTTTTTTGCTGAACATGTCGCACCGGCTGAAAGTGCGCGGCTACTCGGCCAGCGAATTTCACTTGCGCATGTCTCGCGCCGAAATTGGCAGCTACCTGGGTATCACGCTGGAGACGGTCAGCCGGACTTTTTCGGCCTTTCAGCAGTTGCGCCTGCTGGAGGTTGACAAGCGCCACATCCGGCTTGTTGACATGGATGGATTGATCCGCGCCTTCAAAGTCCGGCTGAATTGAAGCGCATCCGGATGAACTGCTGCAGGCGTATTTTCCCTGGCAAGGCCATGCCGGGCCGCGTGGCTAGGCTTTTGCCGCTCACTGGGCGCGGCCACCCATCCGCCTGAGTTTGTCCAGCCATTTTCTGCAAGCCTCCTCGTCTAGGGCGGCCACCATGCCTATGAGCGTTTCATGGACCGGCTTGATGCCGACAAAGCCCAGAATATTGCGCTCCAGCGACTTGATGCTGTGCGCGCGAAAATACCAGCGATAGAGCAGGGCGGGCATGCCCATGGTGGCAACGATCCGGGCCGATCGGCCAGTCAGGCCTTTTTGGCTGAAAGATGTCTGGTCATCCTTGCGCTCGAAGGCAAAGCCGGGCCGGGCCACCTGTTCCAGAAAACCCTTGAACAGGGCCGGCATGTCGCCCAGCCAGAGCGGGAAAAAAATAACGAGATGCTCTGCCCAGTGAATGTCTTGCTGCGGCTGCTGCAGACTCTCGGGTAGCGTGCCTTCTTCCCATTCCCGCTGGCTGCGCAGCAGCGGAAAGTCCAATGAAGCCACGTCAACCCTGCGAACCAGATGGCCAGCGTTCTGGGCGCCGGTGGCATAGGCGTCGGCCAAGGCATGGCACAGGTGCGGGCTAGAAGCGTCGGGATGGCCCTGAAGCACAAGAATGCGTTTAGGTGTCATGACTGAAAACTCTTCAAAATGCTATGAAAAAAATAGCTAACTGTCTAGGAAGTACAAGCGCAATCACCAGTTTTGGCTGAAATTCCGCGAGCCTGGACAGCCATGCGGCAGGAAGCGGCTGGCCATTGAAATATGCATTGCCCGAATGAGCGCACCACGCCAGTTTTTCTTCTCAGGTTCGATTCTGAAAGGGATTCGTCGGGTGGGGATTGATCCGGCGCAAGTCTTTCGGTGCGAGAAAGTAGGCCCCGATGCATGCCATCCCTTCGTTGCCCGATGAGCCCGGGCTCCGCAGTTTTCTTGAATTTACCTGCTGATGCTGATGCTGATGCTGATGCTGCGCGGCCATGTTGGTATCAGGTGTTTTTTCAAAAAATCCACGTTCCTGCAAAATGAAATGAATTCTTTGGTGCTGGCTTTATAAGAGGCCAAATAACTGAGCTATAATTTATTTCTCAGCGGCTGTAGCTCAGTTGGATAGAGTACTTGGCTACGAACCAAGGGGTCGTGGGTTCAATTCCTGCCAGCCGCACCAAAATCGAAAGCCTGCAACGAAAGTTGCAGGCTTTTTCGTTTTTGAGCTTCGCTGGCGTGGTGAAGGCGAGCAGAGTGAATGCTATTCTGCGGCCGTATGAACAAAGCATTTACCAAGGAATCCGACTCGGATGAGTTTGACGACGACAGTGCAACCGTTCCAGATTCGCCCCTGAGCGGAAAAAACTACATCACGCCCCAAGGCTACAACCGCCTGCGGCTCGAATTGCTGAATCTCATCGATAACGAGCGGCCAAAGGTCGTGGACATTGTCCACTGGGCTGCCAGCAACGGCGACCGCTCGGAAAACGGCGACTATCTGTATGGCAAGAAACGACTTCGCGAGATTGACAGGCGCATCCGGTTCCTGACGAAAAGACTGGAAATCGCTGAAATCAGCGATCCTTGCATGCATCATGGCAATGATCAGGTTTTTTTTGGTGCCACGGTCACGTATGGCGACGAGGAAGGACGTGAACGCACCGTCACCATCCTCGGTGTTGACGAGGCCATCACAGCATCGGGACAGATCAGCTGGATTTCGCCAGTGGCCCGTGCGCTTTTAAAGGCCAGGGTAGGCGAAGAGGTGACGCTTGTCACGCCGCAGGGCATGCAAATACTCGAAGTGTTGAAAGTCGAGTATCCGCCGGCCGATATGCTCAATTCTTGAAAAGGTCGCTGCTGCGCCGGCGGTCTTGGTCTTTGCCAGACAGGGAGCCAGTTCAAACGGCGGATTTGACGCGCTGCACCCGAAGGACGGCCGGGGTGCGCCTGACGTTGCGCATGGCTGCGGCCAAGTGCACCCGGTCACGCACAGCGACGCTAAAGCGCAGGTCGGTGGCGCCGTTGGCGGGCTCATGGCCCATGTCCACATGCGTGATGTCAACTTCGGCACTGGCCAAGGCTGCTGCTACCTTGGCCAGCACCCCTTTTCCATTGGACACCGTCACCAGAAGATTGGCCTCGAAAATCCGTGCAGGCTCGTCTGCCCAATCGACGGCAATGAAACGTTCGCTGTCGCGTTGCTGCAGCCGCTTGGCCACTGCGCAGTCGTCGGTGTGAACAAACAGTCCTTCACCCCGGCCTAGATAGCCTACGATCCCATCGCCGGGAATCGGGCAGCAGCAGCGGGCAAACTGCACCGAACTGCCTTCGCTGCCATCGACCACCAACGCGCCTTGCGCGACCGACTCCTGCGGTATGTAGCGCTCCCGGCTCATCAGCAAAGCATCGGGTTTTTCACCGGTTTCGGCAAGGAACAACACGATGCGTTTGGCGACCATGCTGGCAATGCGCTTGCCCAGGCCGATGTCGGTCAGCAGCTCGGCACGCGATCGGTTGCCGGTGAAGCGCAGGATTTTTTCCCAAGTGGCGTGGTGTGCGTCGTCATCTTTTGAAAGATGCTGGCGGTCAATGCCTTCGGCGCGCAAGGCCTGGGCGAGCATTTTTTCACCCAGTTCCTGCGACTCCGTCAATGCCATGGTCTTGAGGTGGTGCCGGATCTTCGATCTGGCCTTGCCCGTGCGAACGAATCCGAGCCAGGCAGGGTTGGGCGTGGAAAGCGGCGCCGTGATGATCTCGATGACGTCGCCGTTGATCAGCTCGGTGCGCAGCGGAACCTGTTCGCCGTTGACTTTGGCCGCAATCGCATGGTGGCCTACATCACTGTGAATGGCATAGGCGAAATCGACGATGGTAGCGCCGCGCGGCATGGCCATGATCTGGCTCTTGGGCGTGAACACGTACACCGCTTCCGGAAACAGATCGATCTTGACATGGTCCCAGAACTCGGCCGCATCGCGGGTTTCATGCTGGATGTCGAGCAGCGACTGTAGCCACTGGGTGCCCAGCCGCTGCGAGGTGTCGCTGTTCGGATCGGACGCCTTGTACAGCCAGTGGGCTGCCACGCCGGCTTCGGCCACGACGTGCATGGCATCGGTACGCATCTGGAATTCGATGTTGGTTCCGAATGGCCCGACCAGCGTGGTATGCAGCGACTGGTAACCGTTGACCTTCGGAATGGCGATGTAGTCCTTGAACCTTCCCGGCAGCGGCTTGTAGAGCTGATGCAGGATGCCCATGGCGCTGTAGCAGGTCGTCAGATCGTTCAAGATGATCCTGAAGCCGTACAGGTCCGTCACTTGGGCAAAGGACAAATGCTTTTCGTCCATCTTGTGGTAGAGCGAATACAGCGTTTTCTCGCGCCCATAGATGCGCGCCGGAATCTGCGCATTGGCAAAGGCCGCCTCGACCTCGGACTGAACGCGCTTGATGACGTCGCGCCGGCGCCCGCGTGCCCGGGTCAGCGCTTTGCTCAGGATGGCGTAGCGCCAGGGATGCAAGTGCTGAAATGACCTGTCCTGCAACTCGCGGTAGGTCGAATTCAGACCCAGCCGGTGCGCAATCGGTGCGTAGATGTCCAGGGTTTCACTGGAAATGCGCTGCCATTTGCTGCGCGGCGTGTCGCCCAGCGTGCGCATGTTGTGCATGCGGTCCGCCAGCTTGATCAGGATGACGCGCACGTCGCGCGCCATGGCCAGCAGCATCTTGCGGAAAGACTCGGCCTGGTTTTCTTCGCGTGTATTGAATTCGAGTTTTTCCAGCTTCGTCAGGCCGTCAACCAGGTCAGCCACTGGCGCGCCAAAGCGCTCGATGAGCTCAGGCTTGCTGACATCGCAGTCTTCCATGGCGTCATGCAGCAGCGCTGCCATCAAAGCCTGCGCATCAAGCTTCCACTCGGCGCACTGCTGGGCCACTGCGATGGGATGGGTGATGTAAGGCTCGCCGCTGTTTCTCAGCTGGCCCAGATGGGCCTCATCGGCAAAACGGTAGGCTTGACGCACATTTTCAATGTCAGCCGGATTGAGGTAGTCAAGTTTGGCGGTCAGCGCGGCAAAACTGGCCGCAGCAGCATTGGCGGCGGCAACGGCGGGCTTGCGGGGAACGACGGGCGTGGGCATTGCGTTCATCCCTCAAATGTAGCGTGACATGAATAAGGCGGCTGAAAAAATGGAATGCACGTATTTCGCAAATAAAAAAAGCACCTGGACAGGTGCTTTTTTAGGAATTGAACTGTGTTAGCTGGGGACTTTTTTCAGCATTTCCAGACCGACTTTTCCCGCTGCAATTTCCCTCAGGGCGGTCACGCCAGGCTTGTTCGTGCATTCGACCTTGGCGGCATGGCCCTGGCTGAGCATGCGCGCGCGGTACGTGGCGGCCAGCACCAGCTGAAAGCGGTTGGGAATTTTTTCGAGGCAGTCTTCAACGGTAATGCGGGCCATGGTGCTCTTTCGGAGGGTCGGTAACTTAGGGAATGTGAAGCGCCTTGAAGGTCTCGGCTCTGGCGCGTCGCTGGGCCGAGTATTTCAGCCGCTGGGCATGAACAATGGTCTTCAAGTCGAAAACTGCCCGCTCAAACAACTCATTAATTATAACGAAGTCGAATTTTTGCGCCTGCGCCATCTCGACGGCCGCGTTTTTCAGACGCAATTCGATCACCTCGGCGCTGTCCTCGCCGCGGCGCTGCAGGCGCGAGCGCAGTTCTTCCCAGCTTGGCGGAAGAATGAAGATCAGCACGGCATTGGCAAAGATCTTCTTGATGTTGACAGCGCCCTGGAAATCGATTTCCAGGATCACATCGGCACCATGGGCGACACGCTCTTCGATGGTGTGGCGCGATGTGCCGTAGCGGTGGCCGTGGACATGCGCCCACTCCAGGAAGGCATCGCGGCTGACCATTCGATCAAACTCGTCGGGCGAGAGAAAGAAGTATTCCCGGCCGTGCTTTTCCTGTCCGCGCGGCGGGCGCGTGGTGTGCGAAACGGCCGGCTGGATGGCCGAGTCCAGTTCCATCAGGGCCTTGACCAGGCTGGACTTGCCTGCCCCGCTGGGGGCGGCTACAACAAAGAGATTTCCGGGATAGTCCATGCTTGACGTGGGTTTGTTGCTATGAATTTGAAAGCGATTGGCTGGCTGGCTTACTCGATGTTCTGGACCTGCTCGCGGATTTGCTCGATCAGCACCTTCATGTCCACCGAGACACGCGTGAGCTCCAGAGAAGCCGATTTGGAGCCCAGGGTGTTGGCCTCGCGGTGCAGCTCCTGAATGAGGAAGTCCAAGCGCTTGCCCAGCTCGCCGCCCTTGGCCAGCAGGCGGTCGATCTCATCCAGATGCGAGGCCATGCGGGTGATTTCCTCGGCCACGTCGATGCGGATGGCAAAGGCAGTGGCTTCGGTCAGCGCGCGGTCCTGGGCGATTTCGGGCAGCACGTTGTTGCTGCCCAGCGCCAGGGCTTCCTTCCAGCGTTCGAGGAAGCGGTTTTTTTGCTGCTCGACCAGCTTGGGAACCATGGGCACAGCCGATTCCGCCAGTGCGCGCAACTGGGCCGTGCGGTCGAGCAGCATCAGGGCCAGGCGGGCGCCTTCCCGCTCGCGGGCGGCCATCAGTTCGGCAACCGCCTGTCCGGTCAGCTTGAGCAGCACCTCGCTGTGGTCGTGCGGCTTCTTGTCTTCATTGGTGGCAATGCGCAACACGTCGGCCACACTGAGCGGCCTGGCTTGTGGCAGCCAGGCCTTGATGCTGTCTTCCAGCGAGCCGAGCCGTTGCAGCGTCGCGGGCGAGGGCGCGCGCAGGCTGCTGGCGGCCGTGCTTTCAAGCGACACCCGCAGCTCCACCTTGCCACGCTTGAGCCTGGCCGTCAGCAGCTCGCGCAGCGCTGGCTCCACCTGGCGCAATTCGTCGGGCAGGCGAAACGCCAGGTCCAAAAAGCGGCTGTTGACCGAGCGTATTTCAACGCCCAGCCGGGCGCTGGTGTCGCGTGGCGGCTCGCCTTCGGCGGGCGCTGGCGCGCTGCTCGATTGCAGGCTTGCATAACCCGTCATGCTGTAAACTGACATTCGCTTTTTACGCCTTACTTAAGAGAGAAAAGGACGGGGTGACGCATCACCAAGCCCCTAAAGATTATGTCCAAGGTCAAGCCTTCATCCCTGCCGCCTGACACTGTGATCGGAGGCTACCGCATCGTGCGCAAGCTTTCGGCAGGTGGATTCGGTGTAGTTTACTTGGCCGTTGACACTGAAGGCCAGCAGTTCGCGATCAAGGAGTACCTTCCCTCCTCGCTGGCTTCGCGCGCGCCGGGCGAGTTGCTGCCTCAGGTGCTGCCCGAAAAGCTCTCGCTCTACCGTCTGGGCCTCAAGAGCTTTTTCGAGGAAGGCCGCTCGCTGGCGCAGATCTCGCACGGCTCGGTGGTGAGCGTGCTCAATTTCTTCCGCGAAAACGAAACGGTCTACATGGTGATGAACTACCTGGAGGGAGGCACCCTGCAGGACTTCATCATCACCGCGCGCGACCTGAAAAAACCCAAGGTTTTCCGCGAATCGACCATCCGTTCGCTGTTCGACGAGATCCTGCGCGGACTGCGCATCGTGCACCAGCACAAGATGCTGCACCTGGACATCAAGCCGGCCAACATCTTCATCACCGACGACAACCGGGCCGTGATGATCGACTTCGGCGCGGCCAGGGAGGTGCTGAGCAAGGAGGGCAATTTCATCCGTCCCATGTACACACCCGGCTTTGCCGCGCCCGAGATGTACCGGCGCGACTCCTCGATGGGGCCATGGACCGATATTTACGCCATCGGCGCGTGCATGTACGCCAGCATGCAGGGCTACCCGCCCAACGATGCGCCGCAGCGCCTGGAAAAGGACCGGCTGTCCCTGGCCCTGTCGCGCCTGCGCGGCGTGTACTCGGACAACCTGATCGAGGTCGTCGAGTGGTGCATGTCGCTCGATCCGCTGTCGCGCCCGCAGTCCGTGTTTGCGCTGCAAAAAGAGCTCAGCCGCGAAAGCGAGCGCCACTACACCAAGCTCAGCGTTGGCGAAAGGGTCCGGCTGCAGTTTGACAGTGTCGTGTCCGACACCAAAAAGACCGCACGCAAGGCCAATCCCCTCGGAACAAGGCTTAAATGAAGTTTTCGGTGTTCCAGCTCAGCCGCATCGGCGGGCGGGCCCTCAATGAAGACCGCATGGGCTACTGCTACACGCGCGAGTCCGGCCTGTTCGTGCTGGCCGACGGCATGGGCGGCCATCCCGAAGGCGAGGTGGCGGCGCAACTGGCGCTGGAGACCATTTCTGCCCTCTATCAGAAAGAGGCCCAGCCCACGGTGAAGAACCCGGCGGACTTTCTGGCCAATGCGCTGCTGGCCGCGCATTACCGCATCATCCGCTACGCCTCGCAAAAAGGCATGCTCGACACGCCGCGCACGACGCTGGTGGCGGCCATCTTGCAGGGCGGCAGTGCGACATGGATCCATTGCGGCGATTCGCGCCTGTACATCGTGCGCGATGGCGAATTGCTGCTGCGCACCCGCGACCACTCGTTTCTTGAGCAGGAGCATGCCGGCCATTCGAGCCGTGCCGAACTGGTCAACCGCAACATCCTTTTTACCTGTCTGGGTTCGCCTACCAAGCCAATCTTCGACATTGCCGGCCCTCTGGCGCTGCGCCAAGGCGACCGGCTGATGCTGTGCTCCGACGGCCTGTGGGCCAGCCTGAGCGATGCCGAAATTGCCTGGGAAATGGGCGACAAGACGGTCTCGGAGGCCGTGCCGGCGCTGGTTGAAAATGCCCTGCGCGCCGGTGGCCCGCGCAGCGACAACGTGACGGTGCTGGCCATGGAATGGGAAACGCCCGATGTGTTCGTGCCGACCCGCGCCGGCGCTGCGGACAGCGCCCTGGACAGCGGCTTTGCCTCGACCATCCAGGCCGGCCTGCTTGACAACCTGAGCGATGACCTGGATGAGGCCATGATCGAGCGTTCCATTGCCGAAATCAACGCCGCCATCCGCCGCTCGGCGACCAAAAAAACCTGAGCCATGCCATGCTGGACGCAGGCGTCCTCCAGCATGGCGCCGGCATGCCAAGCCCAGGCTTTTTTCTCTTTCTGCCCCACAAAACCGACCGCGCCGTATTCGGCAGCGCATTTCTCAAAAAACGCTACTCCTGAATTGATAGCTGACTGTGCAGGCACAGCCTGCGCAAAAGCCATTTTTCATCATGAAAATCATCCTCGCATCCAACAACCCCGGCAAACTCGCCGAACTGCAGGCCATCCTGGCGCCGCTCGGCCTTGAATTGATCAGCCAGTCCGCGCTGGGCATTCCCGAGGCCGAAGAGCCGTTTCGCACCTTTGTCGAAAACGCGCTGGCCAAGGCCCGCCACGCGTCAAAACTGGGCGGCCTGCCGGCGCTGGCCGACGACGCGGGCCTCTGCGTGGACGCCTTTGGCGGCCTGCCGGGCGTGGACACGGCGTTCTACGCCACGCAGTTCGGCTACGCCAAGGGCGATGGCAACAACGTCCGGGCCCTGCTGGAGCAGATGGCGCACCTGCCCGAGCCCGCCCAGCGCCGCGCCGCGCTGGTCAGCACGCTGGTGGCGGTGCGCTCGGCCGACGATCCCGAACCGCTAATCGCCAGCGGCCGCGTCACCGGACAGATCGCCCGCGAGCCCGTGGGCGGCAACGGCTTTGGTTTTGACCCGGTGATGTTCCTGCCCGAATTCAGCCAGACCTTTGCGCAGCTGCCGGTGGAGGTGAAAAACGCCAACAGCCACCGCGGCAAGGCGGCCCGGCAGATGATGGCGCTGATGCGTGAACGCTGGCTGTAAACCCGGATCGAATCATTCATGACCTCACACGATATCCAGCACTACATGCGCGGCGGCACGCTGCAGCTGGCTGCCCTGCCGCCGCTGTCGCTCTATGTGCACCTGCCCTGGTGCCTGAAAAAATGCCCCTACTGCGATTTCAATTCGCATGAAGTCGCCGGCGAGATGCCCGAGCAGCGCTACATCGATGCGCTGGTGGCCGACCTGGAGGGCGCGCTGCCGCTGGTCTGGGGCCGCACGGTGCACAGCATCTTCATCGGCGGCGGCACGCCCAGCCTGTTCTCGCCGCAGGCCATCGACCGGCTGCTGGGCGACATCCGGGCGCGCCTGCGGCTCGAAGCCGACTGCGAGATCACGCTCGAAGCCAACCCCGGCACGTTCGAGAAAGACCGCTTCAAGGCCTTTCGCAGCGCCGGCGTGAGCCGCCTGTCCATTGGCGTTCAGAGCTTTGACGACGCGCACTTGAAGGCGCTGGGCCGGGTGCACGACCGGGCGCAGGCCATTGCGGCGGTCGAGGAGGCCGCGCAGGCCTTTGACACCTTCAACCTGGACATCATGTACGCGCTGCCCGGCCAGACGCTGGAGGGCCAAGCCGCCGACATGCGCCAGGCGCTGGCCTTGGGGCCGCCGCACATCTCGATCTACCACTTGACCATCGAGCCCAACACCTATTTCGCCAAGTTTCCGCCAGTGGTGCCCGAAGAAGACACGGCCTATGCCATGCTCGACCAGATCACCGAAATGACCGCTGCTGCGGGCCTGCAGCGCTATGAAGTGTCGGCCTATGCAAAACCTGGCCACCGCTGCTTTCACAACGTCAACTACTGGCAGTTTGGCGACTACCTGGGCATTGGCGCCGGCGCGCACAGCAAGCTCAGCTTTGCCCACCGGGTGGTGCGCCAGGTGCGCGTGCGCGAGCCGAAGCTGTACATGGAAAGGGCGCTGGCCGGCAACGCCGTGGTGCAGGAAACCGAAGTGGGCCGCGCCGACCTGCCGTTCGAATTCATGCTCAATGCCCTGCGGCTGCGCGAGGGTTTCAGGCTGCAGGACTTCACCGACAAGACCGGCCTGCCGTTCACGGCGATTCAAAAGGGGCTGGATCAGGCCGAGCGCCAGGGCCTGATCGAGCGCGATTTTGTCCACGTCAGGCCGACCGAACGCGGGTTTGATTTTTTGAACGATCTGCAGTCGCTGTTTTTGGCCGACTGAACCGCAAGGCACGCACCCCATGGAAACTTCTAGCCTGGTCTTGCTGGCTGTCAGCTGCGCCATCAGCTTCGGCCTGGGGCGCACGATCACGAATTGGCGCAAGAAAAAGCGCGAAAAAGAGGCCGAGGAACAACGGGCGCAGGCCTTGCGCGACCGGCCTGCCGAGCCGGAATCGAAAAACAAGGCCAAGCGCAGGCGCCAGCTTCAGCAACTGGAAAAAGAAAAGACGGAAAGAATCAGCCGCAAGCCTTGACGCTGGCCGGGCCGACCGGGCCGACGTTCACGCCGGACAAAAAAAACCCCCAGGCGATGGACTCGCTGGGGGTGATGTTCTGGCGGAAGCGGTGAGATTCGAACTCACGGAGGACTCGCATCCTCGGCAGTTTTCAAGACTGCTGCATTCAACCGCTCTGCCACGCTTCCGAGCCCGCTAGTTTAACCGCAGGCCTGGCGGGGCATCGGCTGCGGTCTGAAAAATAACGCTTCAGGCCGCCTGCAGCATGCCCCTGGTTTCGATGAACGCCACCACTTCGGCCAGTCCGGCGTTGGTTTTCAGGTTGGTCATCACGAAAGGCTTCAGGCCTTTGGCCGTGGTGCGCATGCGGATCGTGTCAAGCCGCATCACGTCCAGGTCGGCGCCGACGTAAGGCGCCAGGTCGGTCTTGTTGATGACGAACAGGTCGCTCTTGGTGATGCCGGGGCCGCCCTTGCGCGGGATTTTTTCGCCGGCGGCCACGTCGATGACGTAGATCGTCAGGTCGCTCAGCTCGGGGCTGAAGGTGGCGGCCAGGTTGTCGCCGCCGGACTCGATGAACACCACGTCGGCGTCGGGGAACTCTTCGAGCATGC
>Ga0308165_1000638_pt1 | contig 59665 bp, 52 predicted proteins | sample PhyWR2_FD_201032 | JGI IMG/M metagenome (GOLD analysis project Ga0308165, IMG submission 201032) | Phyllosphere microbial communities from UC Gill Tract Community Farm, Albany, California, United States - DLSLW.R2 | ecosystem: Host-associated > Plants > Phyllosphere > Unclassified | place: USA... | reverse complement strand
CTGGGCCACCGCCATGCGCAAAAAAGGCCGCGACATCCCCGAAAACCTCGCCCACATCGCCGACGGCATCCAAGACTCCGGCACCACCCGCCAAGAAGCCCGCACCCTCATCGCCACCCAAGCCTGAGGTCCGGCGGCTTCCCGCGCCGACGGCGGCACACGGCATTGCCCGTGTGCCGCCGTCGGCGTTTCAGTACGCCCTCTGTGCTGGCTAGAATGGAGACACTATGGCTAAATCCACCGATTCCACCGTCACGAACGACGACGGCTCCACCAAGCGCGGCCTCTTCAACCGCAAGCCCCGGGCCAAGAAGAAAGGGCCCAGCCGACTGAAGCAGATCGGCGAGGTCTTCACCATGACCCGCCGGCACGACCCCCTCGTGGTCTGGCTCATGCTGCTGGCCTTCCTCGTGGTGGTCGGCCTCGGCGTCGGAATCGGCGCCCTCTTCAACAACTGGATCACCGGTCTGATCCTGGGCATCATGCTCGGTCTTCTGGCCGCGACCTTCATCCTGTCCCGCCGCGCCGAGCGCGCCGCGTTCGCACAGATCGAGGGGCAGCCCGGCGCCGTGGGAGCCGCACTCGGCACCTTGCGCCGTGGCTGGATCGTCGAGCAGCAGCCGGTCGCCGCGAACCCGCGCACGCAGGACTTCGTGTTCCGCACCGTGGGCCGTGCCGGCGTCGTGCTCGTGACCGAGGGCCCGCAGAGCCGCGTCCGCACCCTGGCCGACGGGGAACGCAAGCGCCTGTCCCGCATCCTGCCGAATGTCCCGATCCACGTGATCTACGCGGGCAAGGAAGAGGGCCAGGTCCCGATCGCGAAGGTCGGCGGCGCGCTGCGCAAGCTCAAGCCGACGCTCACCAAGGTCGAGGTGAGTGCCGTGTCCAAGCGCATCGCCTCCCTGGGCACGAAGCTCCCGATCCCGAAGGGCATCGACCCCTACAAGGCCCGTCCGGACCGTCGCGCGATGCGAGGCCGCTGAGCCCGAACGCCGACCGGCCGCCGTCGTTCTCCTGAGAGGGAGACGACGGCGGCCGGTTCCGTTTAAGGGCGGACTCGTCCGCACTTCGTGAGTCAGTCCGGCAGTCCACCGGTGTCGCCGCCGGCGACCAGGCCGGCCTGGATCTTCCGGCGGTGTGCCTGCTCCCAGTCGTCCAGCGACTGACCCGCCTCGGCGGCCTCGCGGTCCTCGGCGGCGCGGAGGAGTTCCGGGGCGTGGGCCGCTTCCAGCACCACGATCCCCTCTTCATCGGCCACGACCACGTCCCCGGTGCGGATGGTCACGCCCCCGACCACGGTGTCTTCCGGGGGCAGCACGACGTTCTTGCCGCCCGGCTTCGGGAACACGCCGCGGGCGAACACGGGGAAGCCCATCTCACGCACCTCCGCCAGATCGCGGATGTACCCGTCGACGACGAAAGCCGCGATCCCGCGCCGCTGCGCCACGGCGCACACATTGCCCCCGGCGACCGCGAGGAGGGTGCCGCTGGAGTCGACGACGATGACGGAGCCCGGCTCCGCACGGTAGATCGCCGTGTGCATCATGAGGTTGTCGCCGGGCGCGCACCGCACGGCATAGGCAGGACCGGTGACCCGTGGCATGCCGTCCCAGAGGGGCCGGATGGCGGGGTCCAAGATGCGGTCCTCCCCCACCAGGTCCGCCAGGGACGTGGGTGAGACGTCGGGGGTGCTGTCACTCACAGGTGCTCTCCTCGGATAGGTCGGGGACGGGCCGGTGGTCTGATTCGCCGGCCGGCAGCTCAGCGGCGGACCAGGACGGTCTTCATCGCCTTGTCGTGCAGACCACGCTGATCGGGGTCGAAGATGATGGCGGGGATGACGAGGCAGAGGAGGGCGGCCCGCACCAGGGCCGCGGGAATGCCCGCGGGGGAACCGTCCAGTCGCACCACGTGGATGTTCGAGACGCGGTGACCGATGCTGTACCCCAGCGTTCCGACCAGCACGGCCTGTTCCGCGAAGAAGATCGCCAGGGTCGCCCAGGAATTGCCGTCGAAGAAGAAGTTGCTGATCAGCAGGCACAGTGACCAGTCGATGCAGATCGCGAGGATCCTGCGCCCCGCACGGGCCAGCGAGCCCGGCCCGGCTTCCGGCAGTCCCAGCCGCTCTCCCGGGTACTTGCTGATGTGCGTCGTGTCGGGGCCTTCCAGCCAGGAACCTAGATCTCGTCGAGTCACCACCCCTTAAGGGTATCCGCTGGGGCCGGTCCACAACGGCCTCGGACCTTCACCGCCGGTCTGTCCGCATCGCGGAGAGCCTGCCCGTGATGCGCGGCGCTGTCGGTAGAGTGAGGAGGGTACGACCGGGAGCCACCGGCCCCCAGCGACCACCCGTCACATCTCCGTTGTAACCTCCCGGAAACAATGCAGACACTAGCGGGTAATGCCCGCCGCCTAGGCTGTTCACCAGTAGATGGCACGGCGATCCGCTGGGTGAAGCCTGGCCGGAACCCGGTGCCGTCGCCTTCAGGCCACCGGCCCAATTCTGTTAGGAGCATGCATGTTCACCAGTGCGGACGAAGTCCTCAAGTTCATCAAGGATGAGGACGTCAAGTTCGTCGACATCCGTTTCACCGATCTTCCGGGCGTGCAGCAGCACTTCAACGTCCCCGCCAAGACGGTCGACGCGGACTTCTTCGTCAACGGCCAGCTCTTCGACGGCTCCTCGATCCGCGGCTTCCAGGGCATCGCTGAATCCGATATGCAGCTGATCCCCGATGTCACCACCGCCTTCATCGACCCGTTCCGCGTCGAGAAGACCCTGGCGCTGAACTTCTCCATCGTGAACCCGCGCACCGGCGAGCCCTACCACCGTGACCCGCGTGGCATCGCCGAGCGCGCCGAGGCCTACCTCGCCTCCACCGGCATCGCCGACACCGCCTTCTTCGCTCCCGAGGCCGAGTTCTACGTCTTCGACAACGTCCAGTTCGAGTCCTCCCCGCAGGGCGCGTTCTACAAGCTTGATTCCATCGAGGCTCCGTGGAACTCCGGCCGTGAAGAGGCCGGCGGCAACCTGGGCAACAAGACCCCCTTCAAGGGCGGTTACTTCCCGGTGGCCCCGGTCGACCACCAGGCCGACCTGCGCGACGCCATGTGCCTCAACCTGGACGAGGTCGGCCTCGAGGTCGAGCGCTCCCACCACGAGGTCGGCGCCGCCGGCCAGGCCGAGATCAACTACAAGTTCACCACCCTGGTGCACGCCGCTGACGACCTGCAGAAGTTCAAGTACGTCATCAAGAACACCGCACTCGAGTACGGCAAGAGCGTGACCTTCATGCCGAAGCCGATCTTCGGTGACAACGGCTCCGGCATGCACTGCCACCAGTCGCTGTGGAGCAACGGCGAGCCGCTGTTCTACGACGAGAAGGGCTACGCCGGCCTGTCCGACATCGCCCGCTGGTACATCGGCGGTGTGCTCAAGCACGCCTCCGCCGTCCTGGCCTTCACCAACCCGACGGTGAACTCCTACCGCCGCCTGGTCAAGGGCTACGAGGCACCGGTCAACATGGTGTACTCGCAGGGCAACCGCTCCGCCGGCATCCGCATCCCGATCACGGGTTCCAACCCGAAGGCCAAGCGCATCGAGTTCCGCGCACCGGATCCCTCCTCGAACCCGTACCTGGCGTTCGCCGCCCAGCTGATGGCCGGCATCGACGGCATTCGCAACCGTATCGAGCCCCCGGCGCCGATCGACAAGGACCTGTACGAGCTGCCCGCCGAGGAAGCCAAGGACATCCCCAAGGCTCCTGGCTCCCTGGAAGAGGCCCTCGAAGCCCTCGAGGCGGACAACGAGTTCCTGCAGGCCGGTGGCGTGTTCACTCAGGACCTGATCGACACCTGGATCGCCTACAAGCGGGAGAACGAGATCGCCCCGCTGACCCTGCGCCCGAACCCGTACGAGTTCGAGCTGTACTACGGCGTCTAGCGGCCCGAGGCGGATGATCGCGGCCCAGACCGCATGAACTGCCGCCTCGATCGCACTCAGAAAGGCCCCCGGAGCAATGCTCCGGGGGCCTTTCCCGTTTCCCGTGACAGAGCCCCAGCCCGGGCGCCTAACGCGTCTCCTCCCCCACCACCGGCTCCTTGCGGGTCCCCTGCGACTCCTCCAGCAGCCGGCCGAGCCGCGCCACCTCGGCATGCAGCCGGTCCAGCTGACCCTTCAGATCCGCGTCGGCCTGCTCCACGGCCACGGTCGCCGTCGCCGAGACCCGCTCCACCAGCCACGATCCGATCGACGCGGTGACGACGCCGAGGACCGCGATCCCCGAGACCATGAGCGCCGCGGCCACCGCCCGGCCGATCACGGTCACCGGATAGTGGTCCCCGTACCCGACCGTGCTGATGGTGGTGAGCGACCACCACACGGCATCCCCGAACGTGACGATGTTCGCGCCCTCGGCATGCTGCTCGGCGTCGAGCACCGCGAGGGAGGCGCAGTACGTCAGGAAGACGGCCGACACCGCGACAAAGGTGACGATCCTCCCCCGCAGCGCCTTGCCCGCCGTGCCGTACAGCACCCGGAGCAGTGTGACGAGACGCAGAAGGCGCAAAGGCCGCAGCACGGGCAGCACCACCATCGCCAGATCCGGCAGATGGGTCGCCAGCCAGCGCCAGCGCTGAGGCGCCAGGAACAGCCTCACCGCGTAGTCCACAGTGAACGCGCCCCATGTGATCCACTGGATGAGCTCCAGCACCTGAGCCTGGCGTTCCGAGACGTCGCCGATCACCTGCACCGAGTACGCGGCCAGGAACACGAGCGCCGCTGCCATGAGAGGCCATTCCGTGGCCTGCCGCCACCGTTCCGATGTCATGGAGACAGACTATTCGCCGTCCGCCCGTCGCGGGAGGTCGCAGGCCTGCTGCGCGGACACCCGCTCTTGCTAGGCTCGGATCATGGCAGAACTCAGCCCGGAAAGCATCGAATACTTCCGCACCCTCCCCCGCCGCCGTGTCGCCGCGGGACTGGTGATCCGCGACGCCGACGGGAGGGTCCTCGCCGTCGAGCCCAACTACAAAGACGGCTGGCTCCTGCCCGGAGGCACGGTGGACGCCGGCGAAGCGCCCCGCGCAGCCGCCCGCCGCGAAGGCCGCGAAGAGCTGGGCCTGGACATCCAGCCCGGCGCGCTCCTGATCATCGGGCACTCCGCCTTCCCCGACCCGGTCGGCGACGGACTGAACTTCCTCTACGACGGCGGCGTCCTGCCCGACGGCGCCGAGATCACGCTCCAGGAGGAGGAACTCCTGAGCTGGCGTTTCGTGGCCGAGCAGGACCTCCCCGAGTACTTCGGGGTGCACGGCGCGCTGCACGTCACGTCCGCCCTGCGAGCCCTCCGCGAGGAACGCGTCATCGAGCTCCAGGACCGCGAAGAGATCCTCTGACGCGACCTGCTTCGGGCGCGACACGTCCCACGACGACGGCGGCCGCCTCCCCTCGCAGGGAGGCGGCCGCCGTCGTCGTTCAGCACGTCCGCACGGCTCGCGCGCGGATGGCCACGGATCAGAGGTCCACGGCTCAGAGGACCTTCGAGAGGAAGTCCTTGGTCCGCTGCTGCTGGGGATTGCCGAACAGTTCGTCCGGGGTGCCCTGCTCGCAGATGTAACCGTCCGCCATGAAGATGACCCGATCGGCCACCTCGCGGGCGAAGCCCATCTCATGAGTGACCATGACCATCGTCATGCCCTCGGCGGCCAGGTCCTTGATGACCTGCAGGACCTCGCCGACCATCTCCGGGTCGAGCGCCGAGGTGGCCTCGTCGAAGAGCATGATGTCCGGGCTCATGGCCAGCGCGCGGGCGATCGCCACACGCTGCTTCTGGCCGCCCGAGAGGGACACCGGACGGGCGTCGGCCTTGGCCTCCAGTCCCACCCGGGCCAGGAGCTCCAGGCCACGGGTCCGCGCCGCCGCCTTGTCCAGCTTCCCGGTCTCCACGGGGGCCAGCATGATGTTCTCGATCACGGTCATGTGCGGGAACAGGTTGAAGTGCTGGAACACCATGCCGATCTGGCGGCGGACCTGGTTGATGTCCACGTTCGCGCCGGTCAGGTCGTAACCGTTGACCTGGACCTTGCCGCCGGAGATGTCCTCCAGCTTGTTGAGGCAGCGCAGGAAGGTGGACTTGCCCGAGCCCGAAGGGCCGATGACCGCCACCACCTCGCCCTCGTGGATGACAGCGTCGATGCCCTTGAGCACCTCGTTACTGCCGAAGGATTTCTTCAGGCCTGTGACCGTGACCTTCTCGGCCCGGTCGTCGCGGACCGTCTCTGCACCCGTGCTCATTTGTTGAACTTCCTGTCCGCGTAGTTGGCCAGTTGTGTCAGGAGCATGATCACCACGAAGTACAGCGCCGCCACGATCACGAGGGTCTCGGTGATGCGGAAGTTGCCGGCGTAGATCTGCTGGCCCTGGTACAGCAGCTCGGCGAAGCCGATGGCCAGGAGCAAGGACGAATCCTTCAGCATGATGATCAGCTGGTTGATGAGGGACGGCGTCATGAGCTTGAAGGCCTGTGGCACCACGACCTTCTGCATCGACTTGCCGTAGCCCATGCCGAGGCTCCGGGCCGCCTCCAGCTGGCCCGGATCGACCGACTGCACCGCGCCGCGCACGATCTCGGTGATGTAAGCACCCGAGTTGAGGCTCAGTGTCAGGACGCCCGCCACCCAGATGTTGATGGGCTGCCCGGTGAGCTGTGGGATGCCGAAGTAGAAGAAGAACGCCCAGACCAGCAGCGGTGTGCCGCGGAAGACATTGACGAAGGTCGTCGCGACACCGCGGGCCACCACGTTCCGCGAGATCTTGAGGAAGCCGAAGAACAGGCCCAGGACCATCGCGACGGCGAAGGAGATGATGGTGACGAGCACGGTGTTGCGCAGGCCGCTCATGAGCGCCGGGAAGCTCTGCACGAGCAGGTCCCAGAAGCTGCTCGTGGCCGCGGCCTCGGGGGCCTTGAGGTACTTGTCGAGGAGCTTCTGGTATTCGCCGTCGGCCTTCATCTCGGAGAGGCCCTTGTTGAAGGCCGCGAGCAGTTCGGGGTTCTTGCCCTTGTTGACGGCGAAGCCGTAGCTGCCGCCCGGGATCTTGTCCGTCACGGTCTTGAGGCCGTTGTTCTGGCTGATGCCGTAGGCCAGGACCGGGTAATCGTCGAAGACGCCCACCGCATTGCCGGACTTCACCAGTTCGTACATGGTCGCCGACTGGTCGAGGGACTTCACCGTGAAGCCGTACTTGCCGGACAGCTCCTTGGCCGCGGTCTCACCTTCAGAGCCGGTCTTGGCGGTGACCGTCTTGCCCTTGAGGTCTTCGTAACCCTTGATGTCGTTGTTGCTCTTCGCCACGGCCATCTGCACGCCGGATTCGAAGTACGGGTCGGAGAAGTCGTAGACCTGCTTGCGCTTGTCCGTGATGGACATGCCGGCGATCACGCCGTCCACCTGGTTGGAGGACAGCGCCTGAAGTGCGGCGTTGAAGCCGAGCGACTTGATCTCGACCTCGAAGCCGCCGCGCTTGGCGATGTCACGGATGAGATCCATGTCGATGCCGGTCAGTTCGCCGGAAGGATCCCGGAACTCGAACGGCGCGAACGTGGTGTCCGTGCCGATGACGAACTTCTTGCCGCTCACCTCGTGCGGTGCGGCGGCTGAGGCGGCGGGCATGGCGAGCCCGACGACGGCGAGGCACGCCGTCAGCACGGCCACCCCGGCGCGAGCCAGGACGGTCAGCTGACGGCGGGCAGGCTGCCCGGCCCGGCCGCGCCGTGCCCCTCCTCCGTCTTTCTGCCGCGAGGTCTCCCACGGTTGTCGATTCATCCCTTGATCCTTTCGTCGCAGGCAGAGCGCTCAGCGCTGCCCGTAGAACTCCCGGTCGAAGACTGCGCGAGCGCGTCGCGTCAGGCGCAGGTACTGCTCCTCGAATTCGGCAGCGTGGGAAGCCGGATGCCCGCACCAGCGGGACACGGCTTCGAGGTCCCGCCGTGCGGACGGCAGGAGGTCTGAGGGCTTTCCGGACCAGATCACATTCGCGCTCCGGACCCGGCTGGCCAGCCGCCAGGCGTCCGCCAGCAGGGCCGCGTCCTCCTCGGCCATCAGTCCGAGCCGTGCCAGTTCCGCCAGTGCTTCCATGGTGGACGTGGTCCGAAGGCCCGGATGCTGATGGGCGTGCTCCAGCTGGCGCAGTTGGACGAGCCATTCCACGTCGCTCAGGCCGCCACGGCCGAGCTTGACGTGGCGGGACGGGTCGGCGCCCCGCGGCAGCCGCTCCGTCTCCACACGGGCCTTGATCCGACGGATCTCCCGTTCGTCCTGGGGCGAGAGGTGTTCCGGGTACCGGATCGGATCGATCAGTTCGAGGAACGCCTCGGCCAGGCCGTCGTCGCCGGCGATGGGGCGTGCCCGGAGCAGCGCCTGGGCCTCCCAGACGAGGGACCAGCGCTCGTAGTAGACCCGGAACGCCTCGAGGGACCGTACCATGGGTCCGTTCTTGCCTTCGGGCCGCAGATCCGCGTCGAGGGAGAGCACCCGCTCCGCCAGGATGGCCGGCTTGAGGGGCTGCGTGAGCAGGCTGGAGATCTGCCCCACGATCTGGAGCGCCTGCTTCTGGGCGTCCTCCTCGGACACCCCGGCCAGCGCCTGATGCACGTAGAGGACGTCGGCGTCCGAGCCGTAGCCGATCTCGCGGCCGCCCTGCCGCCCCATCGCCACCACCAGCATGCGGGTCAGGAGTCCACCCTGAGCCTCCGCCTGACGTTCGGCGACATGGAGCGCGCCGAGGATGGCGGCACGGTCCGCGTCGGCGAGTGCCTGTGACACGCCGTCCTGGTCGAGGATCCCGGCCGCGTCGGCGATGGCGGTGCGCAGGATCTCCCGGCGGCGGATCAGCCGGATGAGCCGCATGGCGCTCGACGGATCCTGGTGCCGGGCCATCTTGGACCGGATCTCCTGCCACTGCGTCTCGAACGGCACCGGGGCCAGTTCCTTGTTGTTGCCCAGCCAGGCCACCGACTCGGGAGACACCTCGAGCAGGTCCGCGATGAGCCGCGAGTCCGACAGGACATGGCACAGCCGCTCGGCAGCCGCCTGGGAGTCGCGCAGAAGACCCAGGTACCAGTGAGTGGCCCCGAGCGCTTCGCTGACGCGACGGAAGGCCAGCAGGCCGGCGTCGGGGTCCAGGCCTTCGGCGAGCCAGCCCAGCAGGACCGGCAGGAGCTGGCGCTGCAAGGCCGCCCGGCGGCTGACCCCGCTGGTCAGCGCGGCGATGTGGCGCATGGCGCCCTCGGGGTCCCGGTAGCCGAGCGCCGCGAGCCGGGCGGAGGCCGCCTCCGGGCTGAGGCGGGCCTCGTCGGAGCTGAGGGAGGCGGCCGTGCCGAGAAGGGGACGGTAGAAGATCTGTTCGTGCAGCTCGCGCACCCGGCGCTTGGTCTTCTGCCACGAGTTCAGGAGGCTGTCCGCCGTCGGGCGGACCGTGCTCAGGGAACCCTCGACGGCGCGTGCCAGCGCCCGCAGCTCGTCTTCCTTCTCCGGCATGAGGTGCGTGCGGCGCATCTGGACCATCTGGATGCGGTGCTCGATCACGCGCAGCTGCCGATACGCCCGGTCGAACTCCGAGGCGTCGGCGCGGCCGATGTACCCGCCATGGGACAGGGCGGCGATGGCCGACGTCGTGTCCCGGACCCGGAGGGCCGGATCGGCCTTGCCGTGCACCAGCTGGAGCAGCTGGACCGTGAACTCCACGTCCCGGAGTCCGCCGGGTCCGAGTTTGATCTGGCGGGCCAGTTCGGCCGCCGGGATGTTGTCCGTGACCCTGCGGCGCATGGCCTGCACGGATTCGACGAAGCCCTCGCGGCCCGCGGAGGACCAGACCAGGGGCTCCACCATCTCCTGATAGCGGCGGCCCAGCTCGGGATCCCCGGCCATGGCCCGGGCCTTCAGGAGCGCCTGGAACTCCCAGCTCTCCGCCCAGCGGGCGTAGTACTGCCGGTGCGATTCGAGGGTGCGGACGAGCGGCCCATCCTTGCCTTCGGGCCTGAGATTGGCGTCCACCTCCCACAGCCCGGGTTCGCGCCCGGAATGGGAGATGATCCGGGCGAGGGTGCCGGCGAGGAACGTCCCGATCTCCACGGCCCGGACCTCGTCCAGCCCCTCGGAGTCCAGCACGTAGATGACGTCCACGTCAGAGATGTAGTTGAGCTCGCGGGCGCCGCACTTGCCCATGCCCACGATCGCCAGCCGGACGGCGTCGACCTCAAGCGGTGAGAATTTGGCGCCCGCCTCGGCCCGCGCCACGGCCAGGGCGGCGTCCAGCGCGGCGGCCGCCAGATCGGCGAGTTCGGCCCCCACCTGGGGCATGTAGTCCCGGGGATCCGCCGCCCCGAGGTCACGGATGGCCAGTTCGGTCAGGTGCCGGCGATAGCGGACGCGCAAGGCACTCTGCCCCTCTTCACCGGTCAGGGCCGCGACCGGCGTCGCCGCCCGGGGATCCGCGCCCACGGAGGTCAGCAGCGAAGCCCGCAGATCCTCGCCCGGGATCCGGACGGGCTCGGGGCTGACCCGGGTCTCCAGAACGCTCTGCTCCCCGGGGTTCCGGAGCAGGAAGTCGGCCAGTGCCACGGAGCTGCCGAGGAGGCGGTACATCGCCTCGGCATCTTCCGGGTCACCCCGCAGAAGGCGCCCCACCGTGCCCTGGGACTGGGACGTCTTCTCCTTCTCGAGGAGGCGGACCAGTGACAACAGCGCCTCGTCCGGGTTGGCGGACTGGACGAGACCGGCGAACAACAGGTCCCGGTCCACTCCGTCCAGCTCGGGGGCCCCGAGGAAACGCTCGGCCCGTTCAACATCACTGAAACCCGCCGCGATGAGACGGCGGGCGACACTCATCGCCACAGCGTTAGAGGATCCCCAGGTTGCGCTGGAGTTCGTACGGCGTGACCTGCAGGCGGTAGTCGTTCCACTCGGCGCGCTTGTTCCTCAGGAAATGCTGGAACACCTGCTCTCCGAGGATCTCCGCCATGAACTCCGAATTCTCCATGGCGTTGATGGCGTCATGCAGGCTGGCCGGCAGCGGGTCATGGCCGAGGGCCCTGCGCTCCGCCGTGGACAGCGACGCGATGTCGTCCTCGGACGGCGGGGCCAGGTCGTAGCCTTCCTCGATGCCCTTGAGACCGGCGCCCAGCAGGGCCGCGTACGCGAGATACGGGTTGGCCGCGGAATCGATCCCGCGGTACTCGACCCGCGCGGAGTTGCCCTTGCCCGGCTTGTACAGCGGGACCCGGACCAGAGCGGAGCGGTTGTTGTGGCCCCAGGAGACGTAGCTCGGAGCCTCTCCCCCGCCCCAGAGGCGCTTGTAGGAGTTCACGAACTGGTTCGTGATCGCCGTGAACTCCGGTGCGTGGCGCAGGATCCCGGCGATGAACTGGCGGGCCGTGCGGGACAGCTCGTACTCGGCGCCCGCTTCGTGGAACGCGTTCGTGTCACCCTCGAACAGCGAGAAGTGGGTGTGCATCCCGGAACCGGGGTGCTGCGTGAACGGCTTCGGCATGAACGTGGCGTAGCTGCCCTGCTGGAGCGCCACCTCCTTGATGATGGTGCGGAACGTCATGATGTTGTCCGCGGTCTGGAGGGCGTCCGCGTAACGCAGGTCGATCTCGTTCTGGCCCGGACCCGCCTCGTGGTGGCTGAACTCCACGGAGATGCCCACGGATTCCAGCATGGTCACCGCGGTGCGGCGGAAGTCCTGGGCCACGCCACCGGGGACGTGGTCGAAGTAGCCGCCTTCATCCACGGGGACCGGAAGACCGTCCGGACCCGGCTTGTCCGACTTGAGCAGGTAGAACTCGATCTCCGGATGGGTGTAGCAGGTGAAGCCCATGTCCGCGGCCTTCGCGAGCGTCCGCTTCAGGACGTTGCGGGGATCCGCCGCGCTGGCCTGACCGTCCGGGGTGAGGATGTCGCAGAACATGCGGCTGGTCTGCTCGGTCTCACCGCGCCAGGGCAGGATCTGGAACGTCGAGGGGTCCGGCTGGGCGAGCATGTCGGATTCGTAGACACGGGCGAGGCCTTCGATCGACGAACCGTCGAAGCCGAGGCCTTCGGCGAACGCGCCCTCCACCTCTGCGGGGGCCAGCGCCACGGACTTGAGGGAGCCCACCACGTCCGTGAACCAGAGCCGGACGAACCGGACGTCGCGCTCCTCAATCGTCCGGAGCACGAATTCCTGTTGGCGGTCCATGCTGCCCTCACTTCCCTCTGGATCCCGGCGCCGGCCGGGGCTGTACTGTGCTGCATGCAACTCTACCCAGGCCAGGGGCTCTGTGGGCCGTCATTCCCCCGGCGTCCCGCAATTCGGCGCCCCTGACGGTTCAGCATTAAGCTCGGAGACATGACGCACAGTGAATCCGCCAGCTCCAGCACCCCGGGCGAGACGAGCGCCCCGTACGGCAGTGGCCCCGCGGCGTCGTCGTCCGCTCCGGCCGGAAGGGTGCGGCTGCACCACCTGCAGGCCGCCAAAGCGGAGGGCCGTCATTTCGCCATGCTGACCGCGTACGAGCAGTACACGGCGGAAATCTTCGACGAAGCGGGCATCGAGGTGCTGCTGATCGGCGACTCCGCGTCGAACAACGTGTTCGGCAACGAGACCAGCCTCCCGGTGACCGTGGACGAGCTGTTGCCGCTGTGCCGCGCCGTCGCGCGGGCCGCCAAGCGCTCCCTGGTGCTCGCGGATCTGCCGTTCGGCTCCTACGAGGCGTCGATCAAACAGGCCGTCACCACCGGGGTCCGATTCCTCAAGGAGGGCCTGGCTCACGCCGTCAAGATGGAGGGCGGCGCCTACTACGCGGACACCGTCCGCGCCATGGTTCAGGCCGGCATCCCGGTCATGGGCCACATCGGTTTCACCCCGCAGAGCGAGCATGCGCTGGGCGGGTACCGCGTGCAGGGCCGGGGCGACGACGCCGCGCGGCTCGTGGAGGATGCCCTGGCACTTCAGGAGGCGGGCGCCTTCGCCGTGCTGATGGAGATGGTCCCGGCCGCCACAGCGGCCCAGGTGGAGGCGGCGCTCACGATCCCGACCGTCGGCATCGGCGCCGGCAATGTGACCACAGGCCAGGTCCTCGTCTGGCAGGACGCCATGGGCCTGCGCGGTGGCCGCATGGCCCGCTTCGTCAAGCAGTACGCCCGGATCCGGCAGGACCTTCTGGAAGGGGCGCGGACCTTCGGCGAGGAGGTCCGGGACGGGTCCTTCCCCGGCCCGGAACACTCCTTCTGAGACGTCCTCGGACGTCTGAGGACGCTCAGTCCTCGTCGCCCTTTTCCCAGGCTTCGTTGTGCCGCTGCACGCTCTGCGGAGCGTTCTCGGCCTCTTCGCGCGTGTCGTAGGGGCCGAGGAGCTGGCTCCAATCGCTCATGGCGTCCTCCTCCACCTGGTGGGTGACCATGTTGTACCAGTACTGCGGCATGATTCCATTCCTCCTTGTGAGTGACGACTACTATCAAACGTATGCCACCAGTAGCTGAAACCGCACCTCTGGGTAAGCTCACCCCCGGAATCGTGAGCCCGCGTCGTCCTGTGCCGCCGAACATCGAGCGGCCCGAATATGTGGACCGGCCGGCACCCGCCAAGTTCACCGGCAGCGCCGTCAAGTCGCCGGAGACCATCGAGAAGATGCGCATCGCCAGCAAGATCGCGGCCCAGGCGATCGTGGAGGTGGGCAAGCACATCACGCCCGGCGTGACCACGGACGAGCTCGACGCCGTCGGGCACGAGTTCCTCCTGGACCACGGCGCCTACCCCTCCACGCTCGGGTACCGCGGCTTCCCCAAGTCGCTCTGCTCCTCGCTCAACGAGGTCATCTGCCACGGCATCCCCGACTCCACCGTGGTCGAGGACGGGGACATCCTCAACATCGACATCACCGCCTACATCCACGGCGTGCACGGCGACACCAACTACACCTTCCTGGTCGGCGACGTCGACGAGGAGTCCCGCCTTCTGGTCGAGCGCACCGAGGAGAGCCTGCGCCGCGCCATCAAGGCCGTGGCCCCCGGGCGCGAGATCAACGTCATCGGCCGCACCATCGAGTCGTACGCCAAGCGCTTCGGCTACGGGGTGGTCCGGGACTTCACCGGCCACGGTGTGGGTGAGGCGTTCCACACGGGCTTAATAATTCCGCACTACGACGCCGCACCGGCGTACAACACTGTGATCGAGCCGGGCATGACGTTTACGATTGAACCCATGCTCACGCTCGGCACCATCGAGTGGGATATGTGGCCGGACGACTGGACCGTATTGACCCGGGACCGCAAACGGACCGCGCAATTTGAGCACACCCTGGTGGTGACCGAAACCGGCGCTGAGATTCTCACAGTGCCGTAGGCGCCTGCCTGCCCCCTGCAACCGTCCGCAGCACCGAAGGATCAGCGTGAGCAAGAACGAGAACACCGGCAAGAAGCACCCGGCCATGATCGGCGTCGACATCGGCGGCACCGGGATCAAAGGTGGGATCGTCAATCTGAAGAACGGCAAGCTCGTGGGCGAGCGTTTCCGCATCCCCACGCCGCAGCCGGCCACCCCCGAGGCCGTCTCCGAGGTCGTCGCGCAGATCGTGGACGAGCTCTGCTCCCGCGAGGGCGCACCGGACGCCAAAGCCCCGGTGGGCGTGACCTTCCCGGGCATCATCCAGCACGGTGTCTGCCGGCTGGCCGCGAACGTGGACAAGTCGTGGATCGGCGTGGACATCAACGCGCTGCTCTCCGAGCGTCTTGACCGCCCGGTCGAGGTGATCAATGACGCCGACGCCGCCGGCCTCGCCGAGGTCCGGTACGGCGCGGGCGAGGACGTGGACGGCACGGTCCTCGTGATCACGCTCGGCACGGGCATCGGCTCGGCGTTCATCTTCGACGGCAAGCTGGTCCCGAACGCCGAGCTCGGCCACCTGGAACTGGACGGTTTCGACGCCGAGTCGAAGGCGTCCGCCGTGGCGCGTGAGCGCGACGGTCTGAGCTGGGAGGAGTACTCGGTCAAGCTGCAGCGCTACTTCAGCCACGTCGAGATGCTGTTCTCCCCCGAACTGTTCATCGTGGGCGGCGGCATCTCCAAGCGGGCGGACGAGTACCTCCCCCGTCTCGACCTGCGCACCCCGATCATCCCGGCCAAGCTCAAGAACGAGGCGGGCATCGTCGGGGCGGCGCTCCAGGTGGCGCAGCACCACAAGCTCGTGAAGTGAAGCTCACTGAGTGAACGGAGAGGGCCTGTCAGCCGGTGGCTGACAGGCCCTCTCCGTTGGTGCCCGGTGCGGGCGGCTTCCCCTCCGCCGGCACCGGGAGCTCTGCGGCCCCTCTTTCGGGAACTCATTCCTCTCGGAACCTCAGTCCTCCTGGGACCTGAGGCGTGCGATCGCCTTCTCGAAGTCGTCCAGGGAATCGAAGTCCTGGTACACGCTCGCGAAGCGCAGGTAGGCGACCTCGTCCAGTCGACGGAGCGGCTCCAGGATCGCCAGTCCGACCTCGTGGGCTTTGATCTCGGCAGCACCGCTCGCGCGGACGGTCTCCTCGACCTCCTGCGCCAGCACGGCCAGATCGTCCTCGGTGACGGGCCGTCCCTGGCAGGCCTTGCGCGCGCCGTTGATGACCTTGCTCCGGCTGAACGGCTCGGCCACTCCGGACCGCTTCAGCACCGAGAGGCTCGTGGTCTCCACCGTGGTGAAGCGCCGGGAGCAGTTGGTGCACTGACGGCGGCGCCTGATCGACGAGCCGTCCTCGGTGACCCGGCTGTCCACGACCCGGGAGTCGGCGTTACGGCAAAACGGACAGTACACTACGCCTCCTCTATGGCTGCAGTCAGTTTAGAACCACATCTTGTAAAAGTACAAGGATGTAATTACCACATGTTGTGGTCACACGGTCTGTCGCGCGCTCAGCGGAAGCGGATCGACACCGCTTCGCCGTGCGACGGAAGGTTCTCCGCCTCGGCGAGTTCCTCGATGTGCGTGCGGACCTCGGACAGGCCCTGGCGCGAGTACTCGATCTCCTGGACGGCGCGGAGGAAGGTGGTGACGTTCAGGCCGGAGGAGAACAGCGCCGTGCCGGAGGTGGGCAGCACGTGGTTGGATCCCGCGCAGTAGTCCCCCAGGCTCACCGGGGAGTAGTCGCCCACGAAGATGGCTCCGGCGTTGCGAATCCGGGCGGCGACCGCCGGGGCGTCGGCCGTCATGATCTCCAGGTGCTCGGCGGCGTAGGCGTCCGCGACGGCGATCCCCTGCTCAAGACCGTCGACCAGCACCACACCGGACTGCGGGCCGGACAGGGCGGTCAGGATACGCTCGGAGTGCCGGGCCGTGCGGGCCTGGCGCAGGAGCTCCTCCCGGACCGCGTCCGCGAGGTCCACCGACGAGGTGACAAGAACACTCGAGGCGCGGGGATCGTGCTCGGCCTGGCTGATCAGGTCCGCGGCGACGAGGGCCGGCTGAGCCGTCTCGTCGGCCAGGACCGCGATCTCGGTGGGGCCGGCCTCGGAGTCGATGCCCACCACTCCCCGGACGAGCTTCTTGGCCGTGGCCACGAACACGTTGCCGGGACCGGTCACGAGGTCCACGGCCTCCAGTGCTTCTTCCGGTCCATCCGCCGGCACCCCGTAGGCGAAGGACACGATCGCCTGGGCGCCGCCGATCGCATAGACCTCCTCCACGCCGAGCAGTTCCGCGGCGGCGAGGATGGTGGGGTGCGGCAGACCGCCGAAGTCCTTCTGAGGCGGGGACGCGAGGGCCACCGACTCCACACCGGCCGCCAGGGCCGGGACCACGTTCATGACGACGGAGCTGGCCAGCGGCGCGAGACCGCCCGGCACGTACAGGCCGACGCGGTTGACCGGGATCCAGCGCTGACGCACGACGGCGCCCTCCGCCAGGACCGTCTCCACGTCCGCCGGGCGCTGGGCCTCGGCGAAGCGGCGGGCACGGTCGATGGACTCCTCCAGGGCGGCGCGTACTCCGGCGTCGAGCCCGGCGAGGGCATCCCGCAGCGCCTCGCGGGGAACCCGCACGCTGTCCAGGACGACGCCGTCGAACCGCTGTGCCAGCTCGCGCAGTGCCTGGTGTCCGCGTGCGCGGACCTCGGCGATGATGCCCCGCACGGCCTCCTCGGCCTGCTGGTTCGACTCCTCATGCACCCGGGGCACCGCGGCCTTGAGTTCCGTCCGGTTCAGATGCCTGCCCCGCAGGTCCACGGTGCGGAAGAAGTCGGCTCGGTCCAGGGAAGCGTCACGGGTGTCAGTCACCGCTCCAGTTTATCGATCCTGGAGTCGGTGACCGAAAGCGCCCACGTCACACGGCCGCCACACCCGCGGCACAGGTCAGGCGTCGAGGCAGGCCGGCCCCAGAAGGACCTTCAGGTCCGCGTAGAGGGAGGGGTTCGGATCCACGGCGAAGTTCCGGCCCAGCCGCATCAGCTCGATGCTGCGGGTGCCCTGCAGCTTGAGCCGCACCTCGGCGCGCCCGCTGTGGCTCCGCAGCACCTCCCCCAGGCGTCCGACCAGCTCCTCGGTGGCCTTATGGGTCGGCAGACTGATGATCAACTGGCCGTTGCCCTCCGCCTGGCTGAGATCCGGCACGCTCAGCTCCATGCAGTTCAAGGTGACCGAGCCGTCGTCGCGCCGCTGCACGCGGCCCTTCACCACCACGATGAGGTCCTCCGCGAGGATGGTGGCGATCGGGCCGTAGACCTGACCGAAGAACATCGTCTCGATCGAGCCGCCCAGATCCTCGATCTCCGCCCGGGCATACGCGTTGCCGCTGGACTTGGCGACACGGCGGCTCAGGGACGTGATCATGCCCGCGATGGTGACGATCGCGCCGTCGGGCGGGCCGTCGTCGCTCATCACGCTGGCGACTGACGTGTCCGCGAGGCCGCTCAACGCGGTCTCCATACCCTGCAGAGGGTGGTCCGAGACGTAGAGGCCGAGCATGTCACGCTCGAAGCTCAGCTTGTCCTTCTTCTCCCACTCGGGCAGATCCGGGATCTCCACGGTGAGCCCGGAATCCGGCGAGGCGTCGTCCAGGGCGCTGAACAGGTCGAACTGGTTGTTGGCCTCATTGCGCTTGAGCGTGATGACCGAGTCGATGGCCTCTTCGTGGATCATCACGAGCGAGCGGCGGTTGCCGGGCATGGAGTCGAAGGCCCCCGCCTTGATGAGCGACTCGATGGTGCGCTTGTTGCAGACCACGGCCGGGACCTTCTGGAGGAAGTCCGAGAACGAGATGAACGCGCCCTTCTCCTTGCGGGTCTCCACCATCGCGTTGACCACATTGGTGCCGACGTTCCTGATGGCGCCCATGCCGAAGCGGATGTCGTTGCCCACCGGGGTGAACGTCAGGGCGGACTCGTTCACGTCCGGCGGAAGCACCGTGATGCCCATGCGCCGGCACTCGTTGAGGTAGATGGCGGACTTGTCCTTGTCATCGCCCACGCTGGTGAGCAGCGCCGCCATGTACTCCGGCGCGTAGTGGGCCTTGAGGTAGGCGGTCCAGTACGACACCACGCCGTAGGCCGCCGAGTGGGCCTTGTTGAAGGCGTAGTCGGAGAAGGGCAGCAGGATGTCCCAGAGCGTCTTGACGGCCTCGGCCGAGTAGCCGTTGTCCAGCATGCCCTGCTGGAATCCGGCGAACTGCTTGTCCAGCTCCTCCTTCTTCTTCTTGCCCATCGCGCGGCGGAGGATGTCCGCCTGACCGAGCGAGTAGCCCGCCAGCTTCTGGGCCACGGCCATGACCTGCTCCTGATACACGATCAGGCCGAAGGTGCCGCCGAGGATGTCCTTGAGAGGCTCCTCGAGTTCCGGATGGATCGGGACCACCGGCTGGAGGCCGTTCTTGCGGAGCGCGTAATCGGTGTGGGCGTTGGCGCCCATGGGACCCGGACGGTACAGCGCCAGCACGGCGGAGATGTCTTCGAAGTTGTCAGGCTTCATGAGCTTGAGCAGGGACCGCATCGGCCCGCCGTCGAGCTGGAAGACGCCCAGGGTGTCACCGCGGGCCAGGAGTTCGTAGGACGCCTGGTCATCCAGTTCGAGTTTCTCCAGGTCCAGGTCGATGCCCCGGTTGAGCTTGATGTTCTCGATGGCGTCCGAGATGATCGTCAGATTTCGCAGACCCAGGAAGTCCATCTTGATCAGGCCGAGGCCCTCACACGTGGGGTAATCGAACTGCGTGATGACCTGGCCGTCCTGGATGCGGCGCATGATGGGCACGACGTCGATGATCGGGTCCGAGGACATGATCACGCCGGCGGCGTGCACGCCCCATTGCCGCTTCAGGCCTTCGAGGCCGAGCGCCGTCTCGAAGACCTTGGCCGCCTCCGGGTCCGTCTTGAGCAGTTCCCGGAAGTCCCCCGCCTCGCTGTAGCGCTTGGCCTTGGGGTCCTCGATGTCCTTGAGCGGGATGTCCTTGGCCATGACCGCCGGCGGCAGCGCCTTGGTCAGGGTCTCACCCATGCTGAAGGGGTAGCCGAGCACGCGCGAGGAGTCCTTCAGCGCCTGCTTCGTCTTGATGGTGCCGTAGGTGACGATCATGGAGACGCGCTCGTCGCCGTACTTCCGGGTCACGTAGTCGATGACCTCGGGACGGCGGCGATCATCGAAGTCAACGTCGAAGTCGGGCATCGAGACGCGGTCCGGGTTCAGGAAGCGTTCGAAGATCAGGCCGTGGCGCAGCGGATCGAGGTCCGTGATGCGCAGGGCGTAGGCCACCATGGAACCGGCGCCGGAGCCTCGGCCCGGACCCACCCGGATGCCGTGATCCTTGGCCCAGTTGATGAAGTCGGCCACCACGAGGAAGTAGCCGGGGAAGCCCATGCTGGTGATGATGCCGAGCTCATATTCCGCCTGCTTGCGGACGTCGTCCGGGATTCCCTTGGGGTAGCGGTAGTGGAGACCCTTCTCCACTTCCTTCACGAGCCAGGAATCCTCGTTCTCGCCGGGCGGGCACGGGAACTTCGGCATGTAGTTGTTGTGCTCGAAGCCGACCTCGCAGCGCTCGGCGATGAGGAGGGTGTTGTCGCAGGCGTCCGGCAGGTCGCGGAACAGCTCCCGCATCTCTCGGGGCGACTTCAGGTAGTAGCCGGTGCCGGAGAAGGCGAAGCGCGAGCCGCCTTCGTCGTAGCTCGGTTCCAGCAGCGTGGAGCCGGACTGGATGGCCAGGAGCGCCTCGTGCGCCTTGGCGTCGTGCTGATGCGTGTAGTGGAGGTCGTTCGTCGCCACGAGCGGAAGGTCCAGGTCCTTCGCCAGCCGCAGGAGGTCTTCACGGATCCTGGTCTCGATGGACAGCCCGTGGTCCATGAGCTCGCAGTAGTAGTTCTCCTTGCCGAAGATGTCCCGGAATTCGGCCGCGGCCTCCAAGGCCTCCCGGTACTGGCCGAGCCGAAGACGGGTCTGGACCTCGCCCGACGGGCAGCCCGTGGTGGCGATCAGGCCCTCGGCGTAGGTGTTGAGCAGTTCGCGGTCCAGGCGGGGCCACTTGCCGAACACCGAATCCAGGGAAGCGATCGACGAAGCCCGGAACAGGTTCCGCATACCGGTGTTGTTGTAGCTCAGGAGCGTCATGTGGGTGTACGCGCCACCACCGGAGACGTCGTCGCTGCGCTGGCTCTCATCACCCCAGCGCACCCGGCTCTTGTCGGTGCGGTGCGTCCCCGGGGCCACGTACGCCTCGACGCCGATGATCGGCTTCACGCCGGCGTCCTTGGCCTTCTTCCAGAAGTCGTGGGCACCGAAAAGATAGCCGTGGTCCGTGATGGCCAGGGCGGGCATCTCCAGCCGATTGGTCTCGGCGAAGAGCTCCCCCAGCTTGGCCGCACCGTCCAGCATGGAGTATTCGGTGTGAGTGTGCAGATGGACGAAGGAATCCTGATTTGCCACCCATCCATCCTACGCGCCGAGCCCCGCTGGTGCGTGGCGCGACGCCCTCCGGATCAGAGTCCGTCGCGGAGCCGCTCCAGCGCGTATGCCAGGTCCTGCGGATACCCACTCGACACTGTGACCCGCTCCCCGGTGCGCGGGTGATCGAAGCTCAGCTCCTTGGCGTGCAGCCACTGGCGCGTGAGACCGAGTTCGGCCGCGAGACGGGGGTCCGCACCGTACGTCAGGTCACCCGCGCAAGGGTGCCGGAGGGCCGAGAAGTGCACGCGGATCTGGTGGGTGCGACCCGTCTCGAGGTGAACCTCCAGCAGACTGGCCCGGCCGAACGCTTCCAGCACCTCATAGTGCGTGACCGACGGACGGCCGTCCTCGATCACCGCGAACCGCCAGTCGTGACCGGGATGCCTGCCGATGGGGGCGTCGATCGTGCCCTTCAGAGGGTCCGGCAGGCCCTGGACCACCGTGTGGTAGACCTTGTCCACCGTCCGCTCCTTGAAGGCCCGCTTGAGCAGCGTGTAGGCATGTTCGGTCTTGGCGACCACCATGACCCCGCTAGTCCCGACGTCCAGACGATGCACGATCCCGGCACGCTCGGGAGCGCCCGAGGTCGAGATCCGGTAGCCTGCGCCCGCCAGGCCGCCGACGACGGTCGGCCCCACCCAGCCCGGCGACGGGTGCGCGGCCACGCCCACCGGCTTGTCCACCACCACGAAGTCCTCGTCATCGAGCAGGATCTCCAGTCCGTCCACTTTCTCCACCACCACTTCCAGCGGGTCACGCTTCTCAGAGGGCCGCACCACCACGGTCTGGCCCGCGGACAGCTTCAGGGATTTCGCCGGAACGGCGCCGTCCACGCTCACGCGCCCTTCGGCCACGGCCTGGGCGGCCGCGGAGCGCGAGAGGCCGAGGAGTGCCGCCAGCGCGGCGTCGACCCTCTTGCCCGCATAGTCCTCCGGCACGACGACGGACTGCTCCGCCGCCGTCGTCGGCCCGCTTTCCGTCGCGTCACTCATGAGCGGTCCCCTTCGACGTCCTCGTCACTCTTGCCCGAGGACAGTCTGCGTCCGTCCGCGCCGATGCCGCGCAGCGTCAGGATCACGATGATCGACACGGCACACACGACGGCCGAGTCCGCGATGTTGAAGATCGCGAAGTTCGGCAGCTGGATGAAGTCGACCACGTGACCCATGCCGAAGGACGGCGGCCGGAAGAGGCGGTCCGTGAGGTTCCCCAGGGCGCCGCCCAGCAGGAACCCGAGGGCCAGCCCCCACCAGAGCGACCCCACCCGGCGGATGAACACCAGCACGGCGATCGAGACGCAGGCCATGATGATCGTGAACACCCAGGTGAAGTTCTCGCCGATGGAGAAGGCCGCGCCGGAATTCCGGATGTAGTACCAGTGCAGCACGGGAGGCAGGACGGCGATCCGCTCCCCCTCCTCCATGGTGGTGCTGACCCAGAACTTGCTCAGCTGGTCCAGGGCGTAGGCGAAGACGGCCGCGGCGGCGAAGAGGCCGATCACGGCCTTGCGCACACCGGCGCGGGCCCGGCCCTCACCGGGGTCGCCGGTCACCGCCGGCGCCGCATCGTCCGCGGGCTCCGGTCCCTGCTCCTCGGGCCTGGGTTCATGGGGCCTGGTGCTCATGGGGGTCACATCCTCGGGGTTCACACGTTCACACCGGGCCCGTGCGGACCCGGACACGGGCGGAGTCGTCCACCCGGTCGAGACACGGCAAGGCCGGTGACCGGAAATCCGGTCACCGGCCTGAATGCCGTGCGAAATCAGCTCTCGGAGCCCTGTTCGCTGTTCTCAGCGGCCACGGACCCACGGGATTCGAGGTCGCGGAGCTGACCCTCGATGTAGGTCTTCAGGCGGCTGCGGTAGTCGCGCTCGAAGCCACGCAGCTGGTCCACCTTGCGCTCGAGGACGGAGCGCTGCTGCTCCAGAACACCGAGCACCTGACGGGACTTCTCCTGAGCGTCGTTGACCAGGGTGCTCGCCTCGATCTGGGCTTCAGCGATGATCTTGTCACGCTGAGCGGCACCGTCGGCGACGTGCTTGTCGTGCATCTGCTGCGCCATGGCGAGCAGGCCGGCCGCGGACTCCGCGGAAGCCGGGATGGCGGACGTCACGGGAGCGGGCTCCGCGACGGCGGCAGCGGCCTTCGGCGCCTCCTCCTTCACGGCTTCCTGCTTCGGAGCCTCCTCCGCGGCAGCGGCGGGAGCGGTCTCCTCCGTCACGGACTCCACCACGACAACGTCGCCGCCCTTGGCGGCGAGCTCCTTGCGGAGCTCCTCGTTCTCCTGGGTCAGACGGCGAAGCTCCACGACGATCTCGTCAAGGAAGTCATCGACCTCATCCTGGTCGTATCCCTCACGGAACTTCGTCGGCTGAAAGCGCTTGTTGACAACGTCTTCTGGCGTCAAAGCCATCTGGTCACCTCATTGGTTCTTTTCGTCGTAGAGCGAATGGCCCTGACGACTACGTTACCTAAAGTGGGCGCGCGGCTCGAATCGTCCATCATGTGGACTGAAGCCGCAGCCCACCCGAACGCCACCGGGGTCACCGGGGACGTTGCCTGGACTGATCTGAAACTACGCGAAACTGCTGGATATTGCCATAGCGATGCTCACCACGATGAACAGCACGATGAAGGCGAGATCCAAGGACACATTACCCAGCCTCAGTGGCGGGATGAGCCTCCGGAGGAACCTCAGGGGCGGGTCTGTGATCGAATACACGATGCTCGCCACCACAAGGGCCGCTCCCCTGGGCCGCCAGTGCCGGGCGAAGACCTGCACCCAGTCGATGACAAGCCTGACCAGCAGAGCGACCATGAACAGCAGGAAGGCGATGTAGATCAGGGCGAACAACAGGCCCATCAAGCAGCCCCTCCGTCTGGTGTGGTCATCTGTCCGCTGAACCCGCTCAGGGGATCAGCTCTGGTTGAAGAAGCTGGCCTGGGTCTCGGACTTCTTGTCCTCGCCCAGGACCTCCACGAACGACGGGGAGAGCAGGAACACCTTACTGGTGACGCGCTCGATGCTGCCGTGGAGGCCGAACACCAGACCGGCGGAGAAGTCCACCAGGCGCTTGGCGTCAGCCTCGCCCATATCGGTGACGTTCATGATCACGGGGATTCCATCACGGAAGCTCTCGCCGATGACCTTGGCGTCGTTGTAGGAACGGGGGTGGATGGTGGTGATCTGTCGCAAGTCTGCTGGCTCGTCTCGAACGGGGGCGATACGCTTGATGGGTGTGACGGGCGCGCGGTACTCCGTCTCGGCAGGCGCCTCCCGGACTGCCTGCGGCTTCGCGGCGGGGCGTTCTTCGAACGGCGAGCCTTCGCGCTCCTCGGCCTCGTGATGCTGGGATCCTTCCGCAGGACGCGAAGGCAACTTGGCGTGCTCGGCATCGAGATGCTCATCCGCGTCCGTGAGGCCGAGATAAAGCATGGTCTTCTGCATGAAGCTGGCCATGGATCGACTCCGTTCCTAGTATCTGCGTGGCCGGCACTGGAGTCCTTGATGGGCAACAGAGCCCGGACTCCCCGTCTCTTTGACGCTACCCCATCGGAGGACGCGGACCGAGGACATCTGTGCCAATCCTGAGGTGTGTCGCGCCACAGGCGATGGCGTCCTCCAGATCGTGGCTCATGCCCGCAGAGAGGAGCGTCGCGTCCGGGTGGGCCGCCTGCAGCTCACCCGAGAGCCGGTGAAGCCACTCGAAGGCCGGCCGCGGGTCGGCCCCGAGCGGGGCGACGGCCATGAGGCCACGCAGGCGCAGGCCCTCCAGGGCGGCCACGTGATCCGCCAGCGCCGGCAGGCTCGCCGGAAGGGCTCCGCCGCGCCGGGTCTGCTCCTCGGCCGCCGGGTCCAGATTGACCTGCAGCAGCACATCGAGATCGGAGCGGCCGCCATTCTCCCGTTCCCCCAGCACGGCCCGCGAGAGGGCGGTGGCGATGGACTCCCGGTCCACCGAGTGCACCGCCGATGCGTACCGCACGACCGACCGGGCCTTGTTGCTCTGCAGCTGGCCGATGAAGTGCCAGCTGAGTCCCTCCAGATCGACCAGCTCCGACGCCTTCGCCGAGGCTTCCTGGTCCCGGTTCTCGCCGACCTCCCGGACGCCCAGGGAGTACAGCCGCCGGACGTCCTCCGCGGGATGGAACTTCGTGACCACGATCAGCTCGGGCTTCTCCCGGGCGGCCCGTCGCGAGGCGTCCTCGATGCGCTGATGAACCCGTTCGAGCCGGGCGGCCAGCTCCGCGGTCCGCTCATCCTGCGGCGTGCCGTCGGGCGATTGGGCGTTCATGCGTTCTCCCACCAGATCAGTCCCGCAAGGCGTCCCTCACCGGGGGCCCGCCGGTGCGAGTACAGAGTGTCATTCTCCATCGTGCAGTCCCCGCGGTACAGCACGGGGACGCCCTCGGCCGCGAGCTGCGCGCTCACACCGGCCGGCAGATCCAGGGCAGGAGTACCCCAGCTCGTCTCGGCGAAGGTGCCGGGCACGAGCTCCGCGACCTCGTCCCGCAGCGCGGCGGGCACCTCGTAGCAGCGCCCGCAGACGCTCGGACCCAGCCAGGCCTTGATGTCGCGCGCGCCCAGGCGGCGCATGGCCTGGAGCGCGGCGGGCACCACACCGGCGGCGAGGCCGGGACGGCCGGCGTGGACGGCGGCCAGGATGGGTGCGCCGTCACCGTCGCCGGCCAGCAGCACGGGCACGCAATCGGCGACCATGACGGCCAGGGGCAGTCCACGCGAGACCAGGCCGTCCGCCACGGGCGCCTCGGTCCCCCGGCTCACGGTGTCGACCACGGCCACATCCGCGCCATGGACCTGGGACATGTACTGCACCGGCCCCGCGCCGAGGCGTTCTTCGAGCGCCGCCCGGTGCTCCCTCACGGCTTCCGCGTCGTTGCCGACGTGGAACGCCAGATTCCCGGCTTCCGTGCTGGTGAACGCTCCGCGCACGCCAGGGATCAGTTCCGCCTGCCAGGCGAACATCGCTGGTCCTTTCCTCAGGTCCTCATGGACAGGGACCCGCAAGCCGATGGCCTGCGGGTCCCTGTCCTCAGTTCAGTCGTGCCGGCCTACTTGAGGAAGTCCGGAACGTCCAGCTCGCCGCCGCTGCTGAGGTCGGGCTCGACGACGGTCGGCAGCTCGGCCTGGAAGTCCGGCTCCTTCACGGGGCTGGAGGAGCGCTGGCCCCAGGCGCTGAGACCGGCGGCCGGAGTGGCTGCGGGAGCCGCGGCCGCGGGACGCTGGGCAGGCTGCGCGGGAGCGGGCTCCTGAGCCGGCACGGCGGGCTTGCTCTCCAGGGACGGGGAGGTCGCCTGGACGTCGTCGAAGCCGGCCGCGATGACCGTGACACGGGCCTCGTCACCGAGAGCGTCGTCGATGACGGCGCCGAAGATGATGTTGGCCTCGGGGTGCGCGACCTCCTGGACCAGACGGGCCGCCTCGTTGATCTCGAACAGACCGAGGTCACTGCCACCCTGGATGGAGAGGAGCACACCGTGCGCGCCGTCGATCGACGCCTCGAGGAGCGGCGAGGCGATCGCCAGCTCGGCGGCCTTGACCGCACGGTCGTCACCGCGTGCCGAGCCGATGCCCATGAGAGCCGAGCCGGCACCCTGCATGACGGACTTCACGTCGGCGAAGTCGAGGTTGATCAGACCCGGGGTGGTGATGAGGTCCGTGATGCCCTGGACACCGGAGAGCAGCACCTGGTCCGCGGAGCGGAAGGCGTCCAGGACGGAGACGTTGCGATCACTGATGGACAGCAGGCGGTCGTTCGGGATGACGATGAGCGTGTCGACCTCGTCGCGCAGCGCGTCGATGCCGTTCTCGGCACTGGTGGCGCGGCGCTTCCCTTCGAAGGTGAAGGGACGGGTGACGACACCGATGGTCAGGGCGCCGAGCGAACGGGCGATGCGCGCCACGACGGGAGCGCCACCGGTGCCGGTGCCGCCGCCTTCGCCGGCGGTGACGAAGACCATGTCCGCACCGCGGAGCACCTCTTCGATCTCGTCCGAGTGGTCCTCGGCGGCCTGACGCCCGACATCGGGGTTGGCGCCGGCGCCGAGGCCGCGGGTGAGCTCACGCCCGACGTCGAGCTTGACGTCCGCGTCACTCATCAGGAGCGCCTGGGCATCGGTGTTGATGGCGATGAATTCCACACCGCGCAGCCCAACGTCAATCATCCGGTTGACGGCATTCACGCCACCGCCGCCGATGCCGACGACCTTGATGACGGCCAAGTAATTCTGCGGTGCTGCCACGTTACGTGCCCCTTGGGTAGTTTCTTACGATGTCTGCTCTCAACCCAAACCTTAACCCTCTAGTTGAGGGTTATAGTTATGTCAAGTAACTCTGTCTTCGACGGTATGTGCTGCACTGCCCACAATCAATGACCCCGGCGCGCGTGTCGCCCAAGTCCGCCGGGCAAGTCACTTGGTGACCGGGTGCCTGGGGGCGCTCACATCGAAGGTGTGCACCGGGTTCTGAGGGTCCTCCGGCATCTTGAGCAGGGCCTGGAGGACCTTCGACTTCAGCTCCATGTCCTCCGCGTTGCCCCAGACGACCTTGCGGCCATCCTTCAGGTTGAGGGTGACGGAATCGACCGAGGAAGCGGTGGCGTCCGACAGCAGCGCCAGCACCGACGGCGGTAGCGTGCCCAGCACCGACGTGACCGTGGCGAAGACGTCCGCCGACATCTTCTTGTCCGTCCCGTCCACGAGAGGCAGCTTCGCCGCCCCCGGATCCTTGACGGCGGCCAGCGGCGTGCCCTCCGCGTCCACCAGGCTGAGCCCGGCCGCCTTCTTGAGCACCGCCACGGGCGCTCGTTCGACGACGTCGATCACCAGCGTGTTCGGCGGCCGGAAGTGCATATCCCAGGACTTGATCTGCACCACGGGCTGCAGCAACCGCTCCACGTCATCATGACTGATCTGAGGGAGCGGCTTGCCTTGCAGCGGCTTCAGCTTCTCCTGGATCTGCTGCGCGCCCACGATCCTGGTCCCCCGGACCGACACGTCCTTGAGGGCCAGCACCGGGCTGTACACCGCCACGAGCATGATGAGCGCGACGACGACCACCACGGCGCCCAGCGTGAGCAGGAGATTCCTGCGGCGCCGGAGCCGGGGCGGCTCGGGGAAGGCGAGGACGTCGGCGACGCCCTCCCCCGATCCTCCGGTGCGCTGCTCAGCCATCGGAGTCCTTCGCGGACAGAGCTTCCAGGATCTGCTCGCCGTAGGCGGTCACATCGCCCGCGCCGACGGTCAGGACGATGTCGCCCGCTTGTGCGGTCGCCAGCAGCGCCTCAAGAGCGGGCGCTCCCGCAGCACTCGGTTCCGTGCCCAGCGGATCGGTGATCAAACGGCTCGTGACGCCCTCGATGGGGTCCTCGCGGGCGGGGTAGATGTCCAGCACGACGGCGGTGTCCGCCAGACGCAGGCTGTCCGCGAACTCCTGCGCGAACTCCCGCGTGCGGGAGAACAGGTGCGGCTGGAAGAGGACGTGCAGACGGTGCTCCCCCGCGACGCTCCGGGCGGCGCTCAGTGCCGCGCGGACCTCCGTCGGGTGGTGGGCGTAGTCGTCGTAGACCTTCACCCCACGGGCCTCGCCCTTGAACTCGAAGCGGCGCGCGGCGCCACGGAATGCCCTCAGGGCGTGCAAGGCGTCCTCGGCGTTGATGCCCAGCTCCAGCGCGACGCCGAGAGCGGCCAGCGCGTTCAGCTGGTTGTGCCGGCCGGGGACGGCGAGCTCGAGCGGGTACTCCTGCTCGCCCACCCGGACCGAGGGATCCTGGTCCGTGCCGAGCAGTCGCAGCTCGGCCCGTTCCGACGCGCCGTACCGAAGAACCCGGGTGCTGCCCCGCGCGGTGACGCGGTCCGCCAGGGCGGCGGCGCCGTCGTCGTCCGCGCAGACCACCAGCAGGCCGTCCGCGGGCAGCAGGGCCGTGAAGTCGTCGAAGGCCTGATACACGGCCTCGGCCGTGCCGTAGTGGTCGAGGTGGTCCGCCTCGACATTGGTGACGACGGCGATGCGCGGCGCGTAGTTCAGGAACGAGCCGTCCGACTCGTCCGCCTCGGCCACGAACACGTCGTCCGCGCCGCTCGCCGCGTTGACGCCGAGGGCCGGCACCGCCGCGCCGATCGCGTAACTCGGATCCAGCCCGATGCCTTTGAGAAGAACCGTGATCATCGACGTGGTGGTGGTCTTGCCGTGCGTACCGGCCACCGTGACCACGCGGTCCTGCCCCATGAGAGCGGCCAGCGCCTGCGAACGGTGCAGCACGGGCAGCCCCGCCTCCCGCGCGGCCACGAGCTCCGGGTTGTCGGCACGGATGGCGGAGCCCGCCACCACGGTGCGGGCGTCACCCAGGTTCGCAGCGTCATAGCCGACGGCGATCCGGGCGCCTTGCACCGCCAGGTCCCGCATCACGGGGAGGTCCTTGGCATCCGAACCGGACACGGCGACGTCGCGGGCCACCATGATGCGGGCGACGGCGGACATGCCGACCCCGCCGATGCCGATGAAATGCACCGGCTGCTCCACCGGCGTGCCTGCGAAGCTCAGGTCAGGGGTACTCATACTCGTGCTGCCTCCACCATCATGTCTGTCACGCGTTCGTCCGCATCGCGGATGCCCTGCTGTCGCGCGACCGCGGACATGGTCCGCAGCGCCTCCGCGTCCAGCACGAGCGGTATCACCGTTCCTTCAAGGTAGGCGGTGTCCAGTTCGGCGTCCTTCACCAGCAGCGCTCCCCCGGCGGACACGAGGCCCGCAGCGTTGAGAGCCTGTTCGCCGTTGCCGATCGGCAGCGGCACGAACACCGCGGGGACTCCGACCGCCGAGACCTCACACACCGTCCCGGCGCCGCTGCGGCAGAGCAGGAGATCGGCTGCCGCATAGACGTTCTCCATGCCGTCCACGTACTCCACCTGGCGATACCCTTCGGCGGCGAGCGGGGTGCCGGAAGCGTCCAGGACGGACTTCCCCCGGCCGGTGATGTGCAGGGTCTGGATCCCGGCGGCCGCCAGCGCCGGCAGGCTCCGGGCGATCACGGTGTTGATGCTCTGCGCTCCCGAGGAACCGCCGGTCACGATCAGCGTGGGGCGGTCCGGGTCCAGGCCGAGCGCCGCGCGGGCCGCGGTCCGCGAAGCATCGCGGTCCAGCTCGGCGATCTTACGGCGCATCGGCATGCCGACGTGCCGGGAGTCTTTGAGCCGGGTCTCGATGAACGCCGTCCCGGTGGCGGCTGCGAACATCGCGCCCACCCTGTTGGCCAGGCCCGGACGGACATTGGCTTCGTGGACCACCACGGGGATCCCGAGCTGCCGCGCGGCCAGGTACATCGGGGTGCACACGTAGCCCCCGACGCCGAACAGCACATCCGCCTGTGCGTCGCGCAGGATGCCACGCGCCTGCTTCACGGCGCCGAAAAGGCGGCCCGGCAGACGCAGCAGATCGGCGGACGGCTTCCGGGGCAGCGGAACGCGGTCGATGGTCTTCAGCTCGTACCCGGCTTCCGGGACCAACCGGGTCTCCATCCCGCTGGCCGTCCCGACCGCCACCACCTGAGCCTCTGGAAGACGCGCCCGGAGGGCGTCCGCCACGGCGAGCATCGGGCTGATGTGTCCCGTGGTGCCACCTCCTGCGATGACCACGGACAAGGACGACGGGGTGTTCACGATCGGGACGCTCTTTCCTGCGTGCGGGGCGCGCGGTCGGTGGTGGTCTTCTTGGTGGTGCGTGGCTTGGGCTTCCCGGGGCGGGCCGGAAGGCGCAGTCCCTTTCCGGACTTGCCGGACTTCCCGGTCACGCCGCCGGTCCCGGCGCGGGACGGATCGGAGTCCCTCGCGAGGGACAGCACGACGCCGATCGCGATCAGGGTCATCAGGAGGGCGGAGCCGCCGTACGAGATGAGCGGCAGGGGGACGCCGATGACCGGCAGCAGCCCGGTCACCATGGCCATGTTCACCGTGGCCTGGCCCAGGATCCACACCATGATGGCGCCGCCGAGCACCCGGTGGAACAGCTGCTCCTGGCGGATGACCACGCGGTAGATGTTGATGCCCAACACTGCGAACAGGACGAGGACGACAACGGCGCCCACGAGGCCCAGCTCCTCGCCGATGATGGCGAAGATGAAGTCGTTGTGCGCTTCGGGGATCCAGGAGTACTTCTGACGGCTCTGGCCGAGGCCCGTGCCGAGGAGGCCGCCGGAGGCCAGGCCGTACAGGCCACCCGTGCTCTGGTAGGCCGAGTCGTAGTCGTCGCTGCACGCCTGACCGGTGACCCACGTGGTGACACGGCACATGCGGTTGCCGCTCGTGAGGGCGGCCATGCCCGCGAGGCCGATCAGAAGGAGCCCGAAGCCGCCCAGGATGCGGTAGTTCACCCCGGCGAAGAACAGCGCCGAGAAGAGGATGGACATGAGGATCAGGGCCGTGCCGAGGTCGTGCTGGACCATGACGATGCCGACGATCACGCCGCCGAAGATCACCGCCGGGATGTACACGTGCTTCCACTGATCGAGGAGCTTCTCCTTGCGGAAGAGCACGTGCGCCAGCCACACGGCCATGGCGAGCTTGGCCGCTTCCGAGGGCTGCAGGGAGAACCCGCCGACGTTGATCCAGTTCAGGTTGCCGTTCACCTTCGTGCCGACCACGAAGAGCGCCAGCAGAAGAGCCACGGCCAGGAAGTACGCGGGCCAGGCGATGCGATGCCAGAAGCGCACATTGCTGCGTGAGATCAGGATCATCACGACGAAGCCGAGCACCGCCACGACACCCTGTTTGAGGCCGTTGGCGTAGGGCGACTCCCCCGCCGCGATCGACTCCACACTGGAGGCCGAGACCACCATGAGGACACCGATCGCCGTCAGTGCGACAGTCGATCCGAGGATCAGGTAATACGCGGAATTGCCGGCGCCGGCGCCCCGGCCCTCGATCCGTCGGAACAAGGAGTCCAGACCGTTCCGGGCGCGGGACCACCACCCGGTGGCTTGCTGAGGCGTGTTCTGCACGGCCTACTCCTCGGTGTCGCCCGCCTGACCGAGAACGACGTCACGGACCGCGTCGATGAAGGCCTGGCCGCGGTGGGCATAGGAAACGAATTGATCCATGGAGGCTGCGGCGGGCGCCAGCAGCACGGTGTCCCCCGAGGCCGCCTGGCCCCGCGCCATGGTGACGGCGCGCCGCATGGCGGAGTCGCCGTCGTCGGCTGCGGCTGCTTCCAGGGTGTCCAGGACGGGGGTGTCCGGGCTCTGGCGGGCCAGGGCCTCCCGGAGCTCGCGGCTTTCGGCGCCGATCAGCACCACGGCCTTGAGACGGTCGCGGTGGGCCAGCACGAGTTCGTCGTACTGGACGCCCTTGGCCAGGCCTCCGGCGATCCAGATGACGTTCTTGAACGACCCCAGGGCGGCGTCCGCGGCGTGCGGATTCGTGGCCTTGGAGTCGTTGATCCAGAGGATCCCGTCCTGCTTCGCCACGGCCTGAATGCGGTGGCTGCCCGGCAGGTAGTCCTGCAGGCCCTTGCGGACGGCCTCCGGGGAGACGCCGGCCGCGCGGGCGAGGGCGGCGGCCGCCAGGGCGTTGGCCACCATGTGACGGGGCGCCACGGGACCCAGATCGGCCAGCGAGGCCAGCTCCTGGGCGGAGTTGCGGCGCTCCTCGATGAAGGCGCGGTCCACCAGAAGGTCCTCGACCACGCCGACCATGCTCAGTCCCGGCGAACCGGTGGTGAAGGCGATCGCACGGCAGCCTTCGACGACGTCGGCCTCCTCCACCATCGCCTCAGTCTCCCGCTGCTCGGCGTTGTAGACCGCGGCCACTTTGGTGTTGCGGTAGATCTTGGCCTTGTCGGCCAGATACGACTCGTAGGAGCCGTGCCAGTCCACATGGTCCTCGGCCACATTGAGGCAGACGCTCGCCAGAGGCGACAGCGACTCGCTCCAGTGCAGCTGGAAGCTGGAGAGCTCGACGGCGAACACGTCGTACTCGACCGGGTCACGCAGGGCGTCCAGCACCGGCGTGCCGACATTGCCGACTGCGATGGCCTTGAGGCCCGCGGCCTGCAGGATGGACTCGGTCATGCCGACCGTGGTGGTCTTGCCGTTGGTGCCGGTGATGGCGACCCACTCGGGCGTCTTCCGGCCTTCACGGACCGAGACGCGCCAGGCGAGCTCGATGTCACCCCAGACGGCCACGTGTCGGCGTGCCGCTTCAGCCAGCAGCGCCTGATCGGGCCGCCAGCCGGGCGAAGTCACGACGAGTTCTGCCGGCTCACCGTTGACGAGCGGCAGGTGTTCCACGGCGTCCGGGCCGAGCAGCACGTCGACCGCGCCGACGATCTTGAGGGTGTCCGCCTGGGCCCGGGCGGTGTCGGAGGTGGCCGAATCGACCACCACCACCTGGGCGCCGAGTTCGATGAGCGTGTCCGCGGCCGCGAAGCCGGAGACCCCGATACCGGTCACGACCACGCGCAGCCCGGACCAGTCGGCATCCCAGGACCGCAGGGATTCGAGGCGCTCGGCCAGTGCTGGGTTCTGTGCGGCGGTCACGGGGCGCTCAGCCAATCCGCGTAGAACACGCACAGGCCCAGGCCCACGAAGAGCCCTGCGAGGATCCAGAACCGGACCACCACCGTGGTCTCCTGCCAGCCCTTGAGCTCGAAGTGGTGCTGCAGCGGCGCCATCTTGAAGATGCGCTTGCCGCCACTGAGCTTGAAGTAACCCACCTGGAGGATGACCGAGAGGGAGATGATCACGAACAGGCCGCCGATCAGGGCCAGCAGCAGTTCGGTGCGGGTGAGGATGGCGAAGCCGGCGACGGCGGCGCCGATGGCCAGGGAGCCCGTGTCACCCATGAAGATCTTGGCGGGCTTGGTGTTCCACCAGAGGAAGCCGACCAGGGCGGCACTCATGATGGCCGCCAGGATGCTCAGATCCAGCGGGTCACGCACCTCGTAACACGGCACCCCGGGATCCACCACGGGGCAGGCGTACTTGCGCTGCCAGATGCCGATCAGGATGTAGGCGCCGAACACCATGATGGCGGCGCCCGACGCCAGGCCGTCGAGCCCGTCCGTCAGGTTCACGCCGTTGGACGCCGCGGTGACCAGGAAGTTCGACCAGATCACGAACAGCACCGCGCCCACCACGGTCCCGCCGAACGCGAGGTTCAGCCACGGGATGTCCCGCACCAGGGAGATGTTGTAGGACGCCGGGGTCAGGCCGTTCTCGTCCGGGAAGGCGAGAGCGAGCAGTGCGAAGCTGATGCCCACCACCCCCTGCAGGATGAGCTTGCCCTTGGCGGTGAGCCCCAGGCTCTGCTGCTTGGAGATCTTCTTGAAGTCGTCGAGGAACCCGACCAGGCCCATGCCCACCGTCAGGCCGAGCAGGAGCAGGCCGGATGCCGTCGGGCCGCTCGTGTGCGGGTTCATGAGCCACATCAGCAGATGGGTCAGGAAGTACGCCAGCACCACAGAGCAGACCCACACGGCGCCACCCATGGTGGGGGTGCCGCGCTTGGTGTGGTGCGACGTGGGTCCGTCGTCGCGGATGATCTGGCCGTAGCCGCGCTTCACGAGAAGACGGATGAAGGCAGGAGTCCCCACCAGGGAGAACAGGAGCGCCATTCCAGCGCCGGTCAACAGGGCAATCACAGCTGTTCGCTCCCTTCCCCGCCGAGCGTCGGTCCATGCGTCGAGGCGGACGCGGGCGCAGCGGAAGTGGCCTGTCCACGCAATGCTATCCGATCACCCAGATGCCTCAGCCCAACGCCATTCGACGATTTGAAGAGCACCAGATCGCCCGGGAGCAGCTGCTCGTCGAGGATCGCCTCGGCCTCGTCGAGGTCCGCGGCGAAGAGCGCTTCGCTCCCCCACGACCCTTCGTTGATGGCCGAGATGTAGAGCGCCCGCGCCTCCTGGCCGACCACCAGAAGCTGGTCGATGTTCAGGCGCACCACCTGGGTCCCGACCGCGGTGTGCTCGCGGATCGAGTCCTCGCCGAGTTCCAGCATGGCGCCGAGCACGGCCCACGTCCGGCGCTCCCGGCCCAGCTGGGCGAGCGTCTTCAGCGCGGCGCGCATCGATTCGGGGTTGGCGTTGTACGCGTCGTTGATCACCGTCACGCCGTCGGGGCGCTCGGTGCGCTCCATCCGCCAGCGGCTCGAGGCCTTCTGGCTGCTGAGCGACGCGGCGATCTCCTCCGGCGGGACGCCCAGGGCGTAGGCCGCGGCCGCGGCGGCCAGGAGGTTGTTCACGTGGTGCAGGCCGATGAGCTGCGAGGAGACGGCATGGGTGGAGCCGTCCGGGAAATGCGCGTCGAAGACGGGCTGCCCGGCGTCGTCCAGGGTGAGGTTCTCCGCGCGCACGCCGGCGTCCGCCGAGCCGTCCGCGCTGAACCCGAGGACCGGAGCGAGGGCGCGGTCGCGCATGGCGGCGACACGGCCGTCGTCGAGGTTGAGGATGACGGTGCCGTCCGCCGGGATCGCCTCGGCGAGCTCGCCCTTGGCGATCGCGATGTTCTCCACCCCGCCGAACTCACCGGCGTGGGCGGTGCCGACGCACAGGACCACGCCGACCTCCGGGCGGACCATGCCGCACAGGTATTCGATGTGGCCGATGCCCGTGGCCCCCATCTCGATCACGAGATAGCGGGTGTCCGCGGTGGCCTGGAAGACCGTGAGCGGGACGCCCACCTCACCGTTGTAGGAGCCCTGCGGCGCCACGGTGGGTCCCTGGGCGGACAGGATGCCGGCCAGGAGGTCCTTGGTGGTGGTCTTGCCGGCGGAGCCGGTGATGCCCACCACGGAGAACGCCTCGCCACGCTGTGCCCGGGCCTGCCGGATGCGCTCGACGGCGGCCGCCGCCAGCGCGCCCATGGCGAGCACCGCGTCAGGGACGATCACGCTCGGGTACGGCAGTCCGCTCTCGTCCGTCACGAGGCGTTCGGCGAGCGTCAGGACTGCGCCGGAGGCGACAGCGGAACCGATGAAGTCATGTCCGTCGGCCTGCTCACCCGCCTTGGCGACGTAGAGCGAACCGGGGCCCGCCTCCCGCGAGTCGGTGACGACGGATGCCGGGGTCAGATGGGGATTGGCGGCCAGTTCGCCGCCCGTGATCTGGGCGATTTCAGCCGCTGTGAAGTCAATCATCTCGTGTAGGAGCCTAGTCGTTCGTCGTCGAATCACGGAATCCACGCGCCGCCAGAGCGGCCCGGAGTTCCTCCCGGTCATCAAGCGCGATGTTCACGCCCTTGACCTCCTGCCAGACCTCGTGTCCGCGTCCCGCGACGAGGATCGTGTCCTGCGGCCCTGCGAGCTCCACGGCCCGGCGGATGGCCTCGTCCCGGGGGAACGACTCCTCCACGAGCACCTCGGGGCGCTCCTGATCACGGGCCTGGAACGCACCGGCGATGACCTCGGAACGGATGGCCGCCGGGTCCTCGTCATGCGGGTCGTCATCGGTGACGATGACCACGTCCGCGCCCCGCACTGCCGTGGCGCCCATGACGGGGCGCTTGCCGGCGTCGCGCTCCCCGGTGGCGCCGAACACGACGATCACCTTGCCGCTTCCGTCGGGCGAGCGGACGGCCTGCAGGGCGCGTTCCAGGGCGTCGGGATTGTGGGCGAAGTCGACGATCGCGCGCGGCTCGGTCGCCACCACCTGCATGCGGCCCGGGACCTGGACGGACAGCGGATCACCGCCCGCGAGCACGCCGGCCATCTCCTCGACGGAGACGCCGGAGCTGAGCACCATGACGATCGCCAGCGCGGCGTTGGCCACGTTGAAGCCGCCGGGCAGCGGGACGCGGGCCCTGAGCACGGCGCCGTCAGGGCCGTGGAGAGCGAACTCGGAGCCCAGGGCGCCGTGGCTGACGACGTCCTGCACGCTCCAGTCGGCGTCGACGGCGCTGTCGGGGGCGACGGCGAGCCGGGTCACCGGGATGCGGCTCGCCTCGGCGAAGCGGCGGCCCCAGAAGTCGTCCACGATCACGACGCCGGTCGACGCGTGCTCGGGGGTGAAGAGCAGGCCCTTCGTGGCGAAGTACTCGTCCATGCTGCCGTGGAGGTCCAGGTGGTCCTGCGTCAGGTTCGTGAAACCGGCGACATCGAACAGCACCCCGTCCACCCGGTGGAACTGCAGCGCGTGGGAGGACACCTCCATCGTCACGGCGCCCAGGCCGTGCTGGCGCATGCGGGCCATGAGGGCCTGCACGTCACTGGATTCGGGTGTGGTCAGCACACTAGGGATCGCCTCGTCGCCGGCCAGGATCTCAATGGTCCCGATCAGCCCGGGGACCACGCCGAGGCCGCGGAGCAGCGCGTTGACGAAGTAGCTCGTGGTGGTCTTGCCGTTCGTGCCCGTCACGCCGAAGCGCCGCAGGCCATCCTCAGGACCATTGCCGTAGATCGTGGCGGCCAGCTGCCCGACGACGGCGCGGGGCTCGGCATGGATCAGCACCGGCACGCTCTCCACGGCGCTGTCCCAGGCCAGCAGGCGGGCCCCGTCCTCATCCGTGAGCACCGCGACCGCTCCGTCCGCGACGGCCTGCGCCGAGAAGTCCGCGCCATGCCGATGGGCGCCGGGCAGCGCCACGTACAGATCACCGGGCAGGACACTGCGAGAATCGTTCGTGATGCCGGAGACCACCACGTCCGCCTGCGGGCCGGCATCCAGGCCGAGGCTCTCCGCGAGCCGCCCCAGAGCTACGGCAGGGGGCGTCTGAGGCCGGAAGACCCGGGCCTTGCGTTCCTGCCCGGCGCCGGACCGGTCCGCGGGGTTGGCTTCATGCTCTGACACGTATCTGCTCCAAAAGAGTTGCTGCGGTGGATCCGGTGCGGGCCGGAGGTCCGGGGAAGGTCGGGGTCACTTGCCGGTGCCGGAGGAGCCTCCAGGGCCGAACTGGTCCAGATGCACGGGCTTGCCGGTGGACGGCGGGACGTTGTTCACGCGGAGCACCTGGCCCATGACCGACCGGAAGATGTCGGCGCCGTCGATGCCGAAGATCTTGTCCTGCGGCCGCTGCACGAGCACCTCGACGATGTACTGGGGGTTGTCCATCGGGGCCATGCCGACGATCGACGCGGTGTACCCGCAGAAGCCGGGCCGGCCGTTGTCACAGGGTGACTCGGAGGTGCCGGTCTTGGCGCCCACGCGGTAGCCGGGGATGGCGGCGTCCTTCCACTCGCCTTCCGTGACGACGCTCTCGAGCATGTCCCGGGTCTGCTTGGCGGTGGACTTGGAGATGACCTGGCGGGACGGGCCCGTCGGTGCCTTCTCCTCCGTGCCGTCCTCATTGATGTACCCGTCGACGAGCCGCGGTTCCAGCATCACGCCGTCGTTGGCGATGCTCTGGTAGGCCATCACGGTCTGCAGGACGGACTGCGAGACGCCCTGCCCGAACAGGACGGTGAACTCCTGACGGCCGTCCCACTGGTCCGGCTTGCTGAGGATGCCGCCGGCCACGCCGGGCAGCGGCACATTCGGAGCCTGGCCGATGCCGAAGCGGCGGAGCCAGTCATAGCGTTCCTGCTTGCTCAGCCGCTGGCCGGCCATCACGGTGCCCGTGTTCAGTGAGTAGCCGAGGATGCCTGCGAGGGTCCGGTTGAAGGTCGGGTGGCTGAAGGAGTCCTCGAACGTCTGCCCGTTGACCGTGTAGCTGTTGGGGATGGAGAACTGCTCCATGGGCTTGGACTTGCCCTCTTCGAGGAGAGCGGCCGCCACGAGGGGCTTCTCCACGGAGCCGGGTTCCAGGGCCGCCGTGACCGAGCGGACGCCACGGTCCTTGGCGTCCACTCCACCGGGGTTGTTCGGGTCCGGCGTGTTGGTGTCCGCCATGGCCACGATCTTGCCGGTCTTCGCTTCCACCACGACGACACTGCCCCACTCGGCGCCCAGGTTGTTCACCTGGGTCTGGATGACCTGCTGGGCGTAGTACTGCAGATCGCTGTCGAGGGTGAGCTTGACCGTCCTGCCGTTCTTGGCCGGGGTGATGTGGTCCGGCGCCACGGGGATCACGAGCCCGTCGGCGCCCATCTCGAAGCTGCGGGACCCGGGGGTGCCCGTCAGCACGGAGTTCTGGGTCTGCTCGATCCCGGCGATGCCGTCCTTGCCGTCCTTGAGGAAGCCGATGATGCCACCGGCCACGGCGCCGTTCGGGTAGACCCGCTGGCTGGTGCCCTGCGTGACGACGCCGGGCACGGACAGTTCGAGGATCGCATCGGCGGTCTCGGGCTTCACGCCCCGGGCCAGGAGCTTGTACTGGGAGGTTCCGGTGGCGGCCTTCTTGACGTCCTCGAAGGGCATCTTGAGCAGGCCGGCCAGGTCACGGAGACCCTGGTCGCGGCTGATCTTGATGGTCTTCTTGGGGTCCTGCGGGTCCGCCCGCCGGAAGCTGTCCACACTGGTGTTCTGCTTCGGGTCGATCACCACGTCGTAGCGGATGATCGAATTCGCGAGGACGGTGCCCTTGGCGTCGACGATCGAGCCGCGCTGGGCCGGCAGTTCGATGGTCCGGGACCGCTTAGCCTGGGCGGCTTCGGCCAGCCCGCCGACGTCGAACCCCTGGATCAGGACGAGCTGGCCACCCACCACGAGGAGCAGCGTGAGCATGATGCCCAGGCCGATGCGGAGACGGAGCTGGACGCGCCGCGCGGTCCCCTGCTGTTTGGTCTTGCCTGTCCTCACCACGACTCGCCCTCTCACTGCCTACCGGTGAGGTAGGTCTTGTCCTCTGTCGATCAGTTTCCGGGGGTCCGCTGCGCAGGCGCCGGGACCGTTCCCCCGTTCAATTGAACCTTAGGAACCTGGGGAACCGCCGGAGCCTGCGCCGTGGTCTTGCTCTCGGCGGGCTTCTTCTGGGCGGAGTCCGTGGTGGTCTGATCCTCGGTCGAGGACGGGACCACGCTCAGCTGACCGGCGATGGCAGGGGCCGCGATGATGGCCGACTTGGCCTTCTCATCCTTGGTGGCGGCGACGGCCTTGCCGCTCACGGTGGAGCGGTCGAGGTCGATCTGGCCCTGGCCCGCGGAAGGGACCATTCCCATGGCAGTGGCCTTCGCGGCCAGGTTCTGCGGCGCGTTGAAGTTCTGGACCTCCTGGGAGAGCTCCTGGTTCTTCTTCGTCAGCGTCGACTGCTGCGCCTTGAGGGCCACCATGTCGTACTGGCCCTGGGACAGCTGGATGTTGAGCAGGAGCACGCCGACGAGGGCGGCCGCGAGCACCGCGAAGCACGAGGCGACGAAGACCACCGACTTGCGGCGCGGCGCGGAGGGCACGACGACGAGCGGCGTGCGCTTGCGCGGCGCCGGCTGCGGTGCCGGGGTGGCGAGCTTCCGGGCCGTGTTGCCGACGGTCCGGATGGCCGGGCGGGTGGTGACGCTGCTCATGCCGTCCTCCTGTCCTTGATGCGTTCGGCCGCACGAAGGCGGGCCGAGGCCGCACGGGGGTTTTCCGCGATCTCTGCTTCGGTGGGCTGTTCGGTGCCCTTGGTGATGGTCTTGAGTTCCGGCTTGTGCTGCTCGAGTTCCACCGGGAATCCGGGCGGCGCCGACGAGGTGGAGCGGGACTGGAAGGTCCGCTTGACGATCTTGTCCTCCAGCGAGTGGTAGGACATCACGACCACGCGGCCTCCGAGCGCGATGGCGTCCACCGCGGCCGGGACGGCACGTTCGAGAACGTCCAGCTCCTCGTTCACCTCGATACGCAGCGCCTGGAAGGTCCGCTTGGCGGGGTGCCCGCTGTTGCGTGCCGCGGCGGCCGGCACCACGGCCCGGATGGCCTCGACCAGTTCACCGGTCGTGGTGAACGGGGTCTCGGCCCGGCGGGAGACGATGCTGCGGGCGATCCTGCCCGCGAACTTCTCCTCACCCCAGGTGCGGATCAGGCGGATGAGGTCCTGCTCCTCGTACTCGTTGACCACGTCAGCGGCGGTCTGGCCGCGGCTGGTGTCCATGCGCATGTCCAGAGGCGCGTCATAGGAGTAGGCGAACCCCCGCTCCCGCTCATCGAGCTGGAGGGAGGACACGCCGAGGTCCATGAGGACACCGTGGACCGCGGGGATCCCGAGTTCGTCGAGGACGTCGGGGATCTCGTCGTACACGGCGTGCACGAGGCTCGTCCGTCCCTGGAAGGGACTGAGCCGCTCGCCGGCCAGCGCCAGGGCTTCCTCGTCACGGTCGATGCCGATCAGGTGGAGGTCCTCGTGACGCTGGAGCAGGGCTTCCGAGTGGCCGCCCATGCCGAGGGTGGCGTCGATGACCACGGGACGCTCCCCGCGTCCACGTGCTGCATCGAAGCCGGGGGCCAGCAGCATGAGGCAACGTTCTTTGAGGACAGGGATGTGACGTTCGGAGGTGGGCCTTGACCCGCTCATCTCCGCCATGTGCTCTCCTGCCCTGATGGTGTCGCCTACGATCCTGCCTGCCGTGCGCCGCGCTTCCTGTGACGTGATCCCCATCCGCGCCGCGGGTCGGTCCGCCTGGCTCCGGGGAAGGTGAGCCAGGATGACCAGCCTTGGGCGGCTGGAGATCACGTCCAGGAAACGGCCTGGGGTCTTCCTCAGAAGATCCCGGGGATCGCGTCTTCGTCCGTGTCGGAGAAGGAGTTCTCCTGCTCCTCGAGGTACTGGTTCCAGGCCTGGGCGTCCCAGATCTCGGCCCGGGTGCCTGCGCCGATCACGGCCAGCTCCCGTCCCAGACCCGCATACTCCCGGAGCGCCGGCGGAATCGTCACGCGCCCCTGCTTGTCGGGTACCTCATCAGAGGCTCCAGACAGAAAGACACGCATGTAATCGCGGGCCTGGCGGCTGGACAGTGGAGCCTGCCGCATCTGCTCGTGAATACGTTCGAATTCCTTCTGGCTGAAGACGTAGATGCAGCGCTCCTGGCCCCTTGTCAGGACCAGTCCGTTGGCCAGTTCCTCGCGGAACTTGGCCGGCAGGATGATGCGGCCTTTTTCGTCGAGACGCGGCGAGTGAGTGCCAAGGAACACTGCTCACCGCCGATCCGTCGAAAGCTGCCGTACTACCCCAAGTGCCGCCACTACCCTCTTACTGCCTCCACTGTACTCCACTTCGCACCACGGTCAAGGTCGAAACGCGTTTCTTCCAGCGTGTTGTGTTTCCAAAATCCTTGCCAGCACTGGGATCGAAGGCCGTGGTGGGAAGTGGAGGGAAAATCCTCAGTTCGAGCGCCCGGGAGTGCCGCGGGCCGGCGGAAGCGCCGGCGGAGGGGCGGAAAACGGCCCGGAATGCCCGCCGGGGAGGAAAAGGGAGGAAGCCGTGGAGCGAAGTGGTGGACGCGGCGGAGGGCTCCGGGAGCAGGACCGGGAGCAGAGTGGAGGGGCCCGTGAACCACGCCGGGGATGCTGGGGGTGGAGTGTGGAGGGCTCCCGCCAGGCCGGCCGCGACGGCGGGTTGGATCGCCGCCCCGCAAGCCCCCGGAAACGACGAAGAGCCCGCCGAAGCGGGCTCTCGAGGCAGGCGCCCCGCCGTCGTCGGGCGCTATCAGAGGCGCCGGACCGGCTGGGCCGTAGGGGCTGACGGATGGGCCGTCAGCCCGAGGAGGTCAGGGTTCTTCGCGGCGGCGCTGCTCCCAGCGCTGCTCCAGGTCTTCCATGAATCCGGACCGCGGGCGAGAGGCGCGAGCCCCCGTGTCACGGTGGCCGGAAGCCGGGCTGAGGCCCTTGCCCTTGCTGGTGGCGAAGTAAACGCCGCCGCCCATGACCAGGAAGCCGAGCACGCCCACCACGATGTTCTGCAGGGTGACGCCGAGCAGCAGGACCAGGATGCCCGCCACGACGGCGAACGCGCCGATCACCAGGCGCTTGGTGGACCAGCGATGAGCGGCGCCCTGTTCCATCTGACTGGCGAACTTGGGATCGTCCTCATGCAGCTGGCGCTCCAGCTGCTCGAGCAGCCTCTGTTCATGCTCCGAGAGCGGCATGACGACCTCCTCATCTCCGGGCGCCAGTCGGCTTGATCCATGGTGCCACTGACTAGTGCAACGGACTCCTCAGCGGGGAAGTTCCCCGTACTCCAATTTTAGGCCCGATGACGTCCGGTTGAAAGTGGAGTTCGACTCATCCCGCCTTTTCAGGAGGACTTTCCGTTCCGGGGCGGTTCCGGCTCCTGGCACCGAGGAGCCGGGCAGGAGTGAGTCCGGAGTTCCCGAACTTGTCGCGCACCTCATCCAGGCTCTTCTCCACCTTGCGCCAGTTGTCGTCCTGGCGGTCGAAACTCAGCTGCACCGCACCCGAACCGGACTCCAGGTGGTCCGCCCGCACCCCGATCAGCCGGATCGGCTGAGGCAGCGGGCCCACGGCGTCGAGCAGCATCCGGGAGAGCTCATAGAGCTTGGCGCCCGAATCCGTGGCGTAGTCGAGCCGGCGGCTCCGGGTGATCGTGCTGAAATCGGCATATCTCAGCTTGAGCGCGACGCCGCCCGCCGACACCTCCCCGGAACGGAGCCTCCGGGCCACCCGATGGGACAAGGAGAGCAAGGCCCGGTGGAGCGCGGCCGGATCACGGGTGTCCTCGGCGAACGTCGTCTCGGCGCTCATGCTCTTGTCGACGCGCTCAGGAGTCACCGGGCGCGGGTCCCTCCCCCAGGCCAGCGCGTGGATGTGCTCCCCCATGGCCCCGAAGGCCTTGCGCAGCACGGGAAGCGGCGTCGCGGCCACATCCGCCACCGTGCTGAGTCCCAGCCGGGCCAGCTGCTGCTCGGACTTGCCGCCGACGCCCCAGAGCGCCTTCACCGGAAGCGAGTGCAGGTATTCGAGCTGCTGCTCCGGCTCGATCACGAGCAACCCGTCCGGTTTGGACCGGGTGGACGCGATCTTGGCCAGGAACTTGGTGCCGGCGATGCCCACGGAGGCGGAGACCCCCAGCTCGGAGCGGACGCGGCGCCGAATGTCCTGTGCGATCTCCACCGGCGACCCGACGCGGCGGAGCGCACCGGACACATCCAGGAACGCCTCGTCCACGCTGAGCTGCTCCACGGCGTCCGTATAAGAACGGAAGAGCTCCATGAGCTGCGCCGACACCTCGTAATACAGCTCGTGCCGGGGCGGGACGATCACCGCCTGCGGGCAGCGGGCATAGGCCTGGGACATCGGCATGGCGGAGCGAACCCCGAACGCCCGCGCCTCGTAGGACGCCGAGAGGACGACGGAGCGGTCCGCCGGGAAGCCGACGATCACCGGACGGCCGACGAGGGCGGGATTCTCGCGCTGCTCCACAGAGACGAAGAAGGCGTCCATGTCCACGTGGAGGATGCTGCATTTCCTCCACCTCTCGAGTTCCCGCGCCTCCATACCCACCATGCTAGCCAGCGCCACTGACAATGGGAGCCGCATCCGGGGCCCGGCATGGACCTCCACGTCAGGCCCCCTAAAATAGGAGTGTCCCCGCCGGCATGAGGCCCGGCCGGGCCCTGCGGCTGCGCAGGCTCGATCCACCGGAGGAGTTCCGATTGACCAAGCACCCGACGGCGTGGCGACGCGCCGGTCTCGCCGTGGCTCTGTGCGTGGGGATGGGTCTCACGGCCTGCACCCCTGAATCCGCCGCTCCGGTGGCGACGTCGTCAGCGACGCCCTCGCCCACGGCGACCGCCGTCGCGCAGGCCACGTCCACGGCCCCCGCGCTTCCCACGAACTTCCCGACGGCGCTCATCCCGGCCATGCCGAAACTCACGCAGATCTCCGGCACCGTGAGCCCCCGGGGCGAGTACACCGACGTCGCGTTCACCGGCACCGCACCGTCCGCTCCTGCCGCCGCGGACACCTTCTACACCGCCCACTTCCGGAAGCTCGGCTTCACCGCGACCGCGTCCACCACGGTGGACGGGGTGCTGAACAAGACCTTCATCCGGAACAACGGCGACGAGACCATCAGCCTGAACGCGGCCCCGACGACCGGCGGCAGCACCCTGACCATCGGCGCCACAGTGAGGACGGCCAGCGCGAAATGACCACGGCAGCACAGCCCGGACCGAGTTCAGAGGTGAGCGCCGAGCAGGCCCTCTTCGTCGCCGCGGTGAACGAACGGCTCGACGACTTCCTGGACCGGCAGCGTCATCTGGTGTCCGGGGTCTCCGCGGACGTGGCGCCCCTTCTCGACTCCATCCGGACCCTCGTCAGCGGCGGCAAGCGGATGCGGGCCCTCCTGGCGTACTGGGGATTCCGGGCCGCAGGCGGCGCGGCACAGGCCGAGGAAGCCGTGCAGGCCGGCGTCGCACTCGAACTCTTCCAGGCCGCGGCGCTGATCCACGACGACATCATCGACCGCTCGGCCACCCGTCGCGGCCGGCCCAGCGTGCATCAGTCCTTCACCGATCTGCATCAGGAGTCCGGCTGGATGCTGGACCCGGAACGCTTCGGTCACGCCGCGGGCATCCTCACCGGGGATCTCTGCCTGTCGTTCAGCGAAGAGGCCTTCTCGGAGATCGGACAGGCCACGAGCTCCGGCACCGTGGCGCGCGGCATCTTCAACCGTATGCGGGCCGAGGTCATGGCCGGGCAGTACCTCGACATCCTCGAAGAGGTCGCCGGGCCGCTCCGCACCGTGGAAGGTGCGGCGGAACGGGCACGCACGGTCATCCGCTTCAAGTCGGCCAAGTACTCGACGGAGCATCCCCTGGCCCTCGGCGGCGCCATCGCGGGAGCTCCCCAGGAGCTGCTGGACGGCTTCTCCCGCTTCTCCCTCCCGCTCGGCGAAGCGTTCCAGCTCCGGGACGACGAACTCGGTGTCTTCGGCGATCCGCTCACCACGGGCAAACCGGCCGGTGACGATCTGAGGGAGGGCAAGCGCACCCTGCTGGTCGCCTTCATGCGCGAGCTGGGGACGCCAGAACAGGTCGAGTCGCTGGAAGCGGCCCTCGGCCATCCCGAACTCAGCGACGACGACGTGGCCCGGGTCCGCGCCGATATGACGGCCTGTGGCGCGCTGGGCGCCGTCGAGGCGGAGATCGACTCGCTCAGCACGGCGAGCTTCACCGCACTGGACGCCCTCCCCATCCCGGACCTGCCACGTCAGGCACTGCGGTCACTGGCCGAGTCGGCGGTGCAACGCAGCTCCTGACGCGGCGCAGTTTATGAGCCAAAGCAGCTCAAGAGGCAGCGCAGTTCCTGACACGAAATGATGAAGGGCAGGTCACGATTCCGTGACCTGCCCTTCGTCGTTCCCGCTTCGGAGTGTCACCAGGCCAGTGCGGAGGCGCGGCGACGGATCTCGGTCTTGCGGCCGGCCCGCAGGGCGTCCACCGGGCGGCCCGGCAGGGACTCGTCCTCTGTGAAGAGCCAGGTGATCAGCTCCTCGTCGGTGAATCCGGAGTCCTTCAGGACCGCGATGGTCCCCTTGAGGGAGTCCAGGACCTCCCCGTCCTTCACGAACTCGGCGGGCACGCTGCGGATCTTCCGCTCGCCCACCTTCAGCGCCACCAGGGCGCGCTCGTCGATCAGCCCGTGGACCCGGGAGATCTTCACATCAAGGATTTCCGCCACATCCGGCAACGGCAGCCATTCGCCCACCAGGGATTCAACATTGCTCACCTGTTAAGGGTGCCACGGCGGGCCGCCTCCGACCTAGCCCGTCCCCCGACTCGAGGATTCGAGCCCTGACCAGGGCGTCCAGGACACGCCGGGGCGCTGCCCAGCGAAACCCACTCTTCTTGTGCTAGCCGCATTTTCGTGAGAGATTCACATTGGTCACATTTTCAACACGACCATCAACTTTCACATACGCACCACAGGTCACACGCTGAAATCTCCCCTTTCAGTGGATGACCCTGACGCCAAGGACGACACTGAATGACGAGCCTCACATCGCCAACGAACCGTTCACGGGCCACCGCAGCAGTGGCGACGGCCGCCCTTCCCGCAGTCGTCCTTTCCTCGCTCGCGCTGGCTCAGCCGGCCGAGGCGTCGGTGCCTCAGAACGTGACCCCCGCCAAGCGCCTTCCGCAGGGACTGGAGGCCGCCATCGCCGGCCGTGCCTCGGCAAGCCTCCTCCCGGTGAGCCAGGTGGCGACGTCGCTGCCCGCCAACCTGCAGATCGCGCTCAAGGCCGTTCCGAACACGTACCGGATCGTGTCGGGTGACACGATGAGCGGCATCGCGCAGCGTTACGGGCTGAGCCTGAACGCCCTGCTGAAGCTCAACAACATCCGGGCGACCCAGATCATCTACCCGGGTCAGACCATCAAGCTGAAGGCGGGCGTCTCCGCGCCGTCGTCGTCCGGCGGCCAGGTCTCCCGGCCTGCGACGCCCCAGGGCGGCTCGACGTACACCGTGCGTGCGGGCGACACCCTCGGCGCCATCGCCATGCGCCACCGGGTGAGCCTGAGCTCGATCCTGTCCTGGAACGGACTGCGCGCCACGTCGATCATCTACCCCGGTCAGAAGATCAAGGTGTCCGCAGGCGGCGCCGTGGTGCCCCAGTCCACCGGTCAGACGAGCAAGGGCTCCACGGGCGGATCCGCCGTCTCGGGCGGCAGCTACGTGGTCCGTGCGGGCGACACCCTCGGGGCCATCGCCTCGCGCCAGCGCGTCTCGCTCACCTCGCTGCTGAACGCGAACCACCTCAAGATGACCTCGATCATCTACCCGGGCCAGAAGCTCGTGATCCCCGGCGCCGGCCAGACCACGAGCCCCACCGCCCCGAGTGATCAGGGCAACCAGGGCGGTCTGGTGCCGGACTCGTTCCTCGGCTACAAGTACCCGAAGGCCGTGGTCAACTCCGCCAACCGGAACAAGGCCCTGCTCAACGCGGCCCCCGTGCCGACCCGCGCCGAGATGCGCCAGATCGTCGCCGACACGGCTCGCCGCATGGGCGTCGATCCGTCGCTGGCCCTGGCGTTCGCCTACCAGGAGTCGGGCTTCAGCCAGCGCGCCGTCTCCCCCGCCAACGCCATCGGCACCATGCAGGTCATCCCCAGCTCGGGCGAATGGGCCTCGCAGATGGTGGGCCGTCAGCTGAACCTGCTGGATCCGTACGACAACGCGACGGCGGGCATCGCGATCATCCGCTCCCTGCTCCGCACCAGCCGCAGCACGGACTACGCGATCGCCGGCTACTACCAGGGTCAGTACTCGGTGGAGCAGCACGGCATGTACTCGGACACCAAGGCCTACGTCGCCGCCATCAAGGCACACCGCGCGACGTTCCGCTGAGCACATCCCGCCTGTCGACAAGGGTCCGGTACGCGTCGTACCGGACCCTTGTCGCGTGAACACTTAGGATCATAGGGTGCAACACCGCTCTGAAGACCCGCTTCTCGGCACGGTCGTCGACAACCGTTACCGCGTGCTCGAACGCATCGCGGACGGCGGCATGTCCACCGTGTACAAAGCGCTCCACGTCACGCTGGAACGCCCTGTCGCCCTGAAGGTGCTCCACCCTCAGCTGGCGTCCGACGAGGTCTTCGTCGAGCGGTTCGCCCGCGAGGCCCGGGCCTCCGCGCGGCTCTCGCACCCCCACGTGGTGTCCGTCCTCGATCACGGCCGCCACGGCCGTCTGACCTATCTGGTCATGGAGTACATCGAGGGGCGCACCCTCCGGGACGTCATCCGCAGCGAAGGAGCCCTGACCCCTCGCGTCGCCATCAGTTACCTGGCCCCGGCGCTCGAAGGCCTGGCCGCGGCTCATGAGGCCGGGCTGATCCACCGGGACGTCAAGCCGGAGAACGTCCTCATCTCGCGCGAGGGCGCGGTGAAGATCGGCGACTTCGGACTCGCCCGTCAGGCGACCGCCCAGACCAGCACCGGGGAGCTCCTCGGGACGGTGGCGTACCTCTCCCCCGAGCTCTTCCTCCGCCACGACGCCGATGCCCGCAGCGACGTCTACTCCTGCGGCATCATGCTCTACGAACTTCTCACCGGCGGCGTGCCGTTCACGGGCGACATGCCCATCCAGGTGGCCTACCAGCACGTCAACGACCAGGTGCCGGCACCCTCGCTGAAGCGTCCCGGGCTGGCCCAGGACTTCGACGAACTCGTCCAGTGGGCCACGGCGAAGGCGCCGGATGAGCGTCCGGTGGACGCGCGGGCCTTCCTGGGCGAGCTGCGCCATGTCGCGGCGACCCTGCCCGCCGCCGATCTGGACCTGCCCGCGCCGGGCGCGCCGGCGTCGTCGCCGTTCGAGCCGCGACCCGGCGGTCCGGCCACACCTAACCCGGCGCACTCCGGCGCCCCTCAAGGTGACGGCGCCACCGAGTTCATCGCCACCCCGGGTCTGCAGACCACGGTGCTGCCCGCTGGTGAGCAGTACACCACCGTGCTCGGGCCGGCTGATCCGCTGGCGACATCGGTGATCCCGCAGTCCGGCCAGTCGACCACGGTCCTGCCCCACGCTCCTGCCCGTGCCGCCCCGCCGAGCAAGCGGCAGCAGAGGAAGGACGACAAGGAGCGGGCCCGGCAGGAAGCGAAGGCCCTCGCGACCCCCACCCGCCAGGTGCGGCAGGGGAATCCCCGGCGCAAGGGCGTCATCTGGGTGATCGTCCTGGTGCTGCTCGCACTCCTGGCGTCCGGCGCCGGATGGTTCTTCGGCATGGGTCCGGGCGCCCAGGTGACCCTGCCGGACCTCAAGAGCCAGCCCGCGGAACAGGCCGCGTCGATTCTCGCCGGCTACGGCATCAAAGCCGAACAGCAAGAGGTGTTCGACGAGAAGGTCGGGAGCGGTCTGGTGGTGGCGACCGAGCCCCCGGCCGGGACCGTGATCCGTAAGTTCGAAGGCGTGCAGCTGCTGGTCTCCAAGGGACCGCAGCTGTTCCCCGTTCCGGGCCTGGTCAAGAAGACGCTGGACGACGCGCGCACCGCGCTGACGGGAGCGAACCTCGCGGCCGGAAGCGTCACGGAGAAATACAGTGACACCGCTCCCGTCGGCCAGGTCATCGCCCAATCGCCCGGAAGCGGCGCTCAAGTGCGTCGCGGGACCCCGGTGAACCTGACGGTGTCCAAAGGGCCGGAGCCCATCCCCGTGCCGAGCGTGCTGGGCCTCGGCGAGGACGATGCGACGCGGAAGCTCGCCACGGCGGGCTTCGAGGTGAAGACCGCCCAGGAGCAGGTGTTCAGCAAGGACATCCCGGCCGGCAAGGTCGCCGCGCAGGTCCCCGCCAATGGCACCCTGCTCAAGGGCGAAACCGTGACCCTCACCCTGTCCAAGGGGCCTCGGCCCGTGGAAGTGCCCGATTTCGTGGGCAAGCAGGCCTCCGTCGCCAAGGCTGAGCTGGAGAAGCTGGGCTTCACGGTGGTCATCAACGAGGTCCTGGGCGGCTTCTTCGGAACCGTGCGTTCTCAGGATCCGCGCGATGGCACCGCACCGGAAGGCTCCACCATCACACTGACGGTGGTGTAGCGCCGCCCCTCGGCAGCCTCCACCCTTCCTGGCGGCGGGGATGTGCCTCCAGCAGAAGTCCCAGAAGCCGCGTCAGTTCGGCCCGGTCCTCCGCGCCCAGGGTGGCGAAGTACTCGTCGCCGCGCTGCGAGCGGACCGCATGGACCTTCCGTTCCAGCTCCAGCCCCTCCTTGGTGGCGGAGAGCAGCACAGCCCGCTTGTCGCTGGGATCCGGCGTGCGTGCGATCAGCCCCTCCCCTTCGAGCTGGCTCAGCACCTCCGCCGCCGAGCGCGGGGCGATCCGCAGCGCAGCGGCGACGTCGCGCTGTCGCTGGGGCTCGCCGTCGTGCGATGCGATGACGTGCAGCGCGCGCCACTGGTGAGGTGACAGGCCGAAGGGGGAAAGGTCGGCCATCCAGCTGCGCCGCAGTCCGTGTGAGACGGAATGGACCAGGTCAGGGAGCTCCATGCGGTCGGGGGTCATGGTCACACTGTAGGCATTCGCGCGGCCGAAGGAAAGATGAGGAGGTTACCTCTTTACATTCGCCATGTACGGAGGTAACCTCCTTATCGAGGCGCGTGGAACACGCCGCCTTCCCCAGACCCCCTCAGGAGGCCCCGGATGACCTTTGGCGCCGTCCCCCACACTCCAGGCCCGGGCGCAGGACGCCCCGCGGGCCCCGGTCGCGTCAACAAGGCCGACCTCACACAGCTCGACCAGCACCCGGTCAGCAAGCGGCGCATCGCCGCCCTCTTCTCCGCCTATAAAGGCCCACTGCTGCTGGTGGTCGTCCTGATCACCGGCAGCTCCATCGTCTCCCTCTTCCAGCCGTTCCTGGTGCGCAGCGTGATCGACGACGCCCTGCCCCACGGACGCACCGGACTGCTCGGCCTCCTGGTGCTCGCGATGATCGGCGTCGCCGCGGTCACGGCGGTGATCGGCGTCTGGCAGACGTGGATCTCCACCCGCATCGGACAGGGGGTCATGCACGATCTCCGGACCCGGCTCTTCGGCCACCTGCAGGCCCAGTCGCTCGGCTTCTTCACCCGCACCCACGGCGGCGAGGTCCAGTCGCGCATGACCAACGACATCAACGGCATGCAGAACCTCGTCACCAACACCGCCACGGCCGTGGCGTCCAATGTCACGACCGCCATCGGCACCGTGATCGCCATGGTGGCCCTCTCCCCCTGGCTCAGTCTCGTCTCCCTCCTCGTCCTGCCGCCGTCCATCTGGGTGGCCCGCCGGGTCGCCCTGCAGCGCCGGGACATCACCGTGAAGCAGCAGGCCAAGATGGCGGAACTGCAGACGTATGTGGATGAGGGTCTCTCCGTCTCCGGGATCCGGCTGGCCAAGACCATCGGTTCCACCTCCCGGGACGCCGCGCGCTTCGACGCGGCCAGCCGTGAGCTGGCCGATCTGGAGATGCGGTCCCAGCTGGCCGGTCGGTGGCGGATGGCCGCCATGCAGATCGTCTTCGCCGCCATCCCGGCCGTCATCTACCTCGCGGCCGGCCTTCCGGTGGGCGGCATGGATCTCTCGATCGGCACCATCGTGGCCTTCACCGCCTTGCAGTCCGGCCTGTTCCGGCCCGTCATGGGCCTCATGAGCGTCGGGGTCCAGTGGGTGACGGCCATGGCGTTCTTCTCGCGCATCTTCGAGTGGCTCGACCTGGTGCCGGAGATCCGCGAGCCCGAGCACCCCGTGCGTCTCGACCCGGCCACCGTCCGCGGAGAAGTGCGCTTCGAGCACGTGGACTTCGCCTACCCGGGCAATGGGACGAACGTGCTGAGCGACGTCGACCTGACCATCCCCGCCGGCACGACGGCCGCCGTCGTCGGGCCGACCGGCTCGGGGAAGTCGACGCTGGCGTCGCTGCTCCCCCGTCTCAACGACGTCGGAGCGGGCCGCGTGACGATCGACGGCGTCGACGTGCGGGACCTCAGCTTCCAGGACCTCTCCTCGATCGTGGGCGTGGTCTCCCAGGAGACGTATCTGGCGCACGCGAGCGTCCGGGACAATCTGAGGATCGCGGCGCCGGACGCGGGCGACGATGTGCTCTGGGAGGCCCTCGAGGCGGCCCACGTGGCCGAGCTGATCCGCAGCCTCCCCGCCGGCCTCGACACGATGGTCGGCGCACGTGGGCACCGCTTCTCCGGCGGCGAGCAGCAGCGCCTGGCGATCGCCCGCACCCTGCTGCGCAATCCCCGCGTCCTGGTGCTGGACGAGGCCACGAGCGCCCTCGACAACACCACGGAAGCCCAGGTCCAGGCGGCCCTGGACCACCTCGCCGCCACCCGCACGACCCTGACGATCGCCCACCGGCTCTCCACGGTGGAGGACGCGGAACAGATCGTGGTGCTCGACGCCGGCCGGGTCGTCGAGCACGGCACCGCGCCCGAGCTGCGGGCGGCGGGCGGCGCGTTCGCCGAGCTGTCGGCGCGCCAGCTCAGCGACCCCGAGTTCGAGGACGACCTTCAGGACGAACCGGTCGGCTGACACACGGTTTGTTGAGCCGTGGTCGGCTGGGCCGCGCCCCGTAGGCCCGGCCCGGAAACGCCGGAGGCCGGTCCGTGGGATACGGACCGGCCTCTTCTGCGCTCCGGGATCGCCCCGGCCAGTGCGCTGAACTCAGCGCTTCGAGAGCGACCCGGCGACCAGGAACGCGAGTTCCAGGGACTGCATGTGGTTCAGACGCGGATCGCAGACCGACTCGTAGCGGTCCTCGAACGCGGCCTCGTCGATCGGGTCGGCGCCGCCGAGGCACTCCGCGACGTCGTCACCGGTCATCTCCACGTGCAGACCGCCCGGGAAGGTGCCGAGGGCCTCGTGCACCTCGAAGAAGCCACGGACCTCGTCCATGACGTCGTCGAAGCGACGGGTCTTGTAGCCGTTCTTGCTGGTCACGGTGTTGCCGTGCATCGGGTCGGTCACCCAGAGCACCTGGGCCCCGGACGCGGTGACCTTCTCCACGATGGGCGGGAGGTTCTCGCGGATCTTGCCGGCGCCCATGCGCGTGATGAAGGTCAGGCGGCCGGGCTCGCGGTTCGGATCCAGCTTGTCGATGAGGCGCAGCGCATCGTCGCCCGAGGTGGTCGGGCCGAGCTTGACCCCGATCGGGTTGCGGACGCGGGAGAGGAAGTCGACGTGCGCGTGGTCCAGCTCGCGGGTGCGCTCACCGATCCACAGGAAGTGCGACGACGTGTCATACGGGAACCCGGTCCGGGAGTCGATCCGGGTGAGGGCGCGCTCGTAGTCGAGGAGCAGCGCCTCGTGGCTGGCGAAGAACTCCACGCGCTTGAGGGCTTCGAAGTCCGCGCCGCATGACTGCATGAAGGTGATGGCGCGGTCGATGTCCTTGGCCAGGGACTCGTAGCGGGCGTGGGCCGGGTTGGCCGTGAAGCCCTTGTTCCACTGGTGCACCAGGCGGAGGTCCGCGAAGCCACCCGTGGTGAACGCCCGGATGAGGTTCAGGGTGGAAGCCGAGGTGTGGTAAGCCCGCAGCATGCGGCCGGCATCGTGTGCACGGGACTCGGGGGTGAACTCATAGCCGTTGACGATGTCGCCGCGGTAGGCCGGCAGGGTGACGCCGTCCCGGGTCTCGTCATTGGACGACCGCGGCTTGGCGAACTGCCCGGCCATGCGGCCCATCTTGATGACAGGGAGGGAGGCGCCATAGGTGAGGACGACGGCCATCTGGAGGATCGTCTTCACCCGGGAGGAGATCCGGTCCGCCGTGGCGGCCTCAAAGGTCTCCGCGCAGTCGCCGCCCTGCAGAAGGAAGGCGCGTCCCTGGGCCGCGGCCGCGAGACGCTCGCGCAGCACGTCCACCTCGCCGGCGAAGACGAGCGGGGGAAGAATGGAGAGTTCCTTGACCGAGGCGTCGAAGACCGCGGGATCGGACCAGGTGGGCTGCTGGTTGATCGGCAGCGAACGCCACTCGTCGAGGCCGGGATAGTCGGCCGCTCCGCTCTGGGATGCTGCCGCGAAGGCGGCGGAGGAGTCGGGGGCCGCTGTGGTGGAAAGCTCAGTCACACGGTCGATTCTAGACGCCCGGGACGGGATCGCCGTTTCGGGTCCATAGGACGGACGTCATCGACGGCGGGCGCCCGGGAGGATTCCCGGAGGCGGCGTCAGGACGACGCCGGATGCTCGCCGTCGTCGGGCCGGATCCCTGCCGCGGCCGCGGCCGCCTCCGCCTTGACCGTGGCGGCGTACTTGTCCACGTACTCCTGCCCGGAGAGCCTCATGAGCCGCTCCATCACGGCGTCCACCACCTGCCGCTGCACCTCGTACTCCTCGGCACGGTCGGCCAGGTGACTGAAGTCGAGCGGTTCGCCGAAGATGACGCCGATGCGGCGGATGCTGGGGACCCTGCGGCCGATCGGCTGCACCTTGTCCGTCCCGATCATGGCCACGGGGATGATCGGGACCCGGCATTCGAGGGCCAGACGGGCCACGCCGACCTTGCCTCGGTACAGGCGGCCGTCCGGGCTGCGGGTGCCTTCGGGGTAGATGCCGAGCAGTTCGCCGTTCTTCAGCACCTCCGCGCCCGCGCCGAGGGACAGACTGGAGGCGGCGCCGCCCGAGCGGTCCATCGGGAGCTGGTTCGTCAGCCGGAAGAAGGCCGCCGTCAGCCGGCCTTTCAGGCCACGCCCGGTGAAGTAGTCGCTCTTGGCCAGGAAGACCACCGGGCGCGGCACTTCGAGCGGCATGAAGACCGAATCGGAGAAGGAGAGGTGGTTCGAGGCCAGGATGGCGCCGCCCCCTTGGGGGATGTTGTCCAGGCCTTTGACCCAGGGGCGGAAGATCAGCTTGACCAGTGGCCCGATGATCACGTTCTTCATCAGCCAATAGAACATGGCCGTCCTCCTTGGAAGTGGCGGTGTCAAGTGGGCCCTGACAGAGCCCGGAACCTGCGCCCAGACTACATGGACGGGCCCGCCGGGTCCCATGTCACGCGACTTTGGGGAATGATGGAGTCATGAGCAATGAGGCACTGCATCCGGAGCAATCGGCCATCTCTCACGACGCGTTCAGCAGCGACGGGCACGGTCCGCGCGCCCGTGTGGGCGTGGTCATGTCCCACGGCTTCACGGGAAGTCCGCACGGCCTCCGGGACTGGGCCACTCACCTGGCGGACGCAGGCTTCACGGTGCGGATGCCACTGCTGCCCGGACACGGCACCACCTGGCAGGACATGTCGACTCGCAGCTGGCAGGAGTGGTACCAGGCCTACGAGGCCAGCTACCAGGAACTCGTGCCGCTGTGCGACACGATCGTCACGGCCGGTCTCTCGATGGGCGGCTGTCTCGCCCTGCGGCTCGCCGCGCTCAAACCCGTGGCCGGGACCGTGGTGGTCAACCCGGGCCTCGTGATCGACGACTGGCGCGCCCCGCTCTCCGGTCTGCTCAAGCACCTCGTGAAGTCGACCCCGTCCATCGCGAACGACATCCTCAAGCCCGGCGTCGACGAGGGCGCCTACACCCGCACGCCCACGGCGTCCGTCCATGAGCTGCACAAGCTCTTCGCGAACACGCGGGAGCTGCTCCCCCGCATCAGCACGCCGGTGCACCTGTTCCGCTCGCGCACGGACCACATCGTGGGTGATTCAAGCGTCCGCGCCCTGCAGAACGGATTGCGTGACGGGCTGCTGGACATCGAGTGGCTGGAGAACAGCCTGCACGTCGCCACCGTGGACAACGACGCCCCGCTCATCTTCGACGGCAGCGTCCGTTTCATCGACTCCCTGGGGGCCAGGCGATGACCCCCGGCGAGGACAACACCCCCGGCAGCCGCTCCTCCGAGGAGCCCCCGCCGGAGGAACCCCGTGGTTCCGGCGACTCCGGCCAGGACGACGACGCGGTCTGGGAGGACCTGGTCGCGCGGCTGAAAGCCACCGACAGTGGGGAGACGCCTGCCGCCCAGACCCCTGGGACGGGGTCCGGATTCTCCGCCTTCGACCCGCTGGGCCTCAGCAGCCCGGCCGCTCCGCCGACGACGGGCGGCGGCCCCCGGGACTACGTCACCGACCCCGACGTGGAAGAGGAGCTCGACAGTTTCGTCCCGGAGGATCCCGGCCCCCTGAGCGAAGCGGATCCCCGGCTGGCTCTCGCCTGGGCCGGCGCCGCGGGGGCCCCGCTGCTGATCGTGCTGCTCCTGATCTTCTGGCGCTCCGCACCCCAGCCGGTGTGGTGGGTCCTCATCGCGGGATTCATCGCCGGCATCGGCTATCTCCTGTGGCAGCTTCCCCAGCGCAGTGACGACGACTACGACGACGGCGCCCGCCTCTGACCGCCCGGATTAACCGCCGGCGCGCGGCCTCGGCCCGGAACCGCGGGCGCTCCACGGCGCCTTGAGCGTCGGCGCACCGCGCAAGGGAGCCCGCCTGGCCGCGTTCCGCGCGAGGTCCGCAGCGCCGACGAGCCCGGCGTCCGGACCGAGCTTCGCGAGGGCGACCCGCGCCACCGGCCTGAACCCGCGCCCCGTGAGGTTGCGGTGGAAGGTCCGCTCCGCGGCGTCGAGCAGCAGGTCCCCCGCCGTGGACAGGCCGCCGCCGATCACGAAGGTTCCCGGGTCGAGCGCCGCGGCGAGGTTGGCCAGGCCGAGCCCGAGCCACTCCCCGACGTCGGCCACGAGTTCGCGGCTCTGAGCCTCTCCCTCGAGCGCCAGGCGGGTGATGAGAGCCCCCGTGATCCGGTGCACGTCGCCGTGGGCGGCGGCCAGGATCTCCTGGGCCATCGGCGAGTTGGCGGCGGCCAGCTCGCGGGCGTCCCGGCCGAGCGCGTTGCCCGAGGCGTACTGCTCCCAGCAGCCACGGTTGCCGCATTCGCAGCGGTGGCCTCCGGGGACCATGATCGCGTGCCCGAACTCCCCCGCGACGCCGAACCTCCCGCGCTCCAGGTGCCCGTCGTTCACCATGGCCCCGCCGATCCCGGTGCCGAGGGTGATGCAGACGAGCCGCGACTCCCCCTGGCCCGCCCCGAAGCGCCATTCGGCCCAGGCGGCGGCGTCCGCGTCGTTGACCACGTGCACGCGGCGACGGAGCTTCTCCTCCAGCCGGGCGCGCAGAGGCTCATTGCGCCAGGCGAGGTGCGGGCTGAAGAGGACGGTGCCGCCGTCGAGGTCCATCCAGCCCGCCGCGCCGATGCCCACCGGGGCGCCGCGGCGGCCACTGCTCAGCTCTTCGACGAGCTCGGCGATGACCTCCTCCACCCGCGCGGCGTCCTGGCCCGGGGTCTCGCGGCGTTCCGAGCGGAGGATCCGGCCGTGCTGGTCCACCAGGCCCGCCGCCACCTTGGTGCCGCCGATGTCGATGCCGATGGCCAGCGACGGTCTGCGGCCGGCGCGCGGGATGGTGTGCTGCATGAGCCCATCTTAGGGACGCGGACACTAAGTTACTGGCGAGTAGATATAATGTGGATCACATCCCCCGAGCGCAGCAGCCCGCGCCGGACCCGGACTCCCCCGCCTCAGAGCCACGGAAACCCCCGGGTACTAGGCTGGGTGCAAGCCCTGTCGGGGGACGGGATATCGAAGGAGCTATCGTGCGAGAATTCAGCATGCCGGCCAAGGTTCATCTGGACCCGGCCAGCAACATCACCGACTTCCTGCTGCGGCACGCCCGCGGTGGCAAGAACCCGGCCCTCTTCGCCACCCGGGACGCCTCCGGGACCTGGCAGGACATCTCGGCCACCGAGTTCCTCGATGACGTCTCGGCACTCGCCAAGGGACTGATCGCCAACGGAGTGCAGCAGGGCGATCGAGTGGGCATCATGTCCCGCACGCGCTACGAATGGACGCTGGTGGACTTCGCCATCTGGTTCGCCGGCGCGATCTCCGTCCCGATCTACGAGACCTCCTCCCCCAGCCAGGTGGCCTGGAACCTCGGCGACTCCGGCGCCGTCGCCGCCTTCGCCGAGCAGTCCCACCACGAGCACGCCATCCGCGCAGCCGTCCGCGCCGAGAACCTGGACGGGATGCGGCACGTGTGGCAGATCGAAGCCGGCGGGCTCGACGAACTCCGCACCGCCGGAGCGAACATCAGCGACGCCGAGCTGGAAGCGCGCCGCAGCAGCTCCTCCCTCGACAGCATCGCCACGATCATCTACACCTCCGGCACCACGGGGCGGCCCAAGGGCTGCGAGCTCACCCACGGCAACTTCGCGGAGCTCTCCGACAACGCCCTCGCCCAGCTGGGGGTGATCGTCAACCAGGGCGCCTCGACCATCATGTTCCTGCCGCTGGCCCACGTGTTCGCCCGGTTCATCTCGGTCCTGGCCGTGGCCGCGGGCTCGCGGGTGGGGCACACTCCGGATGTGAAGAACCTCCTGCCCGATCTCCAGAGCTTCCAGCCGACCTTCATCCTGGCCGTGCCCCGCGTCTTCGAGAAGGTGTACAACTCGGCGCTCTCCAAGGCCGAGGACGGCGGCAAGGGCGCCATCTTCCACAAGGCCGCCGAGACAGCGATCGCCTACTCCCGCGCACGCCAGGCCGGCAAGGTCGGGCTGGGACTCAAACTCAAGCACACCCTCTTCGACGCCCTCGTCTACAAGAAGCTCCGGGAGGCCATGGGCGGCCACGTCACCCATGCGGTGTCCGGCGGCGGCCCGCTCGGCGAACGGCTGGGCCACTTCTTCAACGGCATCGGCCTGCTGGTCCTCGAGGGCTACGGCCTGACCGAGACGACCGCGCCCATCACGGTCAACACGCTGGATCTCAACCGCATCGGCACGGTCGGCCCTCCGCTGCCCGGCAACGCGGTGCGGATCGCGGACGACGGCGAGATCCTCGCCAAGGGCGTCTGCGTCATGCGCGGCTACTACAACCGCCCCGAGCTGCAGGACGAGGCGTTCACCGACGGCTGGTTCCACACCGGCGACATCGGCGAACTCGACGAGCAGGGCTTCCTCCGCATCACCGGCCGCAAGAAGGAGATCATCGTGACCGCGGGCGGCAAGAATGTGGTCCCGGCCCTCCTGGAGGACCAGATCCGTGCGGACGCCCTGGTCTCCCAGGTGCTCGTGGTGGGCGACAACCGGCCGTTCATCGGGGCCCTCGTCACGCTCGACGAGGAGGCGCTGCCGGGCTGGCTCGAACGCCACGGACTCTCCTCCGGCCTGTCCCTGGCGGACGCGGCGCGTGAGGACAAGGTCAAGGAGGCGGTGCAGCAGCTGATCTCCAAGGCCAACGAATCCGTGTCCCACGCCGAAGCGATCAAGTCGTTCCGCATCGTCACCGAGGACTTCACGGAGGCTTCCGGCCACCTGACCCCCTCCCTGAAGGTCAAGCGCGCCCAGGTGGTCAAGGACTACTCGGACGTCATCGAAGAGATGTACTCCGCGCCCAAGCCCGCCTGAGCGGCGGACGCCCACACGACGGCGGCCCGGCACCTTCTGGTGCCGGG
>Ga0308165_1000637_pt1 | contig 59676 bp, 59 predicted proteins | sample PhyWR2_FD_201032 | JGI IMG/M metagenome (GOLD analysis project Ga0308165, IMG submission 201032) | Phyllosphere microbial communities from UC Gill Tract Community Farm, Albany, California, United States - DLSLW.R2 | ecosystem: Host-associated > Plants > Phyllosphere > Unclassified | place: USA... | reverse complement strand
CGGGTCTGCTTGCGCTTGCCGGCGTACTCGGCGTCGGCGAAAGTCATCTGTTTCATCATTGAAAAGCTCGGCGACTGGTGTCCGGTGATTTTGCCAAATCAGGAAGTCTTTTTCAGAGTTTCCCTAGCAGCTTCCGGAGACTATTGCAGACCGGAATCCCATTTCTAATGATCACGCTTTCATTTCTAGTGATTTGTGACGGGCACCGCTTTATCGGAATGGCGTAGGTCTTTGATTGTATTGACCAAAATGGACACCGCTAACACTAGATTGGAAAACAGATTTCTGTTTTCCGATAAAAAGCTGCATTTCCAGCCATTTTCCACTCAACGACTGCACTGAACAGGTGCTAAGTCGAGCAGTTGTACGACAACTTCCAGCCTCATCCTGTACTCAGCCACAGACCAAGCGCGAATGTATATAAGGGGCTTTGTCGCGGCCTCGCTGCGAACTCCGCTGTCAACGGCGGTTAGTCATCGCAGGGAAACAGACTGGCAGTGAGCAATAGGTTGAATTCAGCGCGTTCGCTCCTCTAGGCGCCTACATGGCTCGATTAGATCTTACCCAACGAGCCTAGGTAGCCTAGGGAGCCACTGGTTGCATGCCAAGAATGCTTCCAGGCGAAAGTGCATTCAGTTCTGGAACAAGCTTCAGGCCATACCGCCAGGGATTCAGTTGGTATAAGAGTCACGATTTAATAGACAAAAAAAATCATGTTCTCCCCGGTGTTATAACCAGATTCGGGGGTAATCGGATCATCGCTTTATTTATGTATTGCAATTTCCAATTTATAGTTAATTAAATTGCTCGCTCGCAACTTATTGTGCAGGCACGAAAAATAAATCGAAAAAAATGGCTGAATAAATCCCTGTGATCAAGTTTCAATTTAAGCATTATTTGAACTGCCAGTTTGTTGACGGGGCTGCGTTAATAAAAGTTGTTGTGGTCATCGGCGTTACAAGCTAGCGTCTGTCGTTAGCAGCTGACATCTAGTCTTCTGCGGTAGTGATTGTCTCGACCAAAATCATTCTGACGGTGGCGCAGAGTCATGGTTACTCGAGGTCGCTTCACCATTTTAGTGAAGTAAAGTGAGGGTGTTAATCACCAGCATGTAAGAGATCAATGGATCTCGGAGGGTTGATTGCTCCTACTATCAGTAAGACTTGACAGGTGATAACAAAGGTGAGTAAGGAAATTCGCACGGCCATAACTATTCATGCTTCCAAACCGGTTCGAGTTAAGGTTCCACCCCTGAAAATTCCACGGCCTTGGAAGCCAGCTAACGCTACAGTCACTCAATCCGCTGTGCCTTATGAAGCTCTCGATGTGAGCGATACAGAGTTACGGCTTGCGCGGAAGCGCGATGCGATATTCAAGCAACTGAGATTAGGGTTGATAGGTCAAGCCAAAGCGATGGAGCTTTTGGAGGTCAAAAAAAGCCAGTTCTACAATCTCTATAGGGCATTTTTACAGTCAACTAGCTATCTTGAGCTAACTAGAAAAAAGCGCGGAACCAAGCCCGGAAACCATAAGTTAACGCCGGGCCAGCTCAGCGCCCTCGAACTTTCATATCAAGAGAATTACAAGGGGCCAAAAGCATCATCGGCGAAAGTTTGGAAGGGAGCACAAGGACTGGTGCCTGAAGATGAGTTGCCGCCCAGCAGGTATCAATGTAGGAGATTTGTGGCTGCAAAGCCGGAAAAAGAAAAGTATTACAGGAAGTATGGTAAGGAAGCGGGCGACAACAAATACAAGCCGAAGCCCAAGAAGAAAATCATGGAGCGTGTGCTTCAGCAAGTGCAGATGGATCACACTATGGTTGACATGCTTTTAGTCGACGAGTTTGATCGCAAGGTTTTGGTAGGGCGCCCTTGGTTGACAATGATCATGTGTGCCCTCACAAGGGTGATACTTGGGATGTATCTGAGCTTCCGCCCCCCGAACTTAATATCTGTAGCAAGCGCTCTAGCTTTTGCAGTCCAGGACAAGTCTAGGTTTTTAGAACTCTACGGGATCGATCCCAGGGAATATCCGTTTTACGGCATCCCCTTTTTGATATACACGGACAATGCTGCTGAGTTCACAAGTCCTCGATTCATGGCAACCTGTAGGAGATGGGGGATGGATTGGGATCATCGTCCAGTCGATAAAAAGTGGTACGGCGGGTTGATCGAGCGCGTAATAGGAACTTTCATGGGGGAAGTTCACTTCCTTCCCGGAACCACAGGTAGTAATGTGATTCAACGAGCAGGCTTAAATCCAGAACGAGACGCTAGATATAACATAGTGGAATGTGGTAAATGGCTGCTTGAACAAGCGATTATTTACCATGGTACGGTGCATGAGGGCTTACAAAGCACTCCGCGTCAGGCCTGGTTTTATTACGACTCCCAAGGGCTGTTAGATCATGATAGGGTGATTAGTCCGGATCGAAAGGAACGCTTTGAGATTGATTTTCTGGCGCCGTCTTACAATCACACGATTCAACCCTATGGAATAAATTTCTCGGGCAGGAGGTATTATAGTCCCGAGATAGATCCGTATATTGGAGCGAAAAATGTTGAGGTAAGGTTTCAGCCTTATGACTTAGATTCGATCTGGGTTATGGTTCCCGGGAGATTCATAAATGTTCCGTGCACGTACACCAAGGATCGTCTATCCAGAAACTGGGAGTCTTATAGCAGCCATAAAGCCTTGTCTAGCGCTAGGCACGTCGGTCATAGCGCGCCTGCCGGGCTTATTGATGATGAGTATGCATTTGCAGCCCAGCAACGGCAGCGCGAACAAGCAATTGCGGTTGAGACACAGTCAAAAAAAACGCCAAGGCTACCCAGAGATATTACAGCGCAGTCAGAGCGGCTACCCGCTCATCCAGCAGTCCAGGCCGTAATTGGCGCGCCACGTATTATCGACAGTAGCCGGGGTTCGCCCGAAATTTTGCAGCCCACAATAATAGTTGATAGGTTCAAAAAATGACTATGGACGCTTCCTTCTCGTACGACCACGTCTTACCAGAACTTCGCCTGAATCTTGAGCTCTCTGCCGCTGAGCGTATTGAAATTTGCAGGCATGATTTTTGGATCGATACCCCAAAATTCGCTTTGATGTTTGAATGCATTAGCCACATGCTGTACACCCACAACCAGATTCAATCGTCTTGCATTTTTATCCACGGAGCAGGCGGTGATGGAAAATCAGCTGCGTGGCATCGGCTGAAATTTCTCAGCGCAAACTCTGACAGGAAAATGGTTTTTATCGAACTAACCGAAAATACTAATCGCTTCAAGCTACATGATCGTCTCTTGGAAGCATTTGGCATTGAGGTCGGTCGCCGTAGCACTGCTGACAAAGAAGATCTAATCTTAAAATACATCAGAGCAAACAATATTTGTGCCATAGTCATAGATGAGTTAAATGATGCACTTCTACAGCCGTACGCACAGAAACGTACACTGCTTTCACTGCTTCGTAATCTCTCGGGCACTCTGAAATTATGCGTAATCGCGTTTGGAAATACAGAGGCGTGTAGCATCCTCATGCTGGATCGTATCATTGATCGGCGCTTTGTGCAGTTTGCAATCAAGGATTGGGAGCTGGGGCAAGATTTCGTTGATTTCCTTGCGACGTATGAGGCCCACCTGCCACTTAAGCTCAAATCCGACCTCGCATGTCCTGAGATTAGAACGCTAATCCATACTGAGTCATATAAGATCATGGATAACGTTGTAAAGATCATGAAGTGCCTCGCCATGGATGCTATTGACTCGGGAGTCGAGCGCATTACGCTTGAGCAGTTCCCTCGGTTGCGTGACATCGCGATGCGATTCGGATTTAACTTGCATATTCCTAAGGTCGACCGTAATGCTGACATCTCGAAGCAGGAGCAGCCATGGCTCCCTGCATGACTCCATGTCAGCAAGAAATTTATAACTTGGTATCGGATCAGTTGAAGTTGCCTGAGCCAACTATAATAATACTAAATGCTGAGCCAGGTTCAGGTCTTTCGACATTGATGGAAAAGATCACGAACACTATAGGGGCAGCATGTATTCCTCTAACATCGAAGCCGGCCATAAGTGGACGCAATCTGCTTGAAGCATTTTATTATCATTTGGGGCTAGGGGGTGAGGGTATCTCGCACCGGGCACCTATTCCGGCTTTTATTTCACCTCTCATAGAGCTGCAGCCGATCACCGGAGTGCTTATTGAAGATATCGATGACTTCGCTATAACTATCCCGATGAGAAAGATGACTATAGGGCATTTGAGCAAAATTGCCTCAGCATTGCCGGGTATGAGTCTAATCATTTCTCAGACATTGTCGAGGTGGGATCGCGATCGTAGTATCCGTCACCATGATATTGAGGGGCCTCAGACGCGTCTTGAGTGTTATTTACGCAGCTTTTCAGGTCTGGCGCAGTACATTGATCACTTTCAAGGCGTCGCCGCATCGCTTGGATTGCATGATGTATCGAACCTGGCACTAACGCGGCTATATGAAATTACTGACGGAAATCTCGCCTCAACCATGCAGCATCTTTGTCACCCCTTTTTGAAATGCAAGTGGAATTAAGGAATGGGCATATCAAATGAATGGAGCCATCCTCTCAGTCTCAAACGAACTTTTTACATCCTGGTTGTACCGCCAAGGAGCCATCCCAACTGATGCGGGTCGACCTATTGATGATCTGTTGGAGATCTATCAAGCTTCAATGCAGCATGCGGACTTCGATCCTGATTTTTGTTTGCCGAGCAAGTTTAGCTGCGTCGCGCTTGAACGGCTTGGAAAGACAGGCTCTGATCTTTCTATGTTTGCACCAAAGAGTGCGTGGCTAATACCCCGCTATTATCGAGGGGCGTTCTGCTACGAATGCTTCTGTGATCACATTCGAGCATTTAGGCTTCCCACAATGCTTACTGAGTGGTGTTCAGTTATTCAAACTGTGTGCCCTGTGCACACAGTTCCGCTACTCGATACGCCCGGAAAGCAAAGCTACAAACTTAATATGGCGGTGAAGATTTTTTCCTACTACCATGCCCAGTCAAGTCCGGTGGAATTTCACCGTCGTTCTCTGACTCCAAAAGTGGTAGGCGCGTTGCTGTCAGTACAGGCATTTATGTCCAGTGTTGAGATTAGTGCCTCGAGTGGCGGGAATGATTCTGAGTGGCGCCTGATTCAGACTATAGTTCGTATACTTCTTTATCCCCGCTACGGAATTATTCATTCTTTGTTCCCTAGGCAATCGATTGGCACAGATGCTCGGCTTTTTCGATATAACCTAAATTTAGGGCCATTAGTGAGCTCGGTAGTGCGTAGGCAGCTGGCAATACTTCTGGCTGGCTTGATGTTGGATGTTTTGGGAGAGGATGAGCGTCTAGAGGTGGAGGAGTATCTTCAATCATTTGACCGACGTCATTACTTTTTCGACAGCGCCGCCGGGCTAGGTCGATCGTCCAATGTATTTACTCCAGAGCATGGGAGCCAGCTCCTCGCCCAATTGACTCAGCTCTCAACCAAAATTTTCAGCCCTTACCTGACAGAGTTTATTGCAGGGTTTGGTGGCAGGGGGCGATAGTTATCATCTGGAGGAAATATGCTGCTGCAGTTCGTTACGCAGATTCGGTTCTGCATCCCAATTGCCGTCACCGAGGATGGCGCAGCTTTCGGGCCGCAAGCGGATCTTGGGATGTTCGTTTCATTCCCGTCGAGAAAAATACTGGCCTGGTTTCATGCGTCAGACCGGCTTAGGAGCAAGGTAGGCACTGTTAGGCTCATGCTGCCTGGGCCGTTACCTTCATGCTTGACCAATCTTCGGTGGATCAATGCTCATGGTCTGACCGAAACGCAGCGTACCGCTGATGTGGTCGACGCTTTGATGGAGTTTTTCTACGACTATCCCGTTTCAGTGTATGGAACCCAGGCAGTAGTGCGGTACATCGCCAGGCCTGTCTTTGACTCCCTCTTTAACAATGCAGTGGCTCGTTACAATCGATATCTCATGTAGAGCCTACCTCAAACTTCGGCTTATCAGGGCACGTGAGCTAACTCTCCATGTGCCGATTCAAGCACAGCTGACATTGGCGTTTGATGGCCCATTGCCTGTATAACTGCATCCCATCAGAAAATTGCAGGCGAGGGAAAGCGCAGTGTTTTTGAACGACCAGGAAACCGCAACGGACTTGCTGTACTACAGCGCGATCTCCAAAACGGTTGTGAAACTCATCAAGGATACGCCTGACACCCCCATCACCATTGGTGTGCACGGGGACTGGGGTGCCGGTAAGTCCAGCGTCCTGCGCATGACGCAGGAAGAGCTCAAAGCCAACGATCGTGTCTGCTGCATCTGGTTTAACGGCTGGACGTTCGAAGGGTTTGAAGACGCCAAAACGGTAGTCATCGAGACGATCGTCGATGAGCTGAAGCGAGCCAGGCCAAACTCGGTAAAAGTGAAAGCCGCTGCTGCCAAGGTGCTCAAGCGTGTCGATTGGCTGAAGGTCGCGCGCAAAGCCGGTGGCTTCGCGTTCACTGCCATGACCGGCATCCCCACCATGGATCAGTTGAAGGGGGTGTATGACCTGGTCACCTCCGTGGTCACCAACCCAGCCGATCATGTCAGCAAGGATGATCTGAAGGGCGCGGCCGAAAAGATTGGTGACTTCCTCAAGGAGGGCGGTGACGACTCCGAAAAGCTCCCTGAACACATCCATAAATTCCGAGAAGAATTTAAAGAGCTGCTGGACGCCGCCGACATCGACCAGCTCGTTGTTATCGTGGACGACCTCGACAGGTGCTTGCCGAAAACGGCAATCGAAACGTTGGAAGCGATCCGGTTGTTCTTGTTCGTTGAGCGCACCGCCTTCGTCATCGGTGCAGACGAAGCCATGATCGAATATGCAGTGCGTGAGCATTTCCCTGACCTCCCGCAAAGCTCAGGCCCGTCGAACTACGCACGCAATTACCTCGAAAAGCTGATCCAGGTACCGTTCCGCATCCCGGCGCTTGGATTGGCCGAGACGCGTGTCTACATCACCTTGCTGCAGCTTGAGAATGCCCTGGGTGCTGATAACTCCAAGTTTCAAGCGTTGCTGGACATCGCCCGAGAGGACATGAAGCGGCCGTGGAAGAGCAAGGGGCTCGAGCGCAGTGTCGTGCAGACGGCCATGGGTGGAACGCTGACCGAGGAGGTTAGCCAAGCGATCACCATCAGCGCCCATGTCACCAAGATCCTGAGTGAAGGCACACGGGGTAACCCACGCCAGATCAAGCGATTCCTGAACTCTATGATGCTCCGCCAGGCGATTGCTGAAGCGCGTGGGTTTGGCAATGAGATCAGTCGGCCAATCCTGGCGAAGATCATGTTGGCAGAGCGCTTCTACAGCGATTTCTACGAGCAGATCGCAAGGCTCGCATCCTTGGCGCAGGACGGCGCACCAGAAGCTCTCGCCGGGCTTGAGAAGCGGGCGAGGGCCGCGCCTCAGGAAGTCGAGGATGACCAGCAGGATACGGGTGAGCGAAAGGCTAAACCCAAGGTGGCCGTGGCCATCGGTGCTGAGCTTCAGCAATGGCTTAAAAGTGACTGGGCGCTCAACTGGGCACGGATCGACCCGACACTCGTCGGTGTTGATCTGAGGCCTTACGTCTTTGTTACCAGGGACAAGCGGAGTTCCCTCGCAGGCTTCGTAGCTACTAGTCAGCTTGAAACATTGGTAGAGACCCTGATGGGCCCACGTATGAAGTTGAAAAGCGCGCCTGTGCTCAACAGCATGCGAGAGCTGTCCGCTCCTGATTCTGAAGAGGTCTTCGATGCGATCCGGGATCGTATCCTCCAGGGAGACATCTTCGATAAGCGCCCTCAGGGCATCGACGGTCTGGTTGGCCTGGTCAAAGAACAGCCACGGCTTCAAAACCGACTGCTCGAATTCATACGGGGACTACCTGTCGAGCGATTGGGTGGCTGGGCGGCGTCCTCTTTCAGCGAGTGCTTGGTTGAGCCAGCCGCAAAATCAGCGCTCCAGGTCGTTCAAGAACAGTGGGCCGCACAGGTCGAGAACAAAAAACTCAAAGTAGCCGCTGAGCAATTGTTGGATCTCGGCCCGAAACGCTAAGGAATGCAGCATGGGAACATCAAAAGGTTACGGGGGATCTGTTTCTGGACTGGTTCCGTCTTGGGTGGATGATGTGGCGCCTGCAACTACACAGGGTCAATCCGGTGAAGCAGGGCAGCCCTCAAATCCTTCCAGCGATCCAAACAGTCCGAACAATCCTAATCAGCCAGGGCAGGGAGGTCAGTCAGGGCAGCGTCCTGTAGACAACAATGGCACGGCCAAGCTGCAGCCAGCTCGAACACAGTTCACACGTTTTGCCAGAACAGGAAGCCGCAGCGCGCTGGGTAGAGCTCTCTCCGGCTACGTGCGAAGCGGGACAGGCGGGGCTGGGCGTGCTGCTCGGCGCATGGGGGCGTCCCGTGCAGCAGCGGGGCGCCTCCTTGGCGTCATCAGGGATGTGCAGCGCTTCGGTGCGGCCGAGGTATTGCGTCGGCTGAATCTGAATGGCCTGGCAGGCCGCCCATCTTCTGAAGTATTCATGGCCCTCGTTGAGTTTGTATGTCCCGCCGGCGGAGCGATCGACGAGGCGGTGGCACGTCAGGCCATGCTCGAGAATGTCATCGCGCTCGCCGAGTCCGGCGAAACCACGTTCGATGAAATGACGCCCGAGCAGATGAACGAATTCTTCCTGGATTTCGTGTCGCAGTCGATCGAGGGAATGGTGATGGCCGACCTTGGTCAGCGAGGTGTGACCATTCCCGATGACGTTGACGCGGTCGAGCGTATGCAGACGGAGCTTCACGACTTCATTACCGGCGCCACGCGCGGACGGCTATCCGATAGACTGGAGGGATTGCCAGGGCTGACTGACCAGGACATCCAGGGCGTGATCAGCCGAATTTACGAGTCGGCCTTTGAGATCATTGCCGTTGCAGGGGAGGCAGCACAATGAGACACCACAGCATCATCTGCAGGCTCGGCGCCAGTGATATTGACCCGATCGAGATTAAGCACCCTGGGAGCCGTGAAACCGCAATATCATTCCTGGATGGTTACCAGCGTCTGAGCTTTGGTATTGGGCAAGCGATCGATCAGCTTGCGAATAAGGGCATGCGTCCCAGCGAGACCTCAATCGACCTGGCCCTCGTAGCCGGAGCGCTCACGGCGGCTGATACCCGGATATCCCGGAAGACCGAATCCCAGAATGCCTGGACGCGTGAGATCGACATTTACGTGCCTGTGGCAGATCCTGCGTTGTGGACTTCGATGTCAGCGCTGCTTGACTCGACCTTGCATTTCTTAACCGGCGATCGATGGAGGGTCATCTTCCGCGCCAGGCCTGAAGGCTTGGAGGAGCTGGCTCCCATCGTGGAGCTCTTTCGGAGCGCTACTCCCACAAGCGTGTGTCTTTTCTCGGGAGGTATGGACAGCTTCATTGGTGCGATCGACCTACTGGCCCAAGGGGAGTCTCCGCTGCTGGTGAGCCACTACTGGGACTCCAATAGCACCAGCAAATATCAGGATCAATGCTTTGAGGCTCTCCAGGAGCGATACCCTGATACTCCGATCCACCAGGTACAGGCCAGGGTGGGCTTCCCGCAAGGGCTGGTGGCCAATACAAAGGGTGAAGATACGCTGCGGGGGCGCTCATTCTTGTTCTTCGCGTTGGCGGCGTTGGCGGCCGATGCCACGGGCGAGGAGATGGTGATCCATGTTCCTGAGAACGGCCTGATCTCCCTGAATGTCCCTCTGGATCCGCTGCGGTTGGGCGCTCTGAGCACACGGACAACACACCCCTACTACATGGCTCGTGTGAATGAGCTCTTTGCTGGCCTTGGGCTTCGGATGCGGTTGCACAACATGTATGGACATCGCACTAAAGGGCAGATGGCCAAGCAGTGCGCTGATGGTGAGTTTCTCCGTGCGAACGTCCACAAAACCATGTCGTGCTCCTCACCGGGCAAGGCACGATACCAAAAGGATCCGACCAACCGGCAACCCAAGCACTGCGGCTTCTGCGTTCCTTGTATTATCCGGCGAGCCTCCATTGCTCATGGATGCGGCGATGATATAACCCCGTATGTGATTCCCGATTTGCACGCGAATGTCTTGAACACGAACAAGGCTGACGGGGCACATGTGCGATCATTCCAGATGGCCATCCGCCGACTGCAGCGGGCGCCGAACAGTCCGAGGTTCGACATCCACATCCCTGGCCCCTTGATCGACCATCCGGACGACCATCAGGCGTACGAGCAGGTGTATGTGGACGGCCTCAATGAAGTCCATCGATATTTGACTGGAGTCAGGGCGCAGCCCCTATGAACCAAACAGTGCGCGAGCGTCCGAAATGGGTGGATTTTCACTGCCACCTGGATCTCTATCCCAACCACGAAGCCTTGATTCGTGAGTGCGATAGGGAAGGGGTAGCCACGCTCGCTGTTACCACCACGCCAAAGGCCTGGGCTCGAAATCAGGAGCTGGCTAGTACTTCTAAGCACGTGCGGGTCGCCTTGGGTTTGCACCCGCAGCTCGTGGCGGAGCGTGAAGGGGAGCTCGCGCTGTTCGAGCGCTTGCTGGACGGGACGCGATACGTCGGAGAGATTGGTCTCGATGCTGGCCCTCGGTTCTACTCCAGCTTCGAGGCGCAAGAGCGGATCTTTTCCCGGATCCTGTCAGCTTGTTCTGAGCAGGGTGGCAAGATCCTCACGGTGCACAGCGTCCGCACTGCTGCAAAGGTACTGGGACATATCGAGCGCATCCTTCCACCTGATCGCGGTAGGGTCGTGCTGCACTGGTTCACTGGCAGTGCGGCAGAGGCTAGGCGGGCTTTGGATCTCGGATGCTACTTCTCGATCAACATCGAGATGTTGAAGTCCACGAAGCACCGGGCGCTTGTAGCATCGCTGCCACTTGATCGTATGCTCACCGAAACCGATGGGCCATTCGTGCTGGCGGGTGGAAGGCCATTAGCGCCTCGAGATGTGAGCGATGTGATTCAGGCGATCGCTTCGCTCAAGGAGCTCGATCAGGAAATGGTCGCGAATCAGATTGTCAGCAACCTGGGTAGCCTCCTGCGTAGTTGCTAGTGCTGCCCAGATGATCACGCGTACCTATTCCAAGCGTGTACCGACGCTTAATGGTCGTCTTTCCAAAGCCTGCTAACCCTAGACTTGTCGAGCCCCAACAGTTCCGCCGTCTCTTTCTGGCTTTTTCCTTCAGCCTTGCACTTGAGCACTGCCTGCCGATTGGCCTCTCCAGATCTGATACGGGGATGGACTGAGTGAAGCTTGCCGTCCTCGAATTCATGATGGAGCTTGTCGAGCACACCCAGCTTTTCGAGCTTCGCGATCTCAGCAGCCACGCCTTTCAAGAACTCCTTGGGTGTTTGGTGACGCGTATAGGACGAAGCCACCGCCAGTAGGGCGACAAGATCAATGTCGAGTACTGAGGAAAATTCCTCCATCGTTGACAGGGTGAGATTGCTCTTGGCGTGCTCAATGTTACTCATTTGCCGAGCCTCGACTCGACCATGGAAATCTTCTTGGGACAGGTTCCGAGCTGCGCGTGACAGCCTCAATACTGCGGCCAACGGTTCTCTCAGCGACATTTGGAGCACCCAAAGCCGAGGATAAAGCCATATTGCGCAGTTGTTCTCCATGCAATATAGTGCGTGAAAAGCAACTGATGGTGCCTCACTATTTCTTGCTGGGCTCGCTCCATCACGCTGGAGCGCGCTAGCGCTTGCCGCGCTTATAGATCCGGCCTCCGTCAATTTACCGCTAAATCCTCGAGGCCAGCGTTTGCGAATCAGAATTTACTCAGACCTCCATGCCGAGTTCCGCCGTTTCGACCCGCCGCCCCTCGACCCTGGGGTTGACTTGGTAATCCTCGCCGGCGACATCAACAAAAAGGCGAGGGGCGTCCAATGGGCCAATGAGACGTTCGCCAGCCAGGTCGTGTACGTCACAGGAAACCACGAATATTACGACGGGCACCTCGATCGTACCTTGCAGAAGATGAAGGACGCTGCGGCCGGCCACGTGCATGTGCTGGAAAACGAATCGCTGATTCTGGGGAATGTCAGAATCCTCGGCAGCACAGCGTGGACTGACTTCACGTCAACAGGGAATTGGGTCGCGGCTAGCAGTGCCGCTAGGCAGTGCATGAACGACTTTAAGTACATTCGGTGTGATTCCAACTACAGACGACTTCGAACGGACGACCTGATTACCCGGAACCGAGTCGCCAAGGACTGGCTCACCCAAGAGCTTGCTCAACCGTTTGACGGCAAAACGGTAGTGGTAACCCATCACTCACCATCTCCCGTGGTGATTGGTGAGCAGCATGAAGGGCATCTTACTGCAGCGTACACCAACGACTGGCAGCACCTAATCGAGGAAGCCAATGTGTGGGTGTTCGGTCACACGCATGAGGCTACAGATGTTGAGCTGGCTGGCTGCAGGGTGATCTCAAACCCCCTCGGCTACCCTGGAGAGAACACCGGTTTTGACCCTTTTTTCGAGATCCAAATCTAATGGCCACTTCGGCGATGAAGCACTTTTTTGACCACGCCGTCGAGCCGGTAGAGCTCGAGCGGGATCTCCCCTCAGAAGTCATTCAGGCACAGGGTATTTCCTGGGGTGTGAGGGTCGACGCTTACCTTGTCAACGCAGCGAGGGCAGGACAGAGCTATGCGGCGCTCGTTTACAACGATCAGTCAAACGTGAGCTCGAATGGGATGACGGTTGCTACCCCTCCACTCCAGCTGGTTGAGACAAGGGCGGGGTTCAAGCTAATGCGCAGCCTAAGCGGCAAAGACTACTACGTTATCGCGAGCGAGCTCAGCGAGCCGCAGTGAGCACCCACAGGGATGGCTCACCCAGCCTGACAGCCGCTTTCAAGCTGTAGTACTTGGCAGGGCGGCGAGCGTCTTGAATTTAAAGGTATCCCGCTGACCAACCCGCTGGACGGCTTCGTGTGCGCTCGTATTCACGTGGCCTTTTAAATGCACTAAGGAAAATGCATGTCTGATCTGAAAAGAATTGAGCTTACCGTCAAGAACTACGATGTTAAAAACTCTGCTGACATTGATACGCTCTATGGCCAGGTTCGATGTGAAGACAGTGAAGGGAAAACCTTTCATTTTAAAGAAGTGTGCATGTTGGATTACTTGAAGAGGCATGGTGCGATTGTTACGGACAAGCCTAGGACTTGGTATTACAAGCATTTGAATAAGAAAAGCATCGTTCTAGTGGCGTTCCAGAAGACGGATGACAAGGTCGAGTATGACCTTGATCACCTGCGTCTGGTCGCCAGATCTAGTATTCTCAAAGGAATCGTCTTTGCGGTAGCGGCAGTTCCCGCGGGCCTCATCATCGGGACGGCCACGTTTGGTATCGGGCTACTGTTTACGCCTGTGTGCCTCTTCTATGCATACAGAAGTCTCTTTAAAATCCCCCGGATGCTGCGTCGCGACACGTTGGTAAACGAGCTCGCCGCGCACGGAGTGGTTGTGCAGTAGCGGCTAGTCCTAGCAGCTGCGAGGCTGCGTACCGATGAGGAGCAACGAATGACAGCAGCGGTAATTTTTGATCTCTTCGGTACGCTTTTGCAAATTCGGAACCGGCAGAATCCCTATCGACGGCTTCTCCGCCTAGGCTCACAGCAGGGGCGTGCCGCGTCACCAGACGATATTCGCTGGATCATGACTCATGACCACGGGCTCGAGGGCACCGCGGCTGAATTTGGAATCAAACTCTCCTCATCTCAGCTCGCGGAGCTCCAGAGCTGCCTAGAGCTCGAACTTGAATCGATCACACTCTTTGAGGATGCGCTGCCGGCGCTCGCTCTGCTGCGACACCACCGAATAAGAATCGGCGTGTGCTCGAACTTGGGTGGCCCGTATTGCTTGGCAGCCCGGAATTTGCTGCCGGGGCTCGATGGCTATGCGCTCAGTGCCGAGGTTGGGCTGATGAAGCCTGATGTGGCCATGTACCAACACATCTGCACCCATCTCGACGTTGCACCCAGCCAACTCCCAGAATCGAACGCGCCTCACGTCTTGATGATCGGAGACTCCCGGCAATGTGATGCTGATGGCCCCCGAGTAGCTGGCATCGAAGGTTACCATTTGGATCGTAGTGGGGCGGGTCGCTTTTGTGACCTGCTTGAGTTTGTCACAGGTATCAACACCAGCAGAGGTTGATGCCCACAGCCAGCCTTTCGCGTTCGGCCTTTGAAGAGTAATTGACACTCTCTAGGGTGCGCCAATTCAGGCGCCCGACCCTCACAGCGGTACTTAGGGGGTTGCTGGTATTCAGCAACGTGGCTATGTTGATTGGGTGGCAAATACGAGAATCCATATGGACGATCAATCTTCAACGAAGCACACAAACCTGACGATCAGGATGAAGGTGCAGATTGCTGAAAGCCTGCTCAGCTTGTTCACGGCTGAACTGCAGAGCATCGTGCGGGATTCTGACATCAGAGACGATGCTGAGTATGGCATCGCAAATAGCCTGCCCGTAGATAGCGAAACTCTAATCCACGCTGGCTGGGGGGCGGGGAAAACGATTTTTGGTTCTGGCTGGATGAATGCCTTAACCAAAGCGTTGGATGAGGCTGAGCAAGCACGCAAGGCATTGGATTTCATTGCCTCGTACTGTCGATTTATCGAGCTCACGCCCTCTCTTGAACGGGAGGTCAAGTACTGGCTCGAAGTCTTGGCGTTCGCCCGGGCCACTGTGGCGAAGCTCCTTGTCCTTTTTGCGTATTCTCGGTGCTCCTTCCTGAAGCTTCCGCTGTTCGCTGACGGCCCTGAGCTCAACGGCTACAAGCACCGCCTTCGCTAACTCTTCCTTCGAATTGTTCATTTTCCTTGTTCGATTGGGAGATTTGCTTGTGCCTGAAAAAAAGCGCTATGCCTGCTCCAAATGCCCGCACACGGGCAAACAGAGGCGTCCGGTACCCGTGTCGCCTTCGAATCCCGCTCCTGAGAAGCCTCAAGAGCCTCAGACGCCCCAGACGCCTGAGCGGAAGTGGGTCACCCGATTGCTGGACATCCTGAAAATCGTGATTGGCCTGGCCAACTTGATCCTCGGACAGTTCAAGCACTGATAGCGTGCCCCCCACCGACTTGGTGGGGGCGCTCTACTCTGCAGCAGAGAGCTCCACACTGGCTCGCAGACCTGCGACCTTGGTGTACTCCACCAATGAGTTCGGTGTTTCGCCCCTCGAGCGGCTTCGCTGCTTTGACCTCCAAAGGGTTAGAAGGCTGAAGTGGCGCGTGGTTTGTTACTGGGTGCTCAGCCAGTGACTGCGCTCCCAGGCTTGTAGAGTTATTCTTCACCCTTGTGCTCAGGCCGTTCGAGAGGGTGCTATGCGTAAAGGTGAGATACCGAGCGAGCTCTCATTGCTCGCGTTTGACTTCTTCTACTGGTTTTCACGGTTTGAGTTCTGTCTCAAAGAGAACGGTTACCTAAAATCTGAAATCCCTGGGCAGAAAGCTGAACCAGGTTGGGACAAATTTATAGAGCGCCATGCCGAAACCTACGTGCTGACAGCTGAAGCGGCAGAGCTGCTTGCTGCTCCACCTGATCGGCAAGTGGTTGGGGCCGGGTTGGTTTTGGAGTGGGCACCAGTTGGATTTCAAGACTGTAGATCTGACCTGGCAAAGGTTGTCCGAACGGTGAAAACAGTTCGCAACAATCTATTCCATGGTGGCAAGCATGGCGCCGCGGGCTGGGATAGTCCTCAGCGTACGCAGTCTCTCCTCACATCGAGTGCAGCTGTGCTGGAGGGTTTGGTGGAGCTCGGTGATTTCCGAGGCGACTACGAAAGGTTTTATTGACTTGTGATCATCAGCAGTAGCGAGTGCGCCAGCTCGCCCCTTAGCGCAGTAGGCGAAATGTGGTTAAGCTCGAGCATGATGGATCAACCCTCGCGTGAATGGAGCCGCCATGCCCTTAACCGTTTTTTCCGCATCCCGCCGGATGGAATTGGACGTTCAGCAGCTACTAACACAGCTAGGGGCTGAGACTGGTTATGTCATGCCGTCGAAGAGTACGCCCATTCCGGAAAGCTGGAAGGTGCATTGTTCGACGGATCTCGAGTGCCCCTCGTGCTTCTGCACAGGTGCGGAGGTGGTAAGGGCGAGCAAGTCCAAGGTCGATGGTCACGATGTGCGGCAGGCCTACTTCCGGTTCCCTCAAAGCGATAGCTCAGCAGGACACCATCCATTCTGTGACTTTTCGGGCAATGTCTCAGCTGCGTTCATCCCGGAAAACCTTGTCCAGTTTTCGTCCGCGAAGGATGGTGTCTCCAGGGTTGTGCGGGAGCTCGTATGTAAAGGCATTGAGCTAGAGGTATTCACGCAGTGGGATATTCGGCGGATGCGCGAGTGGTTCTTCCAGACCAAGCTACAGTCGCAGTTCACCATTACGCTGGATCCCAAACTGCCTGGATGGCTGGATGGACTGCATCGTCATGCCTCATGGCCACAAGATTTGGATGCTGTGCCTATTGAGCTCACGACAGAGGTGCTGGGCATTCCCGATTTTAATTTCGAGGCAGCAGCAACGCGAGAGGTTTCTCAGCGCCATCGCGCCACGCTAGACATCATCCGAGAGAAACGCCTGTACCCAGGTGCAATGGTTGAGCGCCTCGAAAAGCTGGCCACTGACTACCATGGAAAATCGGTCTATGACCCTACCGTTCTGCAAAACCACTTCCAGCTTACTAACCGGCTTGCAGCATTCATGTGCTCAAACCATAGCCCGTTGAGACGATTGTCGAAATCTCACTACCCCTTGAATGGGCTGAAAAATGTCAAACCGCTGCTGGCGTTTTCGGCGTTGCTATTGTTCATCTCTGACTGGCGCCTGAACGCTGCGGTCAGCCGCTTTGCGCAAATTGTCTCCAGTAAGCTGCAGGCGGATGAAACGTTAGGCAATGTGATGGGACTTAACCCTTTCCATGACTTCGCGGCATGGGCCATGCTCAAAAGCTTCCAAGAGCTGCCTGCAATACAGATCCCTTTAATGGGCGTCAAAGAGGAAATCGCGTTTGAGGTTGCCGAAATGAAGAGGCGTGCAGGGTTGCCCAGCTGAACCTCGGCTGGCCGTCCAAACGGGGGGCTGTATTCCAACAAATTGGAGACACGGCTTCAGTCTCGGAATACTCCTAGATGGCGCTATGATATCATCAATATTCATTACATCACCACGTACAGACGACTGGAGACGGCCCAATGTGGTTCCACGGAATCAAGGATATTCCACGTTACGAACTTCATAGATTGAAACAAGTTCGAAAGAAAGCCTCATGGGATAAGCCAGTTGTTCCACCCGGGCCACCGCTAGTCGTTGATCCACTGCGCTTTATTTATGCGTCGACCCGTTCTTCAATACTCGGGAAAAAAATTGGGCTAAGAGGGCAGTTAGCAGGGCAAGGGTTGGGCGCAGCTGCTCTATGCTACCTTACACCGAACTTTCACGGCGCAAGTGTGAAGCCCATTAATAATATTTTCCTTCATCATAATTTTAATCATGCGAAAGACTTCATTGGTTCAAGTATCAAAGGAACAATCGGTGCATCTTTAGCTTACTTGGAAATGCAAGATCTTGGCTATGCGTGGTGCGGTCATTGGGAAGACTGCACGCCTCCCGGAGTTTCGACCAAAAGCTCCTCAGCGTTGACGCCTAAAGCTTCTGGCTCAGCCCCAGCTAAAGCCCCTGCGCCTGACTTTGTGTTTGCTTCCTCGAGCAACGTATGTTTAGTCGATGCTAAGGGGTCTGCTCGAACGATGAAGGAAGTCCGACTCATCGCCAAGAATGAGTGGAAGCGTCAAATCTATCCAAACCGACTGGTCAAGCTAGCTGGCGGGGGCATGGCTACCGAGGGGCGTATTATCGCGGCCTCGCTGGCAAATCCGAATGGTGTCGGCCTAGTAACCGCCCACGGACGATTTCCAAGCTCCACTCTTCCGCCGGGTACTGGAGGATCGAGCCGAGTGAGCAACACCAGCAAAGCGATAAAAGCTGTTCAGAAAATCAATTTCACCAATGCTTTCTACCTCTTAGGGTTGAACTCAATGGCAAGCCACTTCATTGGCGGGCCTTTGGAGCTGGCGAGAGCGGAGATGGATGATGCTCGTCTAAGTGCAGTAGACATCGATGATTTTGGCGCCGTGTACGCAGGCGGACGCCGAGTTGTAGATTTGGGCGGTCAAGGAGCGTGGACAATGCAGCCGTTCTGTAGGCTCGACGTACTGGAGGAGGCCTTTGAAAACCTCCTCACAGATAATGCCCCAGCAGTTGCTGAGACCCCGCCGATCCTGAACCAATCGCCTGACAATGCGACGAGCTCCGGAGATGGAAAGATGACATCCAGTGACCAGGTGATACTCCAAAGCCGTGATGGGGTTGGAGCGATATTCAAGCGAGTGGCGTATACGTGACCCGGGACAGAGACGCTCGTCACCTCGGTCATGCTCCCAGACCGATCACGGGGGGGCTGGGCCGACAAGTCCGGCAAATAGCGCCACTTAGGTCGCGCAGCCCGTAATGGGGAGCCTTGTGTAGGAAGGTGAGCTCGTGATGAGCGTTCAACTCTTCTCTCCAGTGCGTTGCCAAGATACCGATGCACCAAGCCACGAGCCAGATGAAAGCCATGATCCAGTGAAGGAACTTCGCGGTGCCGGTGTAGCTTTGCTTTTGGGCCATAAAAACTCCTGTTGGCCTTGAGCCGGTGCAAACCAAGCTGTCACCGGCATTGAAAGGGCGTGCAGTGAATGGGGTTCATTGAGGCAGATGCCTTCGCCAGGCCATCTACGCCGACACGGGCTAAATCGAGCCTGGCGAGAAATAGAGGCAGCGCATGTAGGGGATTCAGATCAGCCTATATTTCTCATTTCTGGCAAAACATACCGATTCTGAAAATCTTCTTTTCATTAGTGGAAAACTGATGGTCAACGGCCTCTATGGGATTTGCTCAAGGTTGGCTTCGCCCAAATGTGAAAACGGCCTGCAGATGCAGGCCGTCCTCATCGTTAAGCGACTTGCAGGGCAGCAGCGCTATCTCGGCGATCCATCGCGCCAGAGGCGAGAGCGAGAACAAGTGCGATCGCGGAAAGAAGCGCACCCGCCCAGTTGGGGGACGCATAGCCGAGTCCTGCGGCAATCACAAAGCCGCCGACCCAAGCACCGATCGCATAGGTAGCATAAGTTCAAGTCCAGAAGAGTAAGTCACGAGGCCCACTCAAAATTCAGATCTATCTCCCTTCTGGAAAAAATGGTGCAACATCCAGAGCGTTGCATACTAAAGCATTTTATCAACAATAGCGGAGCAAAAAAGCGTGTTTCCCGAAAAGCAATTTCTAAAAGAGAACAAGCATTTATTAATCGACTCCGACAGCGTAAAGCAATATAAGGCTGCCTGTCCAACCTGTGCCAACGTATTTATGTATTCACAAGTTTGGACAAAAACGGTCGACATCGGCATTCGGAAATTTGGGCCTCTTGATGAGCCAGGCTGGGCAGTGGGGGAGTGCGACATATGTGAATCTGAATTCACTGTGCCAGTAGTAAATCCTGATTGCTCAGGCTTCTCCAGCGGGGCCAGCTACGTGAAGCATATTTTTGAAGAAAATATTTCAGAAGATGAATTGCTATACATCGCTGACCGCCCTAAGCTAACTGTAGCGCTCGATAGTCAGTTAGATATGAATGCTCGATCGCACGCGTATGATTACCATGGGCAGGCCCTTTACGAGTGCAAAGCATGTAATGCTGGTCTTGACATTCAAGTCTATAGCCGACTGCAGAATAAATTTACAAAGATCTTCTCGGGGTGTGAAAGCTTCTTGAATTGGTCGCTAAAAAATAGCAGGGGATTTGATCCGGAACATATAATGGTGCGGCTTCCATTTCACTGCCAATGCGGTGCGCTTCATATTGCTTATATCGCCAAGCCCTACACCCAGAGCCTAAACTTCGATGAGACTGACTTTTCCATTTGCAACGTTATTGGAGCAAAAGAAATTTCCGGAAGCATTAGAGCTGGGGTTTATTCAAAAAGCCAAGTGATGGATTGGCTGTATAAGCTATTGCCACGATGGTCGCTGTTGTTTGACACTATTTATCTCATAGTCCCGTTTGTCGGGCATCAGTTCATGACCCCAGAGAAGTTAGTTGGAACCTGGATGAATCTTGTGGCTCGGCTGGATCCTGGAAAGGTTAAATTTATAACCAGGGGTGGACAGTTGACATCGTTCAAAAGTGCTTATCAAAAACTAAGTAACCTCGACTACGATCTACTAAAATCCCTAGAGCTTTCTTCCAGTCTTATCAATGACGTGTCAAGAAACCCACATTTTCATGCGAAAATTTACGCAGCGGTTTCTGAACGTGGAAGCGAGGTTTATAGTGGTTCGGCAAACCTGCTCTCAGGGCCATCCAAAGAAGTGATGCATTTTACAAGCATGAATACTTCAGATTTCACAGAATTATTCCTAAAGCCGTTGAGCATACAAGCCGTACCGGCGCCAGTAAATGACCGAAAGTATTCAATGTTGCTGGAGGAAGAATCCGGATTCAGTGCTTTCTCACAGCACGGTACTATATATCAGGAGGAGTATAGGCAGATGATGCTTGAGGATATAAGGCCAAAAAGAGAATATTAAGATATTGATCTCGCTCAAGCTGATGGCGATGGTGTCGCCTGCAGAGAGCATACGTAAAGGAATCGCTTTAACAAGCCATCTCATGCGTTACGGGAAAGTCTTCAAGGTTTAGAAGTGTGCGCAGCATATCCAGCCACATCTCCCGATGATGTTATAATGAGATGAGACGAGGGCTAGGCCCTCGTCGGTTTCAATCAGTAAGCCCACTTGAAGCTTATGCGGAACGCATTCCCAACGCTATCTGGCTTAGAGCCTCCTAAAAACAGGCCTTCAAAATGAAGCAACTTGGCCTCTCAGAAGACCGTCAAATTGTTGAGCTGGCTCCACATCAATAATAAGCGCCGACTTTATATCACTCCAGCTGACGTACTCCATTAGTGTCTTGATGTCCCAGCCTGAGCTTGCTGCCCAGGTTGCAAGCCCCCGCTGGATCTAATGAGCACTATAGATTTCTGACGGCAAGCCACCCCGATTCTGGCTGTCGCGAAGGAGGGGGCGGTTGTTGAAATGAAGCTGCTGCAGAGCTCCTACCAACCCCGTGCTCATGGGCACCTTAGCCCTGGAGTTGAGGTACAGCTAGAGGTGGGCGAGCTTTTTCACCTGAGTGAAGGCCTGGAAGACGGGCTGAATCTCACTGTAATTATACAGCTCACCGAGCTCGTCTCGCTGATGCTAGGTGCACGGCTTGATCGGCGTAACCACTGTCAGTGTAGAGTTGCATGGACGGCATGCAGTTGGGGTGGTTTTTTTTCGCCAATAGTGGCTAAATGCCTGCTGAGCTTCTGTATGGGTAGGTCATCATGAAAAATAAAGAGTCAAGGACTTAGCGGGCGCGATTATGAACTTTGAGTGGTTAGAGGAACGGCTGTCTTCTTACGGCTCAGGTGGATACTATCTGCTTGAAACATTTCTTATTAGGCTGTTGGCGCTAGAGGCGGAAAGTCATGGCCAAACGGTGGTCACGCCCGACGAGAAGTTCGCTCCCATGGACGCCTATGCACCTAATGGTATCGGGGAACTTACTCACCCTCTGCGAATAGAGGTTACGTACTCGTTAAATTCACGCAAGCTTAAGGAATTCACCAAAGCATTTGATGCTCACAAAAACATTGGCGACTACGACCTGCTTATTGTCGCGCCTAGGTCGTCGAATAAGAAGCCGCCACCTTTGCCGGTGGGTATTATTTTTTTACCCATTCAAGTGCATATTTGGGGCATGGAAAAGATTCAGGAATTGCTCGACAAGCACAAGGCAGAAGTTGAGAGTCTACTTGACAACCTTCTTTCCATTAGATTCAAAATGGCGGTCACTCGTGATTCCAAAGACTGGAGGGATGAACGGAAGTCTGTCATTGCTGCTGTATCAGAGCAATTTAAGTCTGGGCGCTTTTCTTTGATGTTGGGCGCGGGGGTTTCAAGCAGTGCGGGTTTACCCGACTGGGATACACTGCTTAATTCTCTTTTTGTTTCAATGCTTGCAGATGAAAATTTAAGTGAAGGTGAAAGCAACACAGACCAGGTTGCTTTAATCGTGCAGAAGCTAAGAAGCGTCGATGGGCCATCCGCACTTATGTTGGCACGCTATGTGCGGAAGGGAATGGCATCGGGTTCCCCCTCGGAGCAGAATGGCTTTATAGAGGCAATTACTAAGCAGCTCTATACTCTTAGGGATGAAAGTCGTAGTATTGAATCAGATTTGATTAGCTCCATTGCGGGGCTTTGCACTCCTACTCGCACCGGCGCTAGAGTTAGATCAATACTAACCTATAACTTTGATGACTTAATCGAGCGCGCCCTGACCAATCGAGGCCTTGACTTTAGAAGCATTTTTGAAGAGTTCGAGACGCCAAGCGCAGAAGAGCTGCCGGTGTACCATGTACACGGCTTTCTTCCGGAGGACAGATCGGCCTACGTGAACCTAGATCGTACAACGATGGTATTCTCAGAAGAGGGCTATCACCACATTTACGGTGAAGCGTACCACTGGTCTAATCTCGTGCAACTGAGCAACCTTAAAGATACGTCTTGTCTGCTGATTGGACTTTCATTGACAGATCCAAATTTGCGCCGGCTCCTAGAAATAAGCGCGAAATCACTGGAGAGACCGAAGCATTTTGCGTTTATGCGCAGATTGAGCGAAGAAAAATTCCTCAAAGAGGAACGCGGGAAGACTCTAAAGATCTCCCGCGAAGTTCTAAGCCGATTCCTTGAAAGACACCACAGCCTCAATGAGGAATTGCTAAAAGAGCTTGGTGTCAATGTGATTTGGTACGAAAGCTACTATGAGATTCCTGAGATTTTGGACTCCATTCGCAAGGGCAGGCTAGAGGTATAGCTGAGCCTGCGCCTAAGGATGGTCTGAAGTAGCCATATGTTTTTGGCTGACTTCGGCCACCACCGATTTTGAAAGTGACAAGTCGATCAAAAATGCTCAGATCGCTAACTCATTTCTGTCTTTTTAGCCGCTGCGAACACCTCGCGGCGGCTATTCCCCACATTACAGGCGCACCTCTCCTGCATTGCTCAGTAAATGCCGACGGGCCATCCATAGATTCGACAGCGCAAACAGTGTCACCAACTGTGCCGTATTCTTGGCCAGGCCACGGAAGCGAGTTTTCACATAGCCGAATTGACGTTTGATCACCCGGAACGGGTGCTCAACCTTCGCTCTGACTTGAGCCTTGGCTTTTTCGATCTTGCGCTTGGCTTTGTACAGAACGCTACGCTTGCCCAGTTTCTGGTAGGTGCTGCGCCGGGCGGCAATCTGCCAAATGACCTGGCGACCTTCATGCTCGGGGCGTTTCTCCACTCCGGTATAACCAGCATCGGCACAGACCACATTTTCGTCGCCGTGCAGCAGCTTATCGACCTGAGTGACATCGGCCACATTGGCTGCCGTGCCTACCATGCTATGCACCAGGCCCGACTCATCATCCACCCCGATATGGGCCTTCATGCCGAACTACCATTGATTACCTTTCTTGGCCTGGTGCATTTCCGGGTCGCGCTTACCGTCCTGGTTCTTGGTCGAACTCGGCGCGTGGATCAGTGTGGCATCGACGATGGTGCCCTGGCGCAGCGACAGGCCGCGATCGCCCAAGTAGCCGTTGATCACGGCCAGAATCCCAGCCGCCAGTTCATGCTTTTCCAGCAGGCGGCGGAAGTTGAGGATGGTGGTTTCGTCGGGGATGCGCTCTAGGCTCAGCCCAGAAAACTGGCGCAGGATGTTGGTTTCGTAAAGCGCTTCCTCCATAGCCGGGTCGCTGTAGCCGAACCAGTTCTGCATCAGGTGCACGCGCAGCATCGCCATCAACGGATACGCCGGACGGCCACCTTCGCCCTTCGGGTAGTGCGGCTCGATCAGAGTAATCAGTCCCTGCCACGGCACCACCTGATCCATCTCGATCAGGAACAACTCCTTGCGGGTCTGCTTACGCTTGCCGGCGTACTCGGCGTCGGCGAAGGTCATCTGCTTCATCGGGAAACTCAGGCAACGGGGTCGGCGTATTTCACCAGATTTGGGAAGTCTTCTTCAGGATTTCCCTAAGGGAACTAGCAGCTTTTTCTATCTGCTATAAGATCGGGCCTATGTAGATGACTACCTGAACAGCGTTTCTAGCAGGGAGAATCTCGCAGAGCAGATGCAATCGTGAAGGGCCGCGGGGGTTGATTCCACGGCCCTTTTTTCGTCGACAGGTTCAACAAAAACTGGCAAGCCCAGTGACCAAGCCTATCTTGCCATAGGGTATGCTCGATGCCGCTTCCCTTCGCCCAGGAGACCTTTTGCAATGGCTGCCTTCTCGAGTGACTACATCCAAATCAACCGCACGTTCCATGAGTTAGCTGTTGATCCTGGGGATGACGATAACACTGCGCTCGGCCGACGTACGCTCAACGGTCAGCAACTGCAATGGCAAGATCTCTTGGCACACCACAGGGTAGTGATCCTGTCTGAGGCAGGTTCCGGGAAGACTCAGGAGATTCGCCATGTGGCCCGGACGCTACGGGAGGAAGGTAAGCACGCGTTCTTTATCCGCTTGGAGCATGTGAGGTCGGATATCGAAGATGCCTTTGAGGAAGGTGACCACGAAGAATTCAAGGCGTGGGTGGGCTCCGGGGAGGAGGGCTGGCTGTTGCTCGACTCTGTTGACGAAGCCCGCTTACGTGATCCCAAAGATTTTGAGCTCGCGATTAAAAAAATTGGGCGACTGATCGCTCCTATCGCTCAATTAGCGCATGTCATCTTGACGGGGCGCAGCACCGCCTGGCGAGCTAAGTCCGATTATCTTCTGTGCCATCAACACTTGCCTCACAAGGTTACCGACAACGATTTTGAGCAAGATGATCAGGATCTCAATGTCATCAGGAAGCGGCGGCAGCGAGCATCATCCGTTCTGATCGTCAGCCTTGAGGATATTCAGGGCAAGCAGATGGAGGCGTTCTTATCAGGCAAGGGTGTAGAGGACATACGGGAATTTCTCACCGCGGTAGAGCGAGCAGATGCAGCAGACCTAACAACTCGCCCGCAAGACCTCACCGAGCTCATCGAATATTGGCAAGCCAATCATAAAATGGGCTCGAGGCTGGAGTTGATGAAGGCAAGCGTTGCTCGCCGCCTTCTGGAAGCGAAGCCCGATCAGTCCGCGCTGAAGCCGATAGCTATGGAAAAGCTCAGAAAAGGGGCACAGTTAATCGCTGCCGCTTGCACGCTTGGCCAGGAATCGGCGATCCGTGTGCCAGACGGCGTGGACAATCGAAAGGGGATCCCCGTAAAAGAGGTTCTACCGAAGTGGGATGATGCAGCATGTGAGATTCTTCTTGGCCGACCTATTTTCGAGCAAGGCATCTACGGGACTGTCCGATTTCATCATCGTTCTGTACGCGAATTCCTGACGGCTGAGTGGCTTCACAAGCTGATTGTTAGTGATGCCTCGCGGATGCAGATCGAGAATCTATTCTTCCGCTCGCAGTACGGGCTCGAGGTAATCGTCCCAACAATGCGGCCCATTTTGCCTTGGCTGGCGATTCTTGATGGTCGCATCTTGAAGCGAGTCGCTCGTCTCGCGCCCGAGGTGCTCTTGGAGGGTGGAGATCCCAGCCAACTGCCTCTTGCGACGCGTAGTGTAATTTTACGCCAGCTGTGTGAGCGGATGAGTGGGCCTGCTAACGCGTTGTCCTTTCCTGAATATTCTGCCGTGCAACGATTCGCTAACGAGGATCTGACCTCTGACATTAAAGCGCTTCTGGCTGAGTACGGGGAGGATGGTGACATCGCTGGTTTTCTGCTTCGTATGGTTTGGCAGGGCGAGCTTAGAGGAGCCGCGGCTGAAGCTAAGGCTTTTGCACTGAGCTCTCGAGAAAAATACTCACGAATCGCCGCATTCCGAGCGCTTTCGGCAGTTTGCACTCCTGCCGAGATACAAGAGGTTCGTACTGCTGTTCTATCAGAGAGCGAAAACATTGATCGGGAATGGTTGGCCGAGCTTGTCCAAGATCTGCCCGTGGACGATTGCTCCCTTGAATGGCTTGTTGAAGCTGTTAAGCGAGCAGCCAAGCCCGTGCGATACTCCTCCGATCGGCTCACTAGATCTCTCCCGGACTATCTTTCCCAAGTACCGCTTGAGCAACTCAGCAACCTTACGGTCAGACTGAACGAGCTCCTGGAGGTTCCTCCTTTCACAGACAAAAGCTACTGCCGCATTTCCAAGCGCTACGGCTGGTTGCTGAGGGCGGCAGGCCTAATGGTCGATCGCTTGATCAAGGTCAGGGCCCCTAGCACCTTCGATGCCAAAGTGCTCTCAGTCATGAGAAAAATCCCCAGGGCCAGAATATACGGTGAAGGCGATACTTCGACAGTGGACGAGAGCTTGAGAGAGCGTGTACCCCAATGGTCAGAGCTGAATCATCAGCTCTTCTGGCATGATGTGGCAGAATCTCGAGTTGAGCGAGCCAGTAAGGGGGAAGGGTTAAACGAGTATTGGCAAGTGGACGGGCATGCCGGTTACTGGAGTTTCGACAGCCGGTATTTCGACACATTCTGCTCTGACATTGCACAACGCCCGTTGCTGGATGACAAGTTGATCGCCCTTACCATGGCGTATACGTGGCACCAGCAGATGGAGAACCCGGCACACTCACGCAACCAATTACATAGTCTTAGTAACGGACAGCCTGAGCTAGAGGCAAAGCTCCAAGAATACCAGCGGCCAGCCGTTGACTACAGTGAAAAATTGATAAAGGAGCAGGCCGAAAACAAACGGAAAGCGGAAGCGCGGGAGCAGGAGCGGGAGAATCGGGAGCGACAATGGCAGGAGCATCTGACTGCTCATTTGGCTGAGCTAGCACAGCCGCCACACCCCGGCAAAGCGACCAATGATCAAGTCTATCTCCTCAGAGTCATGCAGGGCGCCAGCTCCGATTCTCTTCGTTGGGGCGACGGAAATTGGGCCGCGATAACTCCAATGTTTGGAGAAGAGGTGGCTCGTGCTTTTCGAAAGGGCGTAATAGGTTTTTGGCGCGGTTACCGCCCGCAACTCCGTTCGGAGGGCGCCGCGTCGAACTCTGTGAGTATAGAGGTCATACTTGGCCTTGCTGGTCTGATCATCGAGTCCTCCGAAGATGCCGATTCGTTTAATCGGTTGAGCCCAGCTGATGTGGCACTGGCCACTCGATATGCTCTGCTAGAGCTCAACGGGTTTCCGTCTTGGCTCACTGCGCTGTACGACCTCCAGCCTGAGACTGTCACTGATCTAGTGTTCGGTGAGATTGCGTACGAGCTTGAAGCGAGCACTTCTGAAATGCCAAAAAATGAGGTGCTCCACAAGGTGGTATGGAATACGCCTTGGATGTTCAACAGCCTGGCGCCATTGATTTTAGAGCGCCTCAAAAAGCCCATCTCTGATCCCGCAAGCCTAAGTGAATTGCTAGCGATATTGAAGGAGTCCTCTCTGGAGGATGTGGCCCTGGCCGCTTTAGCCGCCGAGAATGCCTTATCCGCTAAAGATCTCGATTTAGCAGCAAAGTGGTACGCACTTTGGGTCGGAACTGATCCAGCAGTAGCAGTCCCCGCCCTGAGTTCGCGCCTGGCCCAGACGAGCGAAACGGCCAAGTCTGACTTTGCAATGCGGTTCCTAGTTGCTTTGATGGGCACATTCCGCGGCGATAAGGGTTCAAGGCAGGCGTTCAAGACCGTTCACCACCTCAAAGCGCTCTTTTTGCTCATGCACGAGCACATCAAGGCTGAGGACGATATTGATCGAAGTGGCGGCGGCGTTTTTTCACCAGGTCTGCGAGATGATGCTCAGCATGCACGTGAGGCGCTTTTCTCTAACATCCGGGCGATTCCGGGAAAAGAGGCCTACCTTGCGCTCATGGAGATATCTCTAAAGCACCCATCTCAACAATACAGGCCTTGGGCTGAGTCTTGGGCAAAAGGAAAAGCTACAGCAGACGCGGACATGTCGGCATGGTCACCAGGCCAGGTCGTCGATTTCCACAAAGAACTCGAGCGTACGCCAAATAATCATCGTGACCTCTGGTATCTGGCGGTTGACCGGCTTGAAAACCTTAAACGAGACCTTGAGGATGGCGACTCCAGCATCGCTGAGGTTCTGAAGCGAGTAACGCTTGAGACAGAGATGCGAAACTACATCGGTGACTGGTGCCAGCAACGCGCAGGCACCCGCTATATGATTCCCCAAGAAGAGGAGCTGGCTGACGCGAAAAGACCAGACCTTCGATTCCATGCGGGAGCCGATATTGGCCCGGTACCGGCCGAGCTGAAGCTTGCTGAAAAATGGACAGGGCCAAAGCTTTTTGAGCGCCTAGATGCACAACTATGCGGTGACTATCTACGGGACAGGCGATCGAGTCGAGGAATCTTCCTGCTCATCCATCAGGGCGAGAAAGCAGGCTCTAAATGGACGTTACCAGACACTGGTCGGACGGTAGGCTTTTCGGAACTCATTGAAGCGCTGCAGAGCCACTGGTCGGTACTTGCCAGTCGTTACCCACACGTTGAAGATGTACGGGTCATAGGCATCGATCTTACGAAACGTAGGGGAGTCCACGTTGCGGAACCCAAGTCCAAGCAAGTTCGACGTAAACAGCCTGCGACAGACGATGGCACAAGGGGACGACAGCCCCGGAAATCGAAGCAGTAGGATCGACTTGGGGCGATCCCTCATCCACGCCTTCTCGCGCCGGAGCTCACCGGCTCGCACTTTAGCAGTCAGCCTATCTTTCTGATGAGCCCGCCAAATTGCTGTGCAGGCTCTACATAGCGAAGCGCCGACTTCATATCGCTCCAGCCGACGTACTCCATCAGCGTCTTGAGATCCCAGCCTGAACTTGCTGCCCATGTGGCAAATCCTCGCCGGATCGAGTGGGCACTGTAGATCTCGGACGGTAAGCCACAACGATTCAGAGTGTCGCGAAGGAGGGGAATCAGGCTATGGGCGGCGATCGAGCGATCGCTGATGTTGCCCCAGCGATCGATTCCGCGGAATACGCCGCCACAGGTGAGGCCAGCGACTTCAATCCAGTTCAAATACGCCTCCACCGGGCAGAGCTTGTTCAGTGATGGTGTTTTGTACTCGCGGCCAATGTTCTGCCGATCCCCTTTACTGGAGCCCAGGTAGAACCTGATGCCCACATAGCGCTCGGCATGGGTGTTCTCGATCGAGAGCCTAGCCAGCTCATCTCCCCGGAATCCCCGCCAAAAGCCAATGGTGACGAGGGCAATGTCACGGGTCGCCTTCAGAAGGGCAGCCATGTTGCCGGCGGCTCTTGCCTGAGCAACCTCATCCTCCAGGTGCGCCACTGCTTTTTCGAGGTGCAGTAGCGCTAGAGGAGCTGCTTGCTTCTGCTGCACGGGATGTACCGCCCGGATGCCTTTCAACAACTGCCTGACCTTGGAGGCTTTGGTGGGGTCGGGGAAACCGTTGCTTTGGTGCCAATTCGCTAGCGCAGCCAGGCGTTGCTTCAGCGTGCTCAGCGCCAACTGGTCGGCGTACTCAGCGATGTAGCGCACAACGGACTCAGTAGTGGTGGGCAGGAAGCCGCCCCAGGTGATTTCGAAATGGGAGAGGGCGGCCGCATAGCTCCTTGACGTGTTCTGACGAACGCTCGCCTCCAAGTACCTATCTGCTTTGCTCACCACTTCTACCACCCGCCTTCATCGTTTCGAATCTTGTGTGGCTCGTTTTCGCCAGTTGTACCGACGTTAAGGCCATTTTACCCCTGCTCAAGGCTCTAACAAGCCATAAACCTCGATTATATCTTGCCAGTTGTCGGCAACTTACCAGCAGGGTTTGGAATTTTCGTATTATGTAATTGCATGACATGTGACATGACACGAAATAGTCTGGAGGGGGTATGGCGCGAGGCGGCGTTAACCTAGCGGTGGTGCAAAAGGCGCGGAATAGCCTGCTAATGCGCGGTGTGTATCCCAGCATCGATGCAGTCCGGGTGGAGATTGGAAATACGGGTTCAAAGACCACGATCGCTCGGTATCTAAAGCAGCTGGAATCTCCAGGATCAGAAGCGAACCCTCGTGAACGCATGAGCGGCGCGCTGCGCGGGGTCGTCGAAAGCCTGTTGGATCAAGTCCAGGAGGAGGGCAGCCAGGCCTTTCTTGAGGCACGGGCGGAGTTCGAGCACGAGCGCAAGCTATTGATCTCCCGAGCCGAGGCATTAGAGAGCGAGCTCGATGAACTCAAGCTCCGTTTCAGGGCGCAAGGGGATGTCTTGGCAGCTCAAACTGAAGAACTCAAAACCACTCAGTCCACGCTGCAGACTGAGATCACGCGCAACGCTAGGCTCACCCAGAGCAACGGTGATCTCGAAGTCCGGATTCAAGAGAAGGATGGGCAGATCCAGTCTCTGGAGCAGAAGCATATGCATGCCCGGGAGGCCCTGGAACACTATCGTGCTTCGATCAAGGAACAGCGAGACCAAGATCTAAACCGCCACGAGTCCCAGGTCTATCAATTGCAGCAGGAGCTGACCGTCATTCAGCAGGCGCTCATGGTCAAGCAGGAGGAGATCACCCGATTGATCCGGGATAATGAGCGCTTCATTGCCGAAAATCGCCAGCATGCCAGGGAAGCCTCGCAACATCGTGAGGCTGTCGAAACCCTGCGGGGTGAGCTGAGCATTGCCAATGCTATTACTGCGCGTGCGGAAGGTGCGAAGGAACTGCTAGCTCAACAGTTGGAAGCGAAGGCTAAAGAGGCTGGTGAGTCTCAGTCGCAATTCGCAGCCGCGAAGCTAAGGGAGGTGGCTCTGGCACACAAACTCACCACCGCAGAGGCTGAGCTCACGGCTTTGCGCGTATCGAGTGCGGCGGATGACTCGCAGGCGTAATCCAGAGAACCTTGAACCCATTAGCACATCGCTGCGTACATTTGTACTCCTTCCAGAATTCGCAGCTCGCGATCCGAGCCAGGTAGTCCCCATGCGAACCAGCGCCTGCCATACCCTCTACCTTCAGGCTTACTAGTACCTGCGTGCGTTCGGCATCTGCAGCGAAGCGTCCATCTGCGCTCCGCCGAGTTGCAACAATCGAGAGCATTGATTCCCCCACTGTATTGAAGGCTGCAAACTGAGTGACCAGGAGGTTAAGCACTTGCAATCGAATCTCACCATCAACTCGTTTGACGGTCGGTATCCGCAAGGGGCGACTGAGTCGTTGCATTTGTGATCGGACAAGGGACTGTTAGTCATCGTCCCAAGGATCGAATTTGTCCCCATACCTTGCCCGTAAGGCGCGATTGCGCTCAATCCTGCTGATCCACGGATCGTAATCCTCGGGCAACGCTGAAAGCTTAGCGCTTATGATCATCTGCACCGCTGCGTCACGCAGCAACATGCTGGTCAGCTCGCGACATTCCCCACGCGTAACCGCACCATAGATGGCGTGGTTATCTTTGACATAGAGGTCGGTCATCCCCACACGCATATGGCCATATTTATCAACGTCATCGGGGTAGACGTCCTCCAGGCTGAGGTGTCCCATACCAAACTCCTGATTGAAGATGAGCTCGCTGAAGAGCCGCATCTGTACGCTCCACACTGCTCAGAACGCCAACGATAGCGCGCACTATCTTTAGCCCACAAACATTCACTCCCTCGGCGGCTAGCACCCTGTGCTTCAGGCCTACATATCGATATCTCATCCCCTGGCTGGGGTCATCCTGGTTCGGCGGGGAATCAAATGGATCGAACGCGCTGAATGAAACCGACACCACACATGCAAAGTCATGATTGGGCCGCGGTCGCCTGAAACTCCACATGTTCTTCGTGAAAAAGCAGCCTTTGGAGTACACCTCTTCACTTGGGGTGACCAAGGAGTCAACCGGGGGGAGCACGAAGCCGGAAATTGCGTTTGATGCCAACTTGTCCGAGCAGGCCAACGCAGAGGCTAGTTATGCCCTGTCCGAGGTCGCCGCGAGGAAGTAGAGGGAAGCTGAGTTGATGCAGAAGCTTTCCGATGTCGATGCCGGTCTCGAAAAATGGGCGACGGGATGTAGGAGAGTAGTGCTATTGCTATTGCTATTCCTCTCCCTGCGACTCCAGTGTAAGGAGTTGAGCTGTGGTTACCGCGGCTTGGAGATCAAGATGGCTTGAGGCGAACGACTTCATGAGGAGCGGGCGGGGAAGGGCCCAATCCCATTTCTCTCGGATCATGTTTTCGACATTTTCCAAGATCGGCTCTACGTTCGAGATGTCCATTTTACCGACCACGCGCAACGCTCGCAATGTGTCCTCCGCGCCGAATGCAACTTCCAGGAATAGCCCGGCGTTTTCACACTGAATGCCCACATGCCTGAGCAACAAGGCCAGCGCATCGTTGGTGTAATCCCCTCGCCAGGTTGCCACATGGCTTACGCTGGCAGAGCCAATAATCGCCGCGTCACCCAACCCGAGAGCGCGGAAGTTACTCCGAGCCTCGTCTAGGAGCGCTTGAGCGTGTTTGTCCAGGAAGGGGCAGGATGTGGTTTCCATCAACACGTTCCGCATTTCAAGCCTGACACGATCATCCACCTGGGCACCAAGCCCATCAAACTGAGGGGGCTCGCCGCCCCGCGCCGGTGTGACCACGATCACCTTTGCTTCGAGGTCGACATCCTGAACCTGCCAACGCCTTCCGCCGAAGATGATGCGCTGTCCCTTGGTCAGGGGTTTGCTGACGGGCAGCGAGCCAAGTGGCTTCCCATCCTGGAGCAAACGAAACTCTTCATCGCTTGTGAAGGCGGTGTAGAACTCATAGTGGTTGATCAACCGCTCCCCGAGTTCGCCTGGTAGCAGAAGTCCTGAGCTGTCCTGGACGATCAATTCCTTCTCACCCATACCCTTGAGCAAAGCCAGGAAATCAGGCTGGGTGACGCTCGCAAAACTGCCGCTTGCGATGAGATTTCCCCATAATTGCGCCGCAGAAGCACCGCCGAGCTGAGCAATTGAGGATAGACACTGTTGCACCAGCGTCGAGGCGTGTAGGCCTCCCGATCGAGGCGGCTCAAACCATCCACTGATTAGCAATCTGATCATGGCGACCGTTTGGACAAGGCCCTCACGTAACTGATCGGAGAGATCCGACTTATCTGTTATAGGGCGCTCCCGGCAGTACGTCCTGAGCATCGCAGGCTCACCGGCGCGGCGACCCGAGCGGCCAAGCCTTTGCCTTAGACTTGCCACAGAGGGTGGACAGCCGATCTGTGCGACCGTCCTGATGCTACCGATGTCTATACCCAGTTCCAGGGTGGTAGTGCATACGGCAGAAGCTGGAGGATCTCCCGCTTTCAACGCCCGCTCAGCATCCTGGCGTAGCTCCTTGGACAAGCTACCGTGATGCGGCCAGAACTCGTTCGGAACACCATCGTTCTCGCACAGTGAGCGCAGACGGTCGGCAAACCATTCAACCTCTTGGCGCCTGTTGGGGAAGATCAGGTTGTTATGCCCCCTCAGCACCTTGTACAGGTGACCTGCGATAGCCACTTTGGTACCTGAGGTGTCTTCCTTCTCTGCGCCTTCATCTGTTGACGCATTCCCCGGGTGTTCCACCACCAGCTGTTGCATGGGCTGCTCAATGTAGCCCCGCACCTGTACCTGGAGCTCTTGGCCAGAGGACTTTGACTCAATAACCGTGATGCCATCCGGGCACGCTGGCCTCAGGAACTTGCGGGCCAGCGACATCTCCCCAAGTGTCGCCGAAAGCCCTACACGGGGAAGCGTTCTACCCACGACGATTTCAACCCGTTGCATGAGCGATTGCAGCTGCTTTCCACGCTCACTTCCGATGAAGGCATGAAGCTCATCGACGACGATGTAGCGAAGGTTCTGAAAAGCCCCAGGTAAGCCTGAGCCTCTGTTTACGAACAGGGCTTCTAGGGACTCCGGAGTGATCAGCAAGATGCCCTCAGGCGTTTTCAAAAACCGTTGTTTCTTGCTTGCTGCCACATCGCCATGCCAAGCAACGACGGGCAGTTCGAGCCTCTCACATAGCCGGCTAAGCCTGTCCCACTGATCGTTGATCAACGCCTTGAGCGGGCTGATATACAGCACCGCGCCGGCTGGCTCACTGTTGTTGAGCAGGTTGGTCAGGATCGGCAGGAATGCGGCCTCTGTTTTACCTGCGGCAGTGGACGCTGCAATGATCACATCGCGATCGGCGCCCACCAATGCCGGTACCGCCCACTCCTGCGCATCACGCAGAGACGTCCACCCCTGTGACCAGATCCATTGCTGAACCTCCGGGTGTAAACGCTCGAACGAAGAAGAGTCAGAGCTTGAAGCTGGCGAGCTCATCGTCGGCCTCAACTTCAAGATCTTGCTGCCCGGCCTCATCTTTGGTCAGCTCCACGGCGCCCAGCAAAGTTCGCCAATCGGCGGTAGGGTTCTGCTCGATCACCGCGAGCAAGTTGATGAAAGCCGTAATTGTCGTGCGCGGCGTCCGGAAATATGCCTCGCCCAAGCGCTGGTTGCAGTGCGCCATGAAAGCGGGGACGGCTTCATCTGGCAGCAAAAACTTCTCAGACTCACCGTAGGCGTAGACACTACGCAGCTTCTGCAGAAGCACGTAGAAGTCTTCAGGTGTCAGGCTGCTGAGTCGAATGACAGGCCCAGAAAGGTCGACCAGGCCAGACTTAGCAAAGCTGTTTTCAGCGAGGCGGGATTGCAGGGCAGGGTAGCTGTAGAGCCCCCGACGAGTGTCCATCAGAAACTCTGGTGTGCCGCCCAATACAAAACCCAGGCCTTCAGCGGAACCCTGCAACGAATCGTTGAGGATGCGCAGAATCTGTTCGTAATTGGCGTTACGGGCCTGGGTGTTTGCCAGTTTGTACAGGTTGACCAGTTCATCCAGGCAGACCATCAAGCCGCCGAAACCAGCCAGGCGTACGAATCGTGACAACAATTTCAGCTGGTCGTAGACAGAAACATCATCGACGATCGTCCGCACGCCCAGCGCAGCGCGGGCGTCAGTCTTGGTGGAGAATTCCCCCCGTAGCCAACGAATGGCGTCAGCCTTGAGCTGCTCGTTACCTTCCTCGAAGCCGCGGCAGTAGGCGGCAATGACGTCGGCAAAATCATACCCATTGACCATCTCGGTGAGCTCTGCCAGGTACTCACGAATGACCGCCTCACTCTCGACACCTTTGGTCTTGGCTTCCGTCTTAGCCTGGGAGATGAACTTCTCAACGATACCCTGCAGAGCGCCGCCTTCTGGCTTGGTGCGGGTGGCCATGTTTTTAGCCAGCTCCGAGTAAAGCGAGCGCGCTTGGCCACCTGAAGCGTGAAGGCGGCGGTCTGGATTCAAATCGGCGTGCATGGTGACAAGCTTGCGCTCCATGGCGATGCCGCGCACCAGGTTTAGGAAGAAGGTTTTGCCCGCGCCGTACTCGCCAACGACGACGCGAAAAGCCGAGCCGCCATCCGCAAGACGATCCACATCTTTGAGCAGCGAATCGAGTTCACCCGCTCGACCTACCTGGATGAGATGCTGCCCAACACGGGGCACTACGCCCGCACGCAGCGATTGAATGACCGCGTCGCGATCCTTGGCTCGTATCTTACTCATAGGGCTAGCTCATCCAGAATGTCGGGGTTGATTTCGATGGGATCATCACCTTCGGTCACGGGCATGTCGAACAGCTCAAACGCTGTGTCGTTGATCCGCTCCAAGGCGCCATCCAGCATCAGTTCCATATCACTGGCTGCGTCTTCCAGCTCGGCACGGCTCCACTCAGACCGTGACACCAGAAGTCGAAGGAACGCTGAATGCTCGACGTCCAAGCCATGTACGGTAGCAAGCTGTTCGGCGCTACTTTCTTCCTGCCGTTGGGGCGCCTCGGGCTCCAGGGCGCTAGGCGTCTCAGTCAGCGATTCTTCATTGAAGACGCTGGCCAGGAGCGCCGACACTTCCGCCGTTTCTTGTTGCAAGCGAGCGACCTTGTCCATGTCCAGTGCAAAGCCAGAGCCAGTGCTTTCTGATGTCTGTGTCGCAGTGGCCAGCGCGGCATTCGCAGTCAGTGCCTCCACTCCATGGGAGGGCCGAACAGCTGCACTGTGGAGGTCGCTGTAGACGAACTGCGGATCGAGGGCGAGCGACTTGTATACGCGCTCAAGGAGCTTAACTTCCTGTGGCGTCACCTCGCCATCCGCTTGTGCCAGGTGGGCCAGGAAGCTTGCAATTTTCCGCTTGGCCTCGATCGTCAGCGGCTCAAGCTTCTTCTTGAGGCTTGCCAATGTCGGCGGTTGCTTCAGTTGAATCTGGAGGTGCGCCTTCAAGCGTTTTCGATGCGCTACGCAGAGGTGATCCCATGAGTCAATGTGGCCGGACAGCAGACTCACCTCTTCTAGCGAGGTGTCACCGTCTGCCGCAGCCACTGCACTGGCCAGGTCTAAAGTCACTGCTGCAGCGCTGTAAGCATCGGTCGAACGAAGAGTGCCTTCATCAGAGTCCGCTGCGAACAACGCGATAGTGTCTTCTGCCTTGGGCGTACGGCTGCCAGAAAGCACATCGGGCTCTAATCCGATCCGCTTGCTTTCCAAAGCCCGGGCGAGTGCCACGACTTTGTCGCGGGAAAGCGCGCCGGCGGATTTGAAACGACCTGCCAGCTCAGCGAAACTCATGCAGATGGTTTCGCCGCCGACGCGTTGTTCCAACTGTTCGAGCTCTGCTTTCGCTTCAGCAGGCCAGAGCTCTGTTGGCAACTGCAGGATGGCTTCCAGGCTATCTCCAGCGTCTGGGTTACGCCCCAGATACCGACTGTAAGCGTCTAGAACGGTGGTGCAATCCTCCACTATAACCTGCAGCTTGTTACGCGTTCCTGAGGTTGCGGCGACATCCGGGAGGTCGCCCACGGCTGCTGCCGGGATGTTCAATCCGGAAGAAGCAGGGCGATAGGCAATCTTCAGCTTGGTCTTGTTCTGAGGCAGCACAATGCCGTTGGGATAACGTTTTGCGAATTCGTTTTTGAAGAGTGCTGCGAATTGCTCAGGACAACGGGTCACAGGTGTACGCCTGGAAATGTTGGGCTCTGCGAGCGCCCAGGCCAATGCCCAGCTCGGATTGAGAGGGTATTTATCCACGGCCATCTGACCGAGCGCGACTCTCAGTGACATGGACAGCTCGTACCCATCTGCGGCACTGGCGGTGGGTTCACTCATATAGCTTTGAGGTTGAACAGAACCCGCGTCGATATGGGCGAGAAAGCGGGTAGCGTAGCCGCGGAAAGAATGGTTGTCCCCGTAGAGACCAAGCAAGCGTTCGACCTCGGCCTTGATGGCAGGGATCTCTGCCTTCGCCTGAGGATCGCTCGGTGCATCGATCAGCGCGCGGCGTTCAAGCCCGTAAAAAAACAGGAATACGTATCCCGCATCCGCAGGCTGGCGGCGACCTCCTGCCAACCATTGCAGATACGCTCGCCGCGCCTCAGGCGTGATGCTTCGGTAACTTGGCCAATAAGGCATCTGCCGCTCTGTAAGGCTCATGGGTGAGCGTGCGACTCGAAGCGTTGCATCAATCAGGGACGGTTCAGTCTGACCGAACTGGGTTGCCCGCTCGGTGATGTAGAGCATTCCACCCGGGATAGCCAATCCGGCCACGGTGATGGACTCACCTTCTGCAAGCCAGCGAACGCCCATGGGCTTTGCACTTGGCTTTGGGATGGCGTAGTTCTGACTATCGCTGGACGAACCGACTTGGACAGTATGGAAGTCTCGCTCGCGGGTACTGGTGCCAAACTGGACGGTGAGACTGGGGGAGGTTGCCTGTCGAGATTCAGCGGCGATCTCCGCAACAATGTCATCTTCAGGCGCGTAACGCTTTGCCTGGGTGGCGCGTCTGACGGCCCATACCAACGCACTTACGCCCAAGATAACTCCAAGGGTGATCCACGCTTGCTTTGGAACTTGCGCCACAAGGGCAACAACGAATAACAAGGCGTACAGAGCGATCGGCCCGCCGCCGCTCCCTTTGCGCTTCCGTGGCATATGAGTATTCCGTACAGTTGGTAATGGCCAGATGACATTCTTACGGATTTCACGAGGCGGGCCAAGCGGAACAGACGAAGGGAGCGCTGGGGCGAGATTACTTAAACGGATCCCCAACAAAGCCATCTGCTTACAAGGCTATGTCAGGGCTGTGTTGCGGAGGTGAATGGATCGTGGCGCTGCTCTTCATACGCCTGATTCTCAGTGAGACCATAATCTTGGTAGCGTCTCGCGATGGGTGAGAAAACCCAAGAGTACACATGTACTCCTTTGCACCTTAGGCGCCTCAACTGGTCTATTGAGGCAGCTTTCGACAACATCTCTCCTGCACTTCAAATAGCCTCTTCCAACGCAGCGATTAGCGCCTCCAAAGCTTCAGCCAGGCGGGCGTCTTCACGGGCATCTCCGCTTTCAGGAACAAACTCTTGGCAGTGTCGTAGCAGTGCGTCGCGGTCGTTACGGTTCAGATCAAGTTGAATGTGCATGTTCGAAAATCCCTAGATGGTTGAACTGCAGCCCGCCCCCTGGCGCTCAAGCACGCTTTGGTCGAATATTGCGCGCCGATTGGAAGCGAGGAGGACAGGGCATTGAAGGTTGAGCAGGAAGCGCAGGTGTGGTTGTACGCCGCTGAGCACTATCGTGATTCTCTCATGGCGATAGTGGGTGATGCAGTCGCCAGCTACCGCCGTAAACCGGGCCTGGACAGTTTCACTCGCATCTACAAGCAAGACGTTGGCGCCGTAGCGTTTGCAGTGCTTGAGCGCGTCCTGCCCAGCGCGGATTTGCCGCGCACCGACAGCAGCTACATCCCTGTCCGGGAACAGTTACGGTCACATCTGATTTATCAGGTGCTAAAACGCCTTGTAGAAGAGGAGGCCGTTCCAGTTGAGCTAAGGGATATCCTGTTTTCGATTGACCTTGGACTCTGACACTCGGCGATCTCAACCTCTGCTACTCGGCAAAGCACAGTTCAGCTTGAGATGACGGGTAAATAGCCTTGTGCCGGCGTGCCGACGAGGGCTTTGTTATGCAGATAGGAGTCGCTGATGAGACTACTAGGCCGCTGAGCGCGCCATTGGCCTCCAGATCTGCAACGTCAGCTTTCAACCGCTGTACCAGGGTATCAATCGGTTGACCGCTCTCCACACTCAACGTCAGTGTGAAAAGCGTCAAAGGGCTGAGCCCCATCGCATCACCTATCGCAGTCAGCTTCTCTACCGTAGGGCTTGATCGGCCGTGTTCCAGCTTCAGCATGTAGCCACGGCTGCTCGCTACTGCCATATCCTTATGCGTCAACCCGCGGCTAATGCGCATGGTTTTCAGTACAGTGGCGAAAGCTGCTTTCAGCGACATAGATGCTCCTGGCCAATGTCAGGCGAGAAAAGCCCGCAACCATTTTCAGCGGAAGTACCCGACGTAGAGCATCTGACAGTACCACAGAGACCTTCCCGCCAGTCTTAAGGAAGAACCTTTTCAGGCCAGCATCGGGATAGGCCTGCAGCTTTCCCGGCGCGGACTGCCCGTGCCCATCGCTCACCGTGATCTAGTTGTTTTCACTGATTAACCTCATATAATCAGTGACTTTCTCTGTATTTAAAGTATTTTCCTGCATGCACCCTTGAAATTTTTTTCGCGAGACGGAGTTCTATATTTGAGGACAAGAAAAAAGCGAGTGGTGTGCAGTCGCAGGTGATCTGCAAGGTTCACACACGGTTTTGCCGGTTCGGTTTTTGCTTTTGACGGTTTCCAGATTTGGTCTCTGTTGCCAGGCTCGCATCTGCATTGCCCCGCAGGGGCTGAGGGGGAGTCGCCTTCTTCGCAGCCGAAGGCTGCGCTTATGCTTTGAATACAAACAACCAAGCCAATTTTTGAGAAAATTGGTTTTCCGCTAGGGCTCGCCGTTCTCGGAAACACATAGCCGCGGGTTCTCTTGGCTGTTGCTGGTTGCCTTAAGTACAGACGAAAAAGCCACTCGCCCCGATCGCTGGCGCGGGAAATTCATGAACCTGATCACTCGTAGTACCCAAGGTGGCGCCATCCACAAGCCGCTGTACACTCCTCACAACCACCCGGCCACTTGAGCGGGATTCCTCTAGCAAGGAAAGACAATGATCACGAAGATCAAGGTGAAAGGGTACAGAATCCATCGGGACTTCGAGCTTGAGCCCAACCCAAGGATCAATCTGCTTGTTGGTGGAAACGACGCAGGTAAATCTTCCTTGATGGAGGCTATCGCTCTGGCGATGACGGGACGCATCGGGGGAAGACCTGCAGCGGAAGAGCTCAATCCCTACTGGTTCAACACCGCGGTAGTCTCGGAATTTTTGGACAGTCTCCTGATTGGAGAGGCGGTTTGGCCCACAATCGAAATCGAGCTGTTCCTGCAAAACCGACCTGACCTGCAAGCTTTGTGCGGCGTGCATAACAGCGCGATTCCTGCACATGCTTGCCCTGGCGTGGTGTTCCGCGTCATACCCAATCCTGAGTACGATGCAGAGCTTCAAGCGTGGACTGAAAACCCGTCGATGCTGCTCCCTGTGGAGTATTACAAGATCGAGTGGCGCCATTTCGGCGATTCAGAGCTCACCCGCCGTCCGCGGGATCTCTCCATTGCAATCATCGACTCGCGCACGATCAGGACGTTTGGTGGTGTCGATTACCACCTTAGACAGATATTGAATGACCACTTGGAGCCTTCCGAGAAGGCCTTGATCTCCTTGGAGTACAGGCAGGCAAAATCATCTATGTCAGATGGAGCATTGGCCGCGCTCAATCAGCGACTGGGGCAGGTGGAAGCATCGCTCGACCAACAACCCCTTAAAGTGGCCATGGATCAGACGTCCAGGACATCTTGGGACTCGGCCGTCGCACCGCACATAGACAATGTGCCGTTCTCTATGGCCGGGCAAGGCCAGCAGGCCACCATCAAAATCTCCCTGGCAATGGGCCGGCATGCCGATCGCACTAGTGTGGTTATGATTGAGGAACCGGAGAACCACCTTTCCCACACCAGTATGGTCATACTTCTAAACCGCATTGAGCGGCTGGCCGGCGAAGAACAACAGTTGTTCATCAGCACTCACAGTACTTACGTGCTCAATAGGCTGGGGCTGGATTCGCTGATGCTGATCAATCGTGATGCAGTCACAACGATCACTGGGCTAACTCCGGAAACTGTAGGGTATTACAAGAAGCTTCCGGGCTACGATACGCTTCGAATGGCGCTCGCGGACAGGCTGGTTCTCGTCGAGGGGCCGTCCGACGAAATCATTTTTGAGCGGATCTTCCATGATCGCTATCAGATGACACCGATGGCTTGTGGCATTGATGTCCTCAGCATGCGCAGCCTCTCCCTGGCCCGATGCCTGGAGCTTTGTGCCCGGCTTGGCAAGAGGGTTGCAGTTTTGAGGGACAATGACGGTCAGGATCCCGCATCTCTTCGAGAATCACTTGAGGATTGGCTAGATGGAGAGCACAGAGAACTCTTCATCGGCGATGTGGATCATGGGCACACATTGGAGCCTCAACTGATCCATCACAATGGCGAGGCCGCACTGCGGGACATTCTGGGCATTCGTGCTGATGCTCGTGTCGATGTATGGATGACCAGAGAGAAAACTGAAGCCGCCATTCGAATCGCTGAGAGTAGGCAACGCATCGTCGCGCCGGCGTACATGGCAGCCGCGGCAGCCTTTATCCATGGCTAACCATCTGACCCTCGCTGTCGCGGGATCTCGCAAAACTCAAGGCTTGGTCGAGCATTGCGCCGCATTGGCGCCTACTCATCGGGTATTGGTTGTGACATTCACTCAGCGGAATCAACACGAGCTTTCAGAGCGCCTGGCGAAAGCAATTGGCCTGCAGACCAATGTGGAGGTCATGGGGTGGTACACGCTACTCATCCGGCATTTTGCCCGGCCTTTCCTGCCCTTTGTCTTCCCTGGGCGGCGCGTCCAGGGCTTCGACTATGACGGGCTCCCCAACCGCTTTGCAACGAACGAAGAACGTTTTTTCAACCCTGCTGGTGCGTTGTATGCAGCTGAGCTCGGCAAACTAGCCAACCTTCTGGTGGAGCAAAGCCAAGGAGCGCTGCTCTACAGACTGGAGAGTCTGTATGACGAAATCCTGGTGGATGAGGCTCAGGATCTCAGTGGCTGGGACTGGGAGCTGTTGGAGAAGCTGTTTGCGTCCCGTATCGACATCAGGATGGTTGGTGACATTCGGCAATCAGTGCTTTCGACAAGCCCGCGAAGCAGGAAGAACAAGCAATATGCCTACGCAAAGGCCCTGGCGTGGTTCCAAACCAAGCAGAGGCGAGGCGAACTCGAGATTGAATACAGAAACACGACCTGGCGCTGCTCCCCAGGTATTGCGAGATTCTCTGACACCATCTTCAACCCAGCATGGGGTTTCCCTGAAACGGAGTCGCTCAACGAGGTTACGACTGATCACGACGGTGTATTCCTGCTCGCCAACCGTAATGTTCTTGCATATGTGGAGAGATTTCGACCCCAGTGCCTGCGCGTGAACGTAAGGTCAGGCACCGCATTCGACCTGAATTACATCAACTTCAAGGTCGCCAAAGGTGCAACGTACGAGCGCGTCCTGATCATCGCAACTGGCCCAATCTCAACCTTTCTGCAGCGAGGCAAGTCGCTTGATCCTGGCCCCGCAGCGAGTTTCTACGTAGCCGTTACCCGGGCGCAGCAAAGCGTAGCTATTGTGCTGGATCGTCCAGGGCAATCCCTCATTCCATACTGGGAACCGTGAGGCAATAGAGGCAGCCAAGGGGAGAGAGTGGTGGTCGCGTGGAATGCCTATGAATCCATACCTCAACCTTGTCGACCACCTGTCCGTTTGCGTGCCACCTGGTAGCCAGAGCGTTGAAGGTCGAAGCAGGCGGAGTAGAGTAAACGGCATTCCCATCTGTGATGACAGAGGAGGGCCTGCAATGACACACAACCTTGATCTTCACTTTTTCACCAGCGAGCAGCTCAAGGCTCACGACCTTGATATCGCAACCAAGGTGCACCAAGCCACGGTTGCAAGCGTCATGCGCCGGGTAAAGCACATGAACTCTGGGCAGATACTCAACGCTTCAAGAGAAAATGGCAGGGTGATGCTCTGGGCGCAGGAAAAAATCGAGATAGTGCTTCAACATATTGGTGAGTAGCTCAATCCCGACCTGAGGCCTGCTAAAGGTGCACAGGCCTCATCCTATGGAACTCACCGAGCTACGAGCTCAGGCCAATGCGCTTGCTGAGCAACTCACCGTAGCGGCTACTGCGCTTGAGTCTAACAGTGGCCCTCAGGCAGACACGCCTGAGTCGCGGTACCACCGACGCATCGCGAACCTTGATCACCTTCAGGGCACTTCAGGCTCGCTCGGCGATGCTTTTTCTTCAGCTGGCTGACGCTTCAAGCGCTCAACGACTGAGAACACCCTATCTGCGGGATCAGCGCGCTCACTCCTATAGCCATTGCGTGCTAGAGAATTGAATGCCTCCTCCACAGCTTTTTCCTTCGGGTTTCTATCGATGAAAGACTTCATTGCTCTTAGACTCCATGAAGCATGGAGAGATAGCTGAGTAGACTCCGACCCTCTACCTCAGGCGCGAAGGCTTCACGCAGCCCAGATCAACTAAAAGCTGCAGCAATCAGCTCGTCCATCACTTGAGTGGCTGGCCCTTGCAGAAAATGTTCATCCTCGCTGATCTCAAACGGTACTGGATTGATGTGCACTACCGTCGAACCCCTACCCAAGGCGCGCAACGGCAGTTCCGCGGCGGGGTAGACTATGCCAGATGTCCCTATTGATAAGAACACGTCGCAGTTTTCCGCTGCTGCAAGCCCAGCGCTCCAGGCGATCTCTGGAAGCATCTCGCCGAACCACACTACGCCAGGCCGAATAAGGCCGTTGCACGCACCGCAATGCGGCGGCTCGATTCGCTGACCACCTTGAGGCAGATCGAGGATCGCCAGTGGTGATTGATATGCAACACCACAGTCGATACATCGCGGTGAGTGCAGGCTACCATGCAAATGAATCACACCCTTACTGCCAGCGCGCTCATGTAAGTCGTCGACATTCTGCGTTACGACCGTCAGCTTCGGGACGAGACTCGCAAGCTGAACGATTGCCTGGTGCGCCGCATTCGGTGCGGCCTGAAGCACCTTCGACCTGCGCCATTCATACCAGCCCCAGCATAGGCCTGGATCCGCTCGGAAGGCATCCGCTGTCGCCAACTGGGCAGGATTAAATCGCTCCCATAACCCAGTCAGTGCATCACGGAATGTAGGGATGCCACTCTCCGCTGATACGCCGGCGCCGGTGAAAACAGTCACATGGTTTGACTGGCGCAGCCTATCCACTATGGCGCTAATGGGCATTGGTGTGGCCTCCTTGAAGTCGTATACCTAGAGGCTAAATGAGCGAGGCGATGTCTCCGCCCGTGACTGCATATGGCGATCACTGTCTAGCCTGCGTTTGTTAGCCACAGCATCCAAGAATAGCGACTATGATGACGTCCGAGCGCGTGAGCCGCTCTAAGTCGCCGCCTCATGAGGATTCGCTGTGTCAAAAGAGTTCTACCGTTACCCTGAAACTACGCCACTGACTCTAGATGCACTAAACGCCATTGATCTAGCCACTGCGCTCAACGGTGTGTCAGCTAGCTACGAGGACATTTGGCGCGCTCTGGCTGACGCAGCGCGAGCAAAGCTAGCCATCGAAGAATTCGCCCAAGCCCGGGTACTTTGGCTCCTGTCCGACCTTTGCTCCATGATGCTTAACCCCTCTGATCCGAACGAGCTCTTCAGGCCCTTCGCCATCCTGGAAGACAAGCGGTCACTGGCCATCACCGATGTAACGGAAGACGAGTTCGATTTCCTCGAATCCGCAATGGATGAGCTCAGTACTGGTCTCGTGAAGGCCCGCGTTGCAGAAGTCCTATGGATCACCCAAGGACGACGTCATATCAAGCAGGCCCAGGCGGCTTTGGCAGGGTATCAGACAGTCCCCTTGAATGAAGACACCTGGTGGCGAGGTGGGGAAGATTGCTGGGGCCGTGCACTAATGCTGGCGCCAAGGCTAGGGAAGGCCGGCAAGGACATCGCCGATCAACTATCGAATCGTTTGTTCGAGGCACTCGACAAAGAATTTGAAGCTCCGTCCCCCATGCTGGCGCCAATAGCGGCCTTGGTACTCGAGAATCGCGTGGTGCACAGCCAAGCAGCTGATCTGCCGTCCAGGTTGGAGGAGGCCGGCCGGAACTCAGAGCGCACCGGTAATATTTTACGGGCTCGACGTTGCTATGAGTTGAGCATGGACGCGTATCGTGCGGCTAAAGACCTTGTTTCATCGGCTCGCATGACAGCAGCCCTCGCTAATACGTGGGTGGCAGAAGCGGAGGTGCTTGGTGATGGAGAAGGGGCGCAGCCGCTGATCGCCTTGAACAACCTCGAGAAGGCGTTGCAGATCTACAGAAAGGTACCGCAGAGACTGAGGGATCAGCTTGGCGTGACCGAGCTACTGATTCGCTTGCCTCAACGCATCGCAGATGCGGGCAATCGTTCGGTGGGGATGATGCGCATGCTCTCATCGCCGCCTACGGATATATCAGACCTGGTCAATGATGCCTTGGAAAAGGTTTCGGGCAAGTCCCCGGTTGAAGCACTCCATGCGTTAGCCACGCTGTATCCATTTGCCAAGAAAGAGGGCGCTCGGCAGGCAGCTTTGAACACGCTGCGTGTAGGCTTGATCGGTGCGCTTAGTGGCGCGACGTACCTCGACAAGGGTGGGCGTGTGATCGCCAAGACCAAACCTATGTCATTAGGCGCTGAGCCCTCGCAAGATAACGAGGAGCGCATTTGGGCAGAGATGGTCAAAAACCACGCCTTTACACGCAATCTCACCGTGCAAGGCGGAGTGATTCCAGCATTGGGCGTTATGCAGAGGGAGCACTGCTACAAAGAGCAGGATCTGGTTGAACTTGCCAAGGTGTCGGCTCTGGTTCCGCCTGAGCGGGCGCTCATGGTCGGCAAAGGTCTGTATTGGGGGATGGTGGGTGATTTTGGCATGGCAGTGCATTTCCTCATCCCACAGCTGGAGAACATCGTTCGGTTCCACATGAAAGGCGCGGAACTGAAAACCTCCAACACTGATCCAGAGGGTATCGAGAATGAGAATGGCCTGAGCACGCTTCTGGACGTCGAGGGGGTCGATGCTGTCTTCGGCGCCGACATCGTGTTCGAGATGAAAGCCCTGTTCTGCAGCGCATTCGGGCCGAACCTGCGCAACGCGTTTGCTCATGGCCTGATGGACGACGATGATTTCTACTCGGCGGATGCGGTTTACGCCTGGTGGTTCATGTTGAAATGGGTGGCTTTGGTGTACTGGGCCCAGTCAGCCTCAAACCGTCAAGCCGTAGCCGAGGATCTAGTCTCTACGGTAGAAGGCGCGCCGGCAGTGACAGGCGAACCTGAAACAGACGCTTCTTAATCTGCGAACCCTAGGCGAGGGTTTGGTCAGCAAACAGACCAAACCCTCGACCAACGCCACCTTTTCGATGACACCGTCTTCGACCAAGGTATTAGCTGACAGCTCTAGCTCGGGCCTTGGCGCTCTAACCCGAGCGAGTTAGTCTCGAGCTTTTGCGTTGAGGCTGGAGATGCGAACGAAGCGAAGGATTACCCGGGCGTACTGTGTGGAGTTGGGCCAGGAGTTAACCATAGGCGGTGCACATCAGGCCTATTTCAACCAAAACCAGCCACGTAGCCGTTTTCTGTTCCAGTGCTCATCGCCGGAATGCAGGGCGCTCAAGGTGGTGCCAAAAATCACAGCCGTCAATTACTACATCCACCCGACCGAAAAAGCGCGCGTCAAATCTCCGCATTACAAAGACAACGAGCACTATGACCATCATGTGGACTGCGAGTGGATGCTGCCAGATGAGGACGAAGGTAGCGATGCGCCGTTGCCCGGAGAGACGGAAGTACAGACGCGCACACGCTTGGCAAAACGCCAACTCACTTCGGTAATCGACATCTTTGTTCCCCCGACACAGCCAGAGCAACCCGTGTTACGTCCACCTCGAGCAGCACCAGGCGACGAGGACGAGGTGGGAGCTATTCGTCGACGGGGCGGTGGCGGCGCAGAAGGCACCCGATCCGATCGGAAGCATCGAAGCGGTGACCTGCGTGAACTAGTGGATTACTACCACGACACACGCGAAGCCTTGAAAGACCTCTTTCCCGAGGTAACGATCAACGTGACAGGGCGTGGTGAGATACCGTTGCGTTCGTACTTCAAGAAGGTGGCTTGGGCCAGGCCTGACACTGCAGGATACGTCTACAACGGCGGTGGGCGGATTGAGCCGCGGGTAGGGGCCGGCTTCGTATTCAACTTCTATGACAAGGTTTCGGACAAAGATGCCTCTCTCCAGGTCTCTGATGAGGTCATGACTCAGCACCGATCAAGGCGCTATGTGAATGAACTTCTCGATCAGGCACGACTGGTAAGGTACTTCACGCTCTATTTCCTGGGCACCTTCACCTATGACGAGGCCAGCGACACCATGGTTGCACAGGTTACTGACCTTCGCTGCCTGGCGATTGACTTGGGCCCGTTGAGGAGCTGAGCTTCAGTAGAGATGGCAGCTCCTAACCATTGGCAAGGGCGGCACCTGGTGGGTAAATGCTTAAATCAGCGAGAGGCCTTCGCCTAGACGTAGATAGGTGCCAGGTAATGCAGCCAAGGAGCAAGTGATGCGTCAAGTAGTGTGTACCGATTGCCTTACCGAAACCTTCCTGCAGGATCATGCTTCGGAGAACGATATCAGCGAGTGTGACTACTGCGACCGAGAGCTCCCTGTCATGGACATGGAAGAGCTGGTAGAACTCTGCGAAACAGCAATCCATGCCTCGTTCCGGGCTATCCAACAACCCGGTTCAGTGATACATCACGGCTATCCTCCAGTCGGTGTCAGTTTGTATGACATTCTGGAGCTCATGCTAGGTGCCGATCAGGCCCTAATTTCTGATATCCATGAACGCCTGCTCGACTCCTGGAGCTACACGGGGGGCGATGACGACCCCTATTTTGTCGAAGAGACGGAGGCATCGTCGGAGCTGACGGTAGGCTGGCGAAAAATGGAGCACAGCCTGCAGTTTGAATCCCGACTAGCAAATCCCTTAGTGGGGTCAATTCTGACTATGGTCTTCGACGGCATAGAAGATTTGCGCTCGAAGGATGACAGGTCAGCCATTGTGATCGCAGGCCAAGGGCATCAAATATCATCATTCCAACGGGGTAGGGTGTTCCAGGATGAGCAAAGCATGGAGGAAGCGCTGAGTCACCCTGAAAAGCATCTCGGCCCGGTACCAGGAGGCAAGGGATCTCCTGGCCGAATGAACGCCAAGGGAATTTCGGTTTTTTACGGCGCAACAGATGACCACACGGCAATTGCGGAGGTGCGCCCACCCGTTGGCAGCACGGTGGTTACTGCGCGGTTCGACGTAATCCGGCCTCTGAGGCTTCTCAACCTGAACGACCTGGCTTCAATGCGTCCGCACCGGGGGTTGAGCTATTTCAATCCGATTCGCAGGAGCCTTACCGAACGCTGCGCGTTTCTGAAAGACTTACAGCGCCAGCTGACAATGCCAGTCATGCCGGACTCGGCGGAAAGCGGGTATCTGATCACGCAAGCCATTGCCGATTTCCTAGCAACCCATGAAAAGCTGAATATTGACGGTATCTTATTCCCCTCTGCGCAGGTGCAACAGGATACGTCACCAGGGCAGAACGTCATTCTTTTCCACAAGGCCAGCGGGGTAGAAAGGCTCGAGGACACACAAAAGGCTGAGTATGTGAGTCTCTGGGAGCCGGATGAGGATAGGTGGGTGTATTACCCAGAGTTCTGGGAAGCGGAACCTAAAGACTCAGATCAGTCCTCCCAGTACGTCCCTCTGGTACCTCCGCCGGAGCCAAGCCTGCGTCTAGCTCGAGACGGCATCGTGATCCACAAAATCCAGGGAGTTCGGTTCAGCACCGAGATCGACCCAGTCCGCTACGTTCCTTGGTCGAAGGATAGGAAATACCATGGGTTTCGATAGCCTGGCTGCTTTCTAACGAAAGCTCGGATCTTGTAAGAGATCTCTAAACCCATTGGAGTTTGGCGGGCTATTACCAGCCGTACCGTTCATCGGCAAAACCTATATATTGGGTTAGGCACATATTGAAAGCACTACATATTGGGCTAGATTGTGCTTGAGAGCCTACATCTGGTGTTTTGCCATGAACGAAGCCCATATCGAGAAAGCAGCGACCGATCTGCTCATGCAGATTTACCGTGATCGCCGTTACCTGTGGCCAGATCAAGATATTCCGCCGATGATGATGCGCAGCCCCCGGATCGCTGCCATGGTCTGCGGCTACGACTACCATGAGCATCCCACCCTGGGAGACACCCAGTTCAATCGGCACAACACCGGTACTCGTATCGCGGGCCTGATTGACCGTCAATCGAACAAGATCGCCGTCGCGACTGAATTTGGTGACAAAGTCCAGCTCTTCACCGGCGCGCATGAGATAGGCCATCTTGTGCTCCACGAAGACACTGTCATGCACCGCGACCGCGCTTTTGACGGCAGTCCTCTGCAAGCACCACGTGCGCCTGCAGAGCGACAAGCCGATCGCTTCGCCGCCTGCTTCCTCATGCCTCAAAAACTGGTGAGGGAACGGTTCGAGTTCATGTTCTGCTGCAAGGGCCAATTGCGCTTCAGCGACGTGATTGCCTATCACCTCGACCCCAACAATCCGGATCGGCTTCTCTACTCCCCGAAAGAGTCGGGAGAACGTGAGCTGGCGCTGGCGCGATGCACCCGGTTCAACAACCAGAACCTAGTGTCACTGGCCCAGCAATTCGGTGTCTCGGACTCGGCGATGGCCATCCGGCTCAAGGAACTGGAGTTGGTGCGGTGGCCTTAGAGCTGGCAGGGCGTTCTGGCTATACCTGGAGCGCGCAGTTGGCGGGAGTTGTTGGATCGCCCAGAGAGGCACACTGTTCTGGGTAAATAAAAAGGGGCCTTCACGAGGCCCCTTATCTTTGCTTCTGAAGAGTTACTTAGCTAACCAGCTCTCGACTTCGTCGGCACCATGCTGGCTTTTCCACTCTTTCAAGGTCTTGTGATTACCACCCTTGGTCTCGACGCGCTCGCCTGTGTGAGGGTTCTTGTAGACCTTGAGCTGACGAGGCTTGCGGCTGGACTTTTCAGCCACAGCAGCTGGTGCACGTCGACTGGCAGATTCAGGGTCAAGAATGGCTATGATATTGCGCAGGCTGTAGCCGTACTCCGAGAGCAGGCTACGGAGCTTTTTTTCAAACTCGATTTCGCGCTTAAGGCCATCATCGTTTTTGAGGGTCTCGAGTTCGGCCAGCTGGGCAGCCAGTTGTTGCTCCAACTTACGGAATTCGGCGAGTCTGGACATTTGATGCTCCTGTCTATGGTGCGCCGAGTATAGGGGTGGGGCTACAGGCCATCAATGCGCACGTTCAAGCCGATGCCTGAGGCCGAAAGAGCCATTGCGCGAAGCGCTAAGTCGTCGGAAAGAGTCGAACATCATCCCAGTATGGCCATTGACGCGAGCTAGAGAAGCCAAGGTATTAGAGAGATAGGAACAGAGTAGCAATGGAGGAGTACAAATGTACTCATACTCGGTTTGACCTCAAAAATCCCCATTTCTCACAAGTCGTTTAACGAGACTGCATCTACCAGCACGTCACGAGTCCGTGAGGCGATGGGAGACTATCCCGTGTAAGCATCCGGAAATGGGTGTGGAAACGGGAGTCCTGTTGTTCATAAGCATCCGAATCGATGGGGTAAGCCCGCAGCTTGCGATCTCAAAATTTCTCTCTGCCGGCTGGTTCAGCCAAATTAAATGACGGTGCAGTCGCCGCCAGCCTCAGGTTTTGAGGTCGTCCGGGTAGTCCTCTACTGGCAACTCCCCAACCGGGCCCTCAGGCTTATGCTGCGATTCCTCAAAGTGCATTGCCAGGCACAGATAGATAAGCGCGGCCCTGGACAGCTTCAGCATCAACAGGCTCTTCGCGGCGAGGTCATCCCTGTCGAGCACAAATGCCAAGTGATCAGTCCAGAGCCCTGAAGACTCGCCAATCCAGTGACAAGAATCCACGATTTTGGCGTACTTATGCTCAAGATGGTTTCTCAATTCATCAAGAGCCTGAGCATCAGGTCGAGCCACATCCTTCAGTTCCTTGGAGTAGATGTCTTGAGATACCCAATAGAGCGCTCGAAGCGGGAGATTCCGGGTGGATATGAATTCATCACGCACAACCCGCGGGTGGAGTAGACGGCCATTTTTTTCCGATTTGAACCATACAGTCCGGAATGCTACCGCCTTCTCGGGTATGCCCAGCTTCCAGTAGGCATTGATGAAGTAGGCAAGCTTATCCAGCAACGAATAGGCGCTGCGATAGGCAGTCTTGATCTGCTCTAGACCCATGCCGTAGAGCGCGTAATCGCAATTGAAGGCGAGCGACATCCCCCTGTCAGCCACATGACCGGGTTTCGCGTGATCGCCCAGGTAAAGACAATGACGGGCGAACCCGTACTCCTGCTTCAGCTGGTTGTAAAAGCCGAGGAACGTGATTCCAGACTTGGCGTCATGACCAGGTAACCTCAGTACGTCTTGCGCGGCGACGGGGAACGCTCCCAGGTCGTTCATGGGGTTAAGGAATAACTCTTCCTCAAGGCACCATCGCCGGTAACGCCGTTCCTCCTTCGAGGAACCAAGGCTGTGCTCTAACAGCTCTGCGTCATCATCGTCGTCAACGGACTCGGCTAGCCTGGCGTGATGCGATTTGAAAAACTCGATCGCTTCAGGATAGGTAGCGCCATCACGCCCCACGCCACCCGCGATGGCTGACTCCAGCTTGCGCCGGGCATGCACAAGGAGCCAATAGGTATGACCAGGGTCGTAAAGCGCAGTGCCATATTGAGCCAAGCCAATGCCAAGGTTGCCCAGGGCCATACCCAGGATCGGATTATCCTTCAACGCGTTGCGCCATTCCCCAAGCGCCTCGATCCATCGTCCACACGCCCTGAGCGCATTGCCTAGGTTGCAGTGAATTCTGGAGCGAAGCATTGGTGCCAGCTCTTTAAACCCTGGGTGCTGTATAGAGGCGCGCAGGAAATAAAGCTGTTTGAGTAGAGCAGGGTGGTCAAGGGTATCGTCCTCCCATGACTGCACCTCCAGCGTCCTCAGCGCGGCCCATGCATTGGAACATGAGTAGAAAACGAGACATCCGTTCTCCGGCTCGATGCGCGAAGCCACTAAGTCCGCTAGCTCCGTCGCATGACGCAAGATGCCTTCATCGGCGCCGTCATCTGCAGCATCGATCAAGGAGTCATAGAGGCGTCTAAGACGAGGAGAGTCACCTGAGCTGCGGAGCTGTTCATTCAATGCCTTCAGAATGTGAGAGCGGTCGTCTGCATGGGGCTCATAACCCTGATCAGCAAAACGGCGAGCGAAATCGTCCATGGGCAATCACCGCGATGAGAAGCTGACTATCATAGCTGGCTTGAAAACAATCAGCGGCTACAACCGCTCTATCCAAGGGTGGTGGGGTGCCAGAGTTAGTCGGACGGCTCATGCACAAGCGTCCTCACAGCGCTGAACTCGCCACAACTTAGAGATCCCTAGATTCTGAGTGCTCACCGCTTCGGCAAACACCAGCCCCGTTGGGCACTGATCGGCGGTCTAAGATCATTCAGCCTGTGACTAACTGAAGGGAATTACTATGGCAGTGGTGTTCTTTCTACCTTGGGTATCTGCTGCTGAAGAGCTGCGAATCGCAGATCTCCGCTTGATCCCCTACGAGCGAGGTCGAATCCCGGGTGAGTTCCTGGGGATACCGCAAGAAGCTTTCGACGGCGTACTAGGCAACTACGGCGACAGAGGTTTCGGCTCTCAGCCTTCACAGCCAATCCAGCAATCTGCGGTCATCATTTGGGACGAAGACACACCAGGCCTTGAGGCTTCGGATGCCCAAATCCAGCAGCGACTGGTTCAGTGTTCGTATCTCGCCTTCTCTGCCTTGGTAGGTAGATCGCTGTGCTCAACTTTCGACTACTGCAACGCCGACACACTCCAGGTCGTTGCGCAGCGGTTTGATCTCGCGTCACCAGCTCATTCCTGTATGACCACGCGCCGACGTGACGGTAGAACACAAAACATGCTGGCGGGTACGGGAGGCCTCAAGTTCATTCGGCCGTACCACGTCGACAACAGCTCGCGGATTACGCTCGACATCCCATTGCTTGAGGCATTACTCAAGCTGCCTGTTGGGGAACTCAAGGAACGTATCGACGAGGCGGTCGTTTCCTTCCTCAGAGCCAATACCGATGCGCCATCCATAGATGAACGATCCGAACTGATCCTGATGCGGGTCGCCATAGACACGCTGCTTGACGTTCCTCATGACAAAGCTGCCTTCCGCAGAGCCATCAACGAACACTTCGACGAGCTACCGAACCCGCCCATCTGGCATAAAGGGAGCCTGGACGAACAGTGGTGGTGCAGGCACTGGGACAAGCACGTAAATCGCCCGCTCGACGCCTGGGTACACGATTTCTGTGCCGCTCGTAACGCGGCAGCTCATGGCCCCGCAAATGGTGAGAAGGGAAGCATCTGGCCTCGCCATAACCACCTCATTTTCTCCGCCTGGTTGCTGCCGCTGATCGTCAAAAAGCTACTTGTCCAAGCAGGGCTTTACGAGTTCACCGCCGAAGATAAGGCCGCGAGGGCGGGCTTTGAGGTCTTTCTGGCGCACGATCTGCTGGCCTTCACCGACGAGGATGAGAACAAGGTTTGGTGGCAAATAGCCGAGTCTGAGCTTTATCTGCCTCTGTTTGCTGAGCGATTGCAGCGAGCATGCGAATGACGAAAGCATGGTGTTGTGGACTTGAGTCAAAGCGTGCCGATACGCAGTGGGAGACGGGGAGGGAATCCGGGAGAGAAGTGAAGATCTAGATTCAACCAGCCCTCGACCCGGTGTGTAAACCAATTTTTTGATGTGTAAACCATAGAGCTTTACACGTCAAAAAACTGGTTTACACCTTTCCTGAGGCGCCAGCCTCCGGCCAACGTAACCAACCGCTGGGATCGTAGTAATAGGCACGCCTGAAACTGGCACCGGGCGCGCCTATAACGGGGAGATATTGAACGGATGGCGATGGTGTATTCTAGGAATAGACCGCAGAAGGAGCGTATTAATGAGCACTTTGCCCCCCGATCAACAGACCCGTTATTTGGAAGTGCTCGACGCCGCGAAGCGCGTGTATGGCGGCGATATCGACGCAGCCAAGCACTGGATGTCGCGTCCGTTAAAAGCATTTGGCGGCAAAGCTCCTGACGCTATGGTCACGACCAGCCTGGAGACGGACACGGTTATCGAGTTTATCAGGCGCTTGGAGCATGGGTTTGTTGCGTGAGTTGCCTATGCGATGCCCTTTAGCTGGACGTTTGGAGATGGAGCCGGGGCAGCGCCAGAAATAGCTCGCTTCGAACCCCAAACGGAAGCCGACCGTCCACCAAACCAAAACCCTGCCGCTCCCCAGTGGCCGGCTACGCGACACCCAACAGCTTTTCCAGCTGCGCATGCTCCCAGGTGCTCAGCAGCTCTACGGGGTCGGTACTGTACGACTGCAGCGAGTCGAAAATGTAGGCACGACCCTCCGGACTGTAGCAGCTGTCGCAATAGTCGAGCGTGTCACAGTCGTTGTAGAACGTGAGCACCCAGCCATCGGTCTCCACCGTCATCAAACCGCAGTAGATCTCAGCCCAAGACTGCTCACCTAGACGGCGCATGCTACGAACCCCGAGGGCGATGTCCCGCAGGATCTGATAAGCCTCGCGGGCCGTGAGCGGTTTTGCTTCCAAAAGAATTACCTACATCTGGATGTTGTCGAACTGTCCGTGTCCGAACTCGGCTGACCGCATGGTAAATGAAACTTGGCATGGTGGGCGTGTTACGCGGGAATCAATTTGGTAGCCTTCGGCCCTTTTGGAGCACATCCATGACAGCCAACGCACAGTCCAAGCTCAGTGCCCGCTACGGCGCGACTGACATCTCGCCGCCCACGCAATGGAATGAGGTCATCGAGCAACTCCTTGATCACCGGAGTGTTCGGGCGTTCACTGATCAACCGTTGCCTGACGGCACGATCGAGACCCTGGTCGCAGCTGCCCAGTCCGCATCGACATCTTCCAATCTCCAGGTCTGGAGTGTCGTCGCCGTTCAAGATGCCGATCGCAAAAAGCGCCTGTCCGGCCTGGCCGGCAATCAGGCCTATATTCATCAAGCGCCACTGTTCCTGGTCTGGCTCGCAGACCTGTCCCGGATTTCGCGCATAGCGGAGCAGACGGGGGTAGAGCTGGAGGCACTACCGTACCTGGAAAGCTTGCTGCTAGGCACGATCGACGCAGCGCTGGCCGCTCAGAACGCTGTTGTCGCTCTGGAGTCGCTGGGGCTTGGCAGCGTATACATCGGTGGCATCCGTAACGATATCGAAGGGGTTGCAAATGAGCTGGGTCTGCCTCCCCAGGTCTATCCCGTCTTCGGCCTATGCGTCGGCTATCCATCAGCTGACCGACCTGCAAAAGTAAAACCTCGGCTACCGCAGCAAGCCGTACTGCATCACGAAACCTATACGACCGCCGGCGAGGAGGGCGTCCTCTCGGAATACGATGCGCGCCTGAGTGCGTTCTATCAACGCGAAGGAATGAATGCTTCCGGCTGGTCGGAGCAAGTGATCAGCAGACTCCGGAATGTGCCGAGTCTGCATGGGCGTGAGGAGCTTCTGGGTGAGCTGGTGCGAATGGGTTTTGGGCTTCGCTGATGCGCGAGTCTGAGGGAGGAGGGTATGGCACACAAGCTCGTCAGCGCAGAAGCAGAACTCATAGCGTTGCGTACATCGAGCGAGGTGGATGCCTCAGAGGCGTAGCGCTGAGAGCCTTCAACCAGCAGCGCAGCACCGAATACATTTGTACTCCTCCGAGGATTCGTAGCTCGCGATCCGAGCCTGGCTGCATCCGCAAGCGAGGGTAGGTGGGTAACGTGTCGTTTGGGCCCTGGACTACAGCTGCGGTCTTGAAGGACTCCCCGCCACGGAGGAAATGTTGAGTTCTTGGAGAGCCTGGTACGCAATCGGCTGGGCAACCCACTGCCTTAGATCGGGATCTAAGGTTTACCTTAGTTTTTGCGGTTTTTGTGACGGTTGGCTAGAGAATCTAAGCTATAGCTTAGTTTTTCTCCCAGCTGCACCAAGGCGATCTCCCGCAGGATTTGATAGGCCTCGCAGGCTGTTAGTGGTTTTGCTGCCAAAAGTAAGGTACCTGTGTGTCGGGATGCTGTTGGCTTGTCATTCCTCCGACTCACTGGCATTACTTGCTACTGCGCAAAATCGAGGCGGTCACGGGCAGGCTGACCAACAAAACTGACGATATCAAACTGAGAGGCCGCCGTCTCGCCTGCGTTGAAAGCAGCGAGCCTCGCTTGAACATACTCGTCCCAACCAGGATTACAGAATTGCGTGTCAGGCCAAAAGTTGTGTGCCTCGTCTGCCACAAATTGCTTGGCAACCGCTCGTTGTTCCGCACCAACCAAACACCAAGCGGCAAGTACTCTATCGTTCCAAGTTGAGGAGGTCAGTAGGTGTATCGCAGCAGAACCCCCTAAACAAAATTGATCGACTTCTCGATTGAAAGCGAACATCGCATTTAACTGGTCTAGGTAAGAACCTTTGGCCATAGAATCTACCGCCGTGAAAAACCAGCCTATCGCTTGGAATTGGCTGAGCCTTACAAGTCGTTTGTGGACGGGCGGCAGGCAATCTCTGCTAAACCACGTCTTCGTACCCGTTTTAGTTTTGGCTGCTGGAGTAGGTGCATCGCTGATGGACATTGTCATATCTCCTTGTTGGCATATTATCTCTGGAAGCGTCGCTCCCTGAAGGGCGTTGCTTCTCATCTTAGAATGCCTAAGGAGCAAACGGCGGTGCAATCAGTAAGTCACGCTTGCCAGGGGGAAGGGTAGTCTGATATCAAATATGTGCGACCAAGTTAACTGTGCTGGATCGCCGATGGTATACATGATCTATGAAACTCAGGTGTGAGGATGGAAGCCCGCAGGGCCAACACCCCAGTTCATTCTAGGCTTGGTTCACGACAGCCGCACAACAATTCATACCCATTGGCTTTTTAGTTAATATATTTGTTTAATTGCTGAAATGGATTTGAGCGCAAAATACCAGCCTGCACCAGCTGGATGTAGCAAGCATTGCACCATCTCACGATCATGCCGGCGCGGGGCACATTGTTAGCTTTGCCCGGCCGAAGCTTAAGAAACGGCCGCCACAATATGCTTGATCGGGAATATATCCTCGTGCTGATCCACTGCGCTGGAGGATTCAAGCAGAATAGATAGAACGATTTAGCATCTGACGCATCTAGATCTGCCGGGCTTTTGCCAGCTACCAGGATCGACCAAAGAGTAAGCTTTTCAAACGCGCGAAGATTCAGATAGTTCGGCTCCGTTTTAACAAATAAACAAAACAATGACGCTCCAGCCGAGTAAATCTCCTTGCTACCTGCCGGATTAAATGAGGCCAAAAAGTAAGTTATTACTTTTTCAGGCAATTGCGCCGTGACTCCTTCTTTTACGAGATACAAGGGGACTGCCGTAGCAGAGGTATCATGGCTGACGTTATTAGACTCTTGGTAGAGTCGTTCAATAGTAGAAAAAGCCTCCTGCTTATTAGCGACTTTATTTCTGTACTTTCTGCTCCTATCAAAACTGCTCAGGAGTTTACCTTCCGGATTACGACACCGTGCGCACCCCTCATTAAAAGCTCTTAAAATTTTCGTGGGAAGGACACCATTTACATCAAGTTTTGGAAGATAAGCTGCAGGGTAATTTTTTGCTCGCCGATGAAACAATGGTTGCATTTCATCAGGCGTAGGGTAGGGCAATAGTTCAGAAATCTGCCTCCAGCGAAAAAAACACTCCATATAATGTTCAGGAATTCTCCCGGAAATCGATCCCTTGCCTGTGTTGACTTTGAATCTTCCATTGGTTCTATCCGAAAAATCAAAGCAATCGAAAGAGAGATAGTTAAGGCAATCTCTCAATGGTATTTTTAGATAAAAAGAGGTGGCGAACATAAACAAGCCAAGCTCTAGCCCTTTCTTCCCTTTCGTGACTTCTCTTAGCGCATCCAGGTATTCGCAGCACAACGACTCTGCATCAGTGCAACTGCATGTATTCACATGAGGAGTTCCGGGTCGACTAGGAGGACATAGGACAAGACCGATGGTTTCAGAGTTAAAACCAAAAAATCGATTAATAACGCGCCTGACCCCATGCGAGCGTAAGGGGGAGTGAAATGGACGCCATTCTGGGTTCGTTTTTAGAACCCCAAATTCTTTTACAAATCTGTGGTTGCTCTTTGATATCCATGACTCAGGAGGTGTATTGCAGAAACTCAAAAAATCCTGCACATCGCTATTATTCAGTTCCGCCAGAGGCCTAGTTTTAACAATGAAGCTCCAAAGTAAAAACTTTTCTAAAACTGATTGATCCCAGCGCGCCTGAGCGGGCGTAGCCCTGGTAGCCAGCGCATAATCAGTCATCAACGCATAGCTTTCCTGAGCACGCAAAGCCGACGAAAGACTTTGGAGATAATCACGCACCAGCTCTTTTTCTGCACAAGACCGTTCGCTGGCGCCCTCGGCAGGCGAGTCAGGCTGCGTCAGCAGTCCATGAAACCTCAGAACCATAATATGCATCCCAAATGCAGGCCGGCAATTGCGAAGGCTAACAGCCTTGAGCCTTAAAGATCTCAGCATCTGAATCTATACAGCAGGTGCTATGAAAGCAAACATCTGGCCGGCACCAGCCGTGCAGGCGAATTTTTGTCCGATTAACTTTCGTCAATCGCCCAGAGTACAGGAGCAGCTTGGGTATTTTCGCGAAGATAAGTTCATTGAGAACAAGGGTTTGCGCTGGGGCCGGTATGGCTGAGTTCCATTTTCCAATTTACTTTCGCCACGCGGCACGCAAGGGAGAGATTTGGTCGCAGACGGCGGGTACCAAAAATCAGGGGCTACAGAGCGTTTTTTCCAATTTAGTACTGACAGAAAAGGCGTAACCGGGTTGAGATAATACGTCAGTTGTGCAACCTAACTGGTTGGCGTGGAATGTTTTCCGATTAAGTCGTCCACGTTTCCGATTAACCAGTGGGGGTCACATGATTAACGACGGACAGACACAGATTCTTGTGAAAAACCAATTATACTGTTTAACATAATATACATTATGCGTACATTCATATTGATCTGCCGGGGCATGGGTTGGCCAGATTTGAAGCCTGCATTC